>JGI12109J20283_11819832_pt1 | contig 21202 bp, 16 predicted proteins | sample ElkSlonscriptome_12_FD_20283 | JGI IMG/M metagenome (IMG submission 20283)
CCAGGAGTCCCGGCTTCAGCCGGTGTGTGGCCGGAACCGGCTGAAGCCGGGACTCCCGCTCTGGCGCCGTAGCCCCATGACCAACCCTTTTCAGACAGGCTCTAACCCGTAACCCCTAACCCGTAACCCCTAACCCCTACTCCGCGTACCGCTCCTCGTTCCAGGGATCAGCGTGGTTGTTGTAGCCGTAGCGCTCCCAGAAACCATGCTTATCCTCGGCGAGAAACTCCAGGCCGCGCAGCCACTTGGCGCTCTTCCAGAAATACTTTTTGGGCACAATCAGCCGCAGCGGGTAGCCATGCTCCGGGTCGAGTTCCTGCCCCTCGTACTTGTAAGCCAGCAGCGCCTCATCATCCATAAGTACTTCCAGCGGAATATTGGCGGTAAAACCCTGCTCCGCGTGTGCAATCACAAACTGCGCCTCCGGTTTCAGCGCCGGGATATGCTTGAGAAACTCGCGGAACTGCACCCCCTCCCAGGTGGTATCCAGTTTACTCCAGCGGGTCACACAGTGAATATCCATCGTGACGCTGACCGTCGGCAGTGCCCGAAACGCCGCAAACGAAAAGCAGAAAGGCTCCGCAATTTCGCCCCAGACTCGCAGATCCCATGTCTGCTCGACATTTTCATACTGGGGCACATTGCCATAATGCAGGACCGGGAACTTCTCGGTGACATACTGACCCGGGGGCACGCGGTGCTCCTGGCCCTCAGGTGTGCGGTCAAATCGCTGTTTGAAGGTATCAAACATACGCATCTCCTTGCTAGATTGTTGCCGGACAGTGGGTACTGATTTCATTATACCAGGGGTTGCGCACATGCAAGACGGTTTCCCCAGATTACGAGGTCATACATGAGCATGGGATCGCGGCCGCGAACTCCGGCACGGCCGAGAGCCTGGTGGCGCGATTCCCCACCGGCAACGACCCACCCGGCGGTGCTTGCGGATTTCCCCGCAGGATGGGTTGCGGACGCGCTGCTGCGCGTCCCTACAGAAAACCCGGCCCAGGTACAAGAGACAATTATGCCTGAACCTTTGGCGTATCGGTTGCGGGGGACTGCTCCGTTGTCCGGGCTACCTGATCGGCTGCGCTCGTCTCAGCGTCCTGTTCCTTCGTCAGATCGCGCAAGGTTGACAGGTCGCGGATACGCTCGGTAAAGAGAATGCCATTGAGATGGTCTACCTCATGCTGAATCGCCCACCCCAGCAAACCATCGGCCTTGCGGATACGTCGCATCTTGCCGTTGAGATCTTGATACTCCACCGTGACCCAGGTTGCGCGCGGAACATCGCCATACCAACCGGGCAGACTAAGACAGCCCTCCTGGCGGATAATCTCCTCGTTGCTCATCTTGACAATTTTAGGATTGATCAGTACATACTCTTCGGCGGGCGCAGTTTCAACTTCAGTACCATCCTCTTGCTTCTCATACACAGGCGGGATCCAGATCACAGTCAGGCGAATCGGCAGGCCCACCTGGGGCGCGGCCAGTCCGACGCCGGTTGCATCATGCATGGTCTCAAACATATCTGCAATAAGCTGTTTGAGTTCCCGATTCGGGAGTTTAATCGGGCGACAGTTGGTCTTAAGTATCTTTTTGTCTTCCGGGTTATCGATGCGTAAAATTCGCCGTAAACTCATAGGTATCTACTCACTTTATACGATTGTTGATAACAGAAAACAACGTCGTTACCACGGGTTCTGCCGGTAATCATTGCTTGATAGATGTAGCCGGAACTTCTGCTAACTGACTATTGACGGCTATTGTAACATTCTTTACCGTAAATTACAGGACTTACGCAGTCGGTTCCACCTCAGGTGTTCATCTGGATGCACGACCCGATTCGCCTGCGGCAGGGTGGAAGATCCCATCCTTTTTCACACACATTTTCGCACGTTATGCAAAAATGTGTGTGAAAAAGAAAAACAGGACCATGCTGCCGCAGGCGAAGCCGGCCTTTATCGGGCGCAAACGCCCAGGTTGATCGCCCACCGCGTACCTCGTGTAAGTTACAGGAAGTACGCGGTCCCTGACCTGGACGGTCATGTTGCCGCGCTACCGCCGGCGCATCGGGCTTCCATCGGGTGAAACGCCCCGGTTACCTGCCCAACCGCGTACCTTCTGCAAATTATAGCACATGCACCGGGTCTACATCGACCGTCCACCCATAAAGCGGACCAAGTGCAGCCAGTACCGGCAGCGGGTCCGGGGTGCGTAGCAGCAGATGCCAGCGCCAGCGCTCGCGCGTCCGCTGAATAAATGCCGGGGCCGGGCCGATCAAGCCCCAGTCATGCAGGTGTAACTGGCGTGCCACTGCCTGAATCTCCTCGGCCAGTCGGGTCGCAGCCCGCTCGCAGGCAACTGCGCTCCCGCCGGCGTAGACAAAGCGGACCAACCGGCTAAAGGGTGGATAGCCTGTCTGACGGCGAAAAGCGATCTCCTGCGTATAGAAGGCGCGGTAGTCATGCTCCTGCGTGGCTTGCAAAGCATAGTGATCGGGCACATAGGTCTGGATCACCACCTGCGCACCGGCAGACCGGCGGCCGGCCCGCCCTGCAACTTGCGTCAGGAGTTGAAAGGTGCGCTCGCCGCTGCGAAAGTCGGGCAGATGCAGGCCAACATCGGCGGCAACCACGCCCACCACCGAAACCAGCGGCAGATCTAATCCCTTGGCAATCATCTGCGTGCCAACCAGGACATCGGCTTCGTGCCGCAGGAATTGATCCAGCAGTCGGCCATGCGCGCCCTTCCCCACCACGCTATCCCGGTCCCAGCGGAGGACACGGGCTTCCGGGAAGAGTTGCCGTACCTCTGCTTCCACCCGCTGGGTTCCAACCCCGAATGCCTTGATCCGCGGACTGAGGCATTGGGAGCAAACGGTAGGCACCAGTTCCTGATGCCCACACCCATGGCACACCAGCAAGGTGTCCTGTATGCTGCGTTCGGCCGGCGGCGTTGCCGCCGGTTCGGCAGATGATGGCGGTTCATAGTAGTGTAGGATCAGCGGGCCGCTACAGCGCGGGCATGTCACGGTGGAGCCACAGTCACGACACATCACAAATGAGGCGGCCCCCCGGCGATTGAGGAAGAGCATCACCTGCTCGTTGCGCTCCAGCGCAGTTGCCAGCGCCTGTTGCAAGGGTTGGCTAAAGATGGAGCGGTTGCCACTTTGAAGTTCCCGCCGCATATCCACCAGGCGCACCCGAGGCAGCGGCAGCATCTGCGTCCGTGGCAGGTTGTCGGCGGCCATGCTGATGCCCACCCGCCCGGTCATCTCCAGCAGAGTGAAGCGCCCGGTACGCGCGGCGTAGTAGCTCTCAACGCCGGGCGTAGCGCTGCCCAGAATGACCACACTGCCCGTGAGTGCGCCCTGGTGGAGCGCCACATCGCGCGCATGGTAACGCGGGCTGCTGTCATGTTTGAAGGTCGGTTCATGCTCTTCATCGATGATAATCAGGCCCAGCCGGGGCAGCGGCGCAAACACCGCCGAGCGACTACCGATTGCCAGACGCGCCTCACCCCGCCGCAGCCGCCGCCACTCATCGTACCGCTCTCCCAGGGAGAGGCCGCTGTGCAGCACCGCCAGTTGCCCCGGAAACCGCGCGGCAAAGCGCCGGATAAGCTGTGTGGTCAGCGCAATCTCCGGCACCAGCACCAGGGTCTGCCAACCCAGGCGCAGTGCTCGCCCGATAGCTCGCAGATAGACTTCGGTTTTGCCGCTGCCGGTGACGCCATGCAGCAGGAAGGTGCGGCGGGGTGCAGGCTGTGCGGTAAGTGATACCGCCTGCGCCGCCACATCGGGGTGACCGACCCGTGCCCGCTCGTCCAGGGCGTTGGCGATAACTTCCCACACCCGACGCTGATCTGAGGTAAGCTGCGGCGGAGTATCAGGCGACACCCCATCACCTGCCAGCGGATCGCGCCGCACCTCGCGCGTTTCCAGGGAGAGCCAGCCTTTCTGCTCCAGACTGCGCAGCACGGCCAGGTTAGCTCCCGTTGCCGCATAGATCTCGCGGACGGCAACCGACGGTTGGTGATCCGCGACCGGCGGCTGCGAAAGGGCTGTGGCAGAAACGGCCTCCCCGTCGCCGGTACCCCGCGCTCCATTCTCCGATTCGCGTTCCTCACGCTCCGACACATGATCTGCCAGCCAGCGCAGGACAGCCTGCTGTTTCGGGGCACGTTCCAGGTCAGCCAGGGCGGTAGGCAGGTCAGCCGTTGAGACGCTCAGGCAAGCCAGACGCTCCATGCGCGGGCGAACATGCGGAGCCCGCTGCACCGTTCCGCGCATAAGCAGGCCACGTTCACTCAGCAGGGCATACGCTTCACGCAGGTCGCTATTGCTACCACGCAAGTTGCGCCGCAGTTCTCGTTCGGAGGTCTCGCCGTGGGTGCGAACATAGTAGAGAATGGCGCGCTCGCGTTCGGGCAGCGTGCCCAGGGCGACAGCAACCCCGGCAGAGGTAGCTCGCCATGTCACCTCGGACTCCTGCGATACGCCGGGCGGTAGTAGCAGCACCAGAATCTCGTAGAGCGGAACATGGTAGGTTCCGGCAGTCCACTGAGCCAGGCGCAACCCGTCGGGCGGAATGACCGCCTCGGGGTCGGCCAGGTCGGTGACATCGCGCAGGGTTCCGGCGGCATTATGCTGTTCACATAGTGTCAGTACCACACCCTGCACCTGCCGGCGGCGCAGGGGCACCCATACCAGTTGGCCGGGCAGCACCAGACCCCGCAGGCGCGGCGGCACGCGATAGCTGAATAGAGCGCTGGATTGCCCCCGTCGAGCCGGAGTACGCAGCGCTATTTCGACAACCTGGTCTGCCGACATAGCGTCAAGTGTAGCACGCAAGCAGTACGGACGCAATCCAAACATATCCGGGAAGTGTGCTATACTCCCGACGATGACCCGAGGTAACGTACTACCGATTTGCCGGCAACCCAGCAATCAACGGGAATGGGCGCAACGGGCGCAACGGCGGCACGTTCCCGGGTATCATCTCTGCGTCCTCTGTGTGCTCTGTGGCTATGATAACAAATCGGTATAAGGTGAGTGGAGCAGCGTATGGCGCGGTTTGTGCAGGCGATGATTCAGGAGCAGCGCAGCTTTGGCCGCATCTGCCGGGTAACCCTGCATGCCCCGGAACTGACCGCCGGGGTGCGCGCCGGTCACTACCTGCTGATGCGCTGTGCCGACCCGGTCAGTGCCGATCCGTTGCTGCGCCGGGCGATCTTTGTGGCCGGCGTGGATACGGACGCGGGAACGCTAATGTTGCTCTACGCGCCACGGGAGCGAGGCATGGTCTGGCTGGCACGACAGCCTGCCGGTACGCCGCTGGATCTGTTTGGGCCGCTGGGCACGCCTTTCACTCTCGACAACCGCACGCGCACTCTTTTGCTGATTGGCGTGGGTGAGGGGGTGGGCGCACTCTTCCTGCTGGCCCAGGCCGCCCTGCGCCAGAATGCCGCTGTGGTGCTGCTGACCGCCGCGCCTGCGGCTGACCTGCTGCCGCCGCCCTTCCTGCTGCCCCCGGCAGTCGAATACCGGGGCAGTGATGCCGGTGAGAGCAGCATTGCCGACCTGCTGTACGGCGAGACGCCGCCGGAGAATCAAGCCACCGCCACGTCCGAACTTATCGCCTGGGCGGATCAGATTGGCGCAACCCTGCCACCGGCGTTGCTGCCCACCCTGGTCAGCGCTGTGCGCGCCACCCGGCTGCGCCGGCAGCGCGGGTTTGCACAGGTGGCCCTGCCCGGCGCGATGCCCTGCGGCACCGGGGCATGCCTGGCCTGCCTGATCGAGACACGCCACGGCCTGCGGACGCGCTGCAAGGATGGGCCGGTCTTCGATCTGCGCGACCTGCCGGCCGGGTGAGGTTCATGCAACAATTAAACAATTACACGTTCTGTGTTTCAGCCACCAAGACCACGGAGAGTGAGAAGCAAAGCGACCACAACAGCACGTTCCAGACCCAGGCGTCCCGGCTTCAGCCGTTGAGCGACCTTCAACCGGCTGAGACCGGGACGCCTGGTGCAACGTCCGAACTGATTAGTCAAACTTCACAAACCGCCCATGAAGCCCCTGGCTACGATGAATCCGCTGTGGGGGTAGCTGTTGCCGCTGATGGCGCGGTAGGCGTGGCTGCCGGGGTTGGAAGCGCCGTTGGTGTCGGCAGCGGCGTCGGCTGAATGGGCGGCGTTGTCACCCATTCCTGGAGGCTGTTGAGCGTGAAGCTGCTTACCAGGTAGATTACCTCTTCCTCATCGTCGCGCCGAACATAGGTTGCCGTCTGGTTGGGATTGGTGGCACCCAGATAGAGCTGTGCCAGAACGCCCTCCTCACCGGCGAGTTCAACCTCGTATGCCGGATCGTCCAGTCCATAGGGCGCAAGATCCGGCTCAGTCGGCGTAATCACGCGGGTTACGTTCAACTGCACCAACTCGGAAATGACCTGTGTCACCTGCATGGTATCGGCGGGGGCGGCGGCGGGCGCAATAATGCTCCAGGCGTCATCCTGCCGCATCAGACTGACCTCTTCGCCATCGGCACTCGTTACGGCAATCGCCTGGACATCAGCAGGTGCTACATCGGGCAGCAGCGGAGTGGTTTCTGTATCCTCCAGCGCCGTCTCATCCGTCTCGTCCGCATTCTGCCCCGACCAGAAGACATAGCCGCCGAGCAGCAGCAGGACTACCAGCAGAATGATCGTTGTACGAATACTCATCTCCGCCTCCTTAGCGCCGCTGCCACCAGACAACCACCCCGACCACAATCACCAGCAACGGCAGCCCGACGGTACTCCCCAGGAAGACCAGATTGCCCTGTGACCCGGTCAACACCAGGCTACGGTCAACCGGGTCGGTGCGCGGCGGGAGGGTAAACTCCTCCGTCTGGGTCATCAGCCAGCCGACGGCATTGCGTGCAAGATCGCGGTTGGCACTGGTTGCCAGGAGCCACTCGTTGCCGGCAAAATCGGCATCACCAATGACGACCATGCGTGCTCCGGCAGCACTCGCGGTTGCATCATCGGCAGCCGTTATCTCGACACTGTAGCCAAATGAGCGCGGCCCCGGTACATCTTCCAGGTTTTCCTGCACATCGCCCTCTAAACTTGTGGCAATCTGAATATCCGGGCTGCTGCTGAGGAGCTCCGTCACGGTTGTGCCGCTCAGCGTCTCGGTCTGCGTCAGCGTGCGTACCGTCGGGAAGAGTGCCGGATCGGTCAGGTCGCTGGTAATCGGGCTAAAGGGATAGTTGTTTACGATTGGGATCAGCGGTTGCTGAAAGAATAACTGCTGATCGGCCAGCAGATCATCATTCCAGGCCAACCCGACCTGCTCAAGCACCTCGGGCAGCATGGCCGGCGTAAACGGGTTGCCCAGCAGCAGCAGACTCCCGCCCTGATCGATATACCCGGCGATAATCTCCTGCTCCCGCTCCGGCAGTTCAAGTTGCGGGTCGGCCACCACCAGCACGCTGCTCTCCAGCGGGATGGTATCGGAGACAACCAGGTTCAGCGTCTCCACCACAAACCCGTCTTCTTCCAGGACGCGCCCCAGCGTACCATAGCCGGTGCGCTCGTTGAGATTATCGGGCGAGCGCTCATCATGCCCGGTCAGGAAGTAGATCGTCGGCGGTGCTTCCTGCGTGACGCGCAGGATCGCCCGTGTCAGCGCCTGCTCATCGGTCGTCACGGTCTGCTGCTGCCGCCCCTGACTCTCAACCACTACCGTGCCATACTCAGCAACATTGTAGGACTGCGCCAGGGTCGGATTGACATCCGGGTCTACAAACTCATAGCTGATCAGGTCGGTGCGAGCGGCATACGACTCCAGCCGGCTGCGTAGTTCTTCCTGGGCCGCCTGCTGCTGGGCCTGATTGAAAAAGCCAATGATTTCCACCGGCTGCTCAAGGTCTTCAAGAATCGCAATCGTTTCGGGCGAGAGCGAGAACTCCCCGGTGGCGGTTAGATCCCAGCGGACAGTAGTGCGCGCCACCAGAATATTGATCAGAACCAGGATGGCGATAAAGGCCACCGTCATAATGATTGCATTGGTACCAAAACGCACCTGACGTTTACCCACTACCTGGCCCGCCTGGTTCAAAATATTACGGCCGGATTGCATTAGCTATACCTCCGTGTTTCCAGGATGCGGGTGGTGATAAAAAGCGTGCCGATGATCAGGCTGAGATAGTAGACAATATCCTCCAGATTGATCACGCCGCGCGCAAAATTGTCGGAGCGCTCCAGGATCGACAGGGCGCGGAACACTTCGGCCGCGCCGGTCCAGACCGTACCGGCGGCACCGATTAGCCAGAGCACCAGCAGAATGGCAAAGGCAATCACGGCCGCGACGATCTGGTTTTCCGTTAGCGCCGAGGCCAGCGTGCCGATTGACAGCGTGGCGGCGGCCAGCAGAGTCAGCCCCAGGTAGCCCCCAAAGATTGGCCCCCAGTCGGGGTTGCCGCCCATCCGCCAGATAAACAGCGGGTAGAGCAGGGTCAGGAGCAGCATCACCAGAAACAGCGCCAGCGCCGCCAGAAACTTGCCCAGAACGACTTCCCAGTCACGCACAGGCGACGTCAGCAGCACCTCAATCGTCCCGGAACGCTGCTCATCAGCCAGCAGGCGCATGGTGAGCAGCGGCGCAATAAATAGCAGAATCACATTGATATTGTTGAACAGCCCCTGCATCACCTGGGTAATGTCATTGTTGGGCTGCTGCTGCGCAGAGATCAAGAAAATCGAGAAAAAGAAGCCGCTGATGACCAGAAATGCGGCCGTCACCAGGTAGGCAATCGGCGAGACGAAATAGGCATCCAGTTCACGCCGTGCAATTGTTAGTGCAGCATGCACCGAAATCCTCCTTCTCATCAAACGAAAGAACGTGAGAGAACAAAGAACAGAGAACAGAGAACAGAGAACAGAGAACAGAGAACAAAGAACAAAGAATAGAGAACAAAGAACAGAGAACAAAGTGACCTGTTCTGTATTTCCTGGCTCGTTGTTCTCTATCTACGATCACGCATCACGCATCACGCATCACGCATTACGCATCCTTCGTCACCACTTCATTTTCATCTTCAGCCGGGGCTACATCCGGCGGGATTGGTTCGGCTGCTGGAGTTGTCGGAGCCGCCGTTGCTGCGATATCATGGGTGGTCAACTCCAGGAAGATCTCCTCCATGCTCATACTCATTGCGCGCAACTCCAGCAAGCCCCACCCCTGTTTGACTACGAGATCCGCCAGGAGCGGGCGCACATCCTGGTCGCGGGTTGACTGGATCTCGAAGACGCCATTGGCCCCTTCCTCAACGGTCTGAACGCCCGCAACCAGGCCGATCTGTTCGGCAATGCCCGGAACCGGCTTGCCGACCTGAAGTCGAACACGCTCCATGCCTTGCAACCGGGTCGTCAGACTCTGCGGCGTATCAATCGCGGCGATGCGTCCATTACTCAGAATAATCACCCGGTTGCAGAGCTGGCTGACCTCCGGGAGAATGTGCGTGCTAAGGATCACCGTGCGTTCGCTGCCCAGCTTGCGGATCAACTCGCGCACCTCAATAATCTGGCGGGGGTCCAGCCCCACTGTCGGCTCATCCAGGATCAGCACGGGCGGATCATGCAGCAGCGCCTGCGCCAACCCCACCCGCTGGCGATACCCCTTGGAGAGCTTGCCGATCCGGTCATCGGCGCGCTCGGTGATATGCACCAGCTCCATTGCCCGCTGGAGCGCATCACGCCGCTGCGGAACCTGCCGCAGCCGGGCCATGTAATCCAGATAGCCCGCGATGGTCATCTCCGGATAGAGCGGCACATTCTCCGGCAGATAGCCGAGGTTACGCCGCGCCGCCCGCGACTCACGCAGCACATCATGACCGGCGATACTGGCGCTGCCGTCGCTAGGTGGCAGGTAGCCCGTCAGAATACGCATGGTCGTGGTCTTACCCGCGCCATTGGGACCGAGGAAGCCGAGCACCTCGCCCTGCTCCGCCTGAAAGCTCACATTTTGTACCGCAATACGGGTGCCATAATGTTTGGACAAACCCTGTGCTTCAATCATAGCAGTCTATTCCTCCATAACAGTGTCTATGCAACGGACCAGTATAGCACTACCCCTTGATACCAACGCGCCTACCGTAGCCGTTCCACATTAGATAAGTATTAGCATCTGGATAGAAAAGCGTTAATACAACCCGTGCCGGCACGACACACTATTCTGAACCATCCGGCTGTTGCTGTCAATGACACAAGTTACGCGGTGCGTAATCAAACCAGGCGTTTCACCCGGTACACGGCAGAGTCGCCTGCGCCAGAAAAGTTCTGTCCGTCTCTGAACTCCCTCCCGCTCCGGTGCTAATGAAGGTTTAGCAATTATTCCGGATCGGGCGTGCGAGAACCCTCCTCCCATCTACTCCTTTATGTCGGACGGCAGTGTTCAGGCATTGTTCAAAATTGGCGATGAGCGGGTGACACTGCGTAGTGCCGCCTTCAGGCGGTTGTGCCGGGCTGGAACTGCCTGAAGGCAGTACTACCGAATGCAAACTGTCAAGTACGTTTGGACAATACCTCAACATTCATTTGCATACCGACTACAGCACCGGACTTTTTTGATTATGGCAATCAGATCGGCACCATGTATATGTAAATAATTTAGCGCGAAGCCATGTCTTCTTATGGTCGCAAACCACCCATAGCCCATACCTTTGTACCATTGATCGTAATTCCCCGCGATAGTATCATCAGCCCGATCTGAGCTATCGGCGTTACGGTTTTATGCACAACGAAGGAGCGACTATGTTCACATCGCACGTACGTTTCCGCACACGATTGCCGCTGATCCTCCTGTGCCTCGTAACTCTCGGCGTAGTGGGAGTGCCGGTTGCGAGTCGGGCTCAGGGGCAAGCACGAACCGTTTCGATTGCCAATCGGATGCGACGATCGCCTGGGTGGACGGCTACGAGAGTGTTAGTAACTATGCCTTTTACAATGTTGGTGCCTGTGAAGGGTGTCCCTATGCCCGTCGTCCCCTGCCCGATCCAAACCAGGCGATCTTTGGTACCGACTGGACGCTGGAGGATATCTGGTATGTCTCCTGGGGTAGTCCGGCTGCGCGTCCATTGCCCCAGATCTATGCGACCAGTGGGGTGAATGCCGAGCAGTGGCAGTATCTGGCCGATTGGGCCTTGAATATCAAAGGCAGCCGGATGCGCTTTGCCGGATCATTCACCCAGCGGCAGGCATGTGATACTCTGGACAACCCGGAACCAGACTGTACGGGTGAAGATGGAGAACTGGGCACCAACGATGATCGCAACAATACGCCGGAGGAAGGATGGCGGCAGCTCTGGATCCAACTGAACCGTGACGATGATACCGGACAGACCCCGCCGTTTGCAACCGATGTGAACTGGCCTGGTAGATAAAGGAGGGACAGTATCATGCACATGCTTCAACGACACCAGGTGTACCGGACGGTGGTCATTCTGATCGGTAGTAGCCTGCTGCTGCTGGCCGGCTGTGGGCGCGCCGATACCCTGACACCGGAAACTGCGCCTACGGTGGCTCCGGTCAACCAGGTGGTAACCGCAACCATGACCCCGCGCCCAACATTGTTTTTTGAAACGCCAATGATTGAGAAGACCGAAATTGCCCAGCGGGAGCAGCACGAACTGGAAACGGCCCTGGCGGGAACACCAGCACCCCCAAAGATGTTACCAACCGACGAACCGACAAGCTGGCCGCCACCAACCCCCGATTGGGGCAGTACGACACCGCTGGCTGGTGGCGGCCAGCTATTTGAGATGGACCGTTATCTGGAGATGCGCGGGTTCTTCTCAAACAATGCCTGGTCCTACATCCTGAATGAAACTGAGTTCATGGTTATTCATGCCGGCGAGGCTATTGAGTCCTTTGATCCGGCATATCAACCATCATCCGTTCAGGGAGGAATACACGTTGGACGGTACAGTATGATTAGCACCGGATCGGATTCTGAAGACTTTTACCCAACCCCAACGCGCTCCGGTTCAGCCCAGTTGGTCGATGCGCTGGTGAGTGGAGCAGACATCTGGGTGCAGGTGACCACCACCGGGGGCGATACCTTTGTCTTCAATGTCACCACCCGTACGTGGGAAGACACCACCGCGTTGCCACGCTGAACAACGTTCAACCCCTCCTCCTTCTGGTCCAGGGAGCAACAGAACATACGTACAACTAATGACCGATTAGCAGGTCATTCCCTGCGCCACTCACTTCTATGGATGGAGTGTACCTATGTTCGGTCTACCCCTGAAGCCGCAACCGAGAGTGGTATAATCGATCCTGACAGAGAGAACGAAGCACAGAGCACCAGAGAACAGAGCGCACCTGGCATCCTGGTAGCGGACAGCCAGTGCATCCGGTGTGCTCTGCTTGTCTGCGCTTGCTATAACCTGTACCTCACAAACTACGGATTACGGACTACGGACTACAGACTACGGACTACGGACTACAAAATTCGGGATACGGACTACAGACTACGGACTACGGACTACAAGGAGTACCTTATGCACATCGTTGTGTGTTTGAAACAGGTGCCACGCGATAACTCGGTGAAGATCAACCCTGACCGCAGCATCAACGCCGAGGGTATCGAGAAGATTATCAACCTGTTCGACGAGTATGCCGTCGAAGAGGGGCTGGCCTGGCATGAGCAGCATGGTGGCAAACTCACCCTGCTCTCGCTGGGCCAGAGCGACTGGGTAGAGCAGCAGCGCCGCGCGCTGGCAATGGGTGCAACCGATGCGCTGCTCCTGAATGACCCGGCCTTTACCGACCTCGACACGCTAAACGCGGCCCGGGTGGTGGCGGCGGCGATCAACAAGCTGGGGGATGTCGATCTGATCTTCACCGGGCGCAACAGCACCGATGACGAGAGCGGTGCCTTCCCGCCCGCGCTGGCGCGCTTCCTCAACTGGCCGCACCTGACCTACGTCGGCAAGATCCACACGGTTGATCCGGAGAGTAAGCGCATCACAGCCGAACGCCACCTCGAAACGGTCATCGAGCAGGTCACCAGCAGCCTGCCCGCCGTGGTCAGTGTGATCAAAGATATCAACCAGCCGCGTTACCCCTCGCTGCTCAAGATCAAGAAAGCCGCCAGGGTTAATCCGCCCATCTGGAATGCGGCGGATCTGGGGCTTGATCCGGCCGACCTGGCGCCCCTGGTGACGATTGCCGGGCGAGTACCGCCACCGCCCCGCGCCCAGGGCGAGCTGATCACCGGGGCAGATACCGCTGCCGCCGTAAGCATCCTGGTGGACAAACTGCTTGAGAGTCAGGCAATCTAAAAGAGAACACAGAACAAAGCAAGCACAGAACAAAGTGTGTGCCTTGCCGATCATCATCGGACAACATAGTTGTTCTTGCTGTAAGCTGACACAAGTTACGCGGTGGGCATTCAAACGTCCCGTTTGATCAGATGAAAGGCAGCGTTGCCTGGATGAACAGCCCGATCCGCCTCCGGCAGGGCGGAAGATTCCATGCTTTTTCATAAAAATTTGGCACATAGTGCCAAATTTTTATGAAAAAGAAAAAAGAGTACCATGCTGCCGCAGGCGATTCTGCCGTTCACCGGGTGAAACGCCCGGTTTGATGAACCACCGCGTAACTCCTGTAAACTGACACGACTTACGCGGTCACTGATCCGGCAGAGCATTTCGTCTCCGGCAGGGCGGAAGATTCCATGCTTTTTCATAAAAAAATTCACTGAGTGAATTTTTTTGTGAAAAAGATCAAAAGAGTACCATGCTGCCGCAGGCGATTCTGCCGTTCACCGGGTGAAACGCCCGGTTTGATGAACCACCGCGTACGTCCTGTAAACTGAGAGGGGAAAAATCATGCCTAACGGCGTGTGGGTTTTTATTGAACCGGGCGAGCATGACATCGCCCCGATTTCGCGGGAACTGCTGGGCAAGGGGCGCGAACTGGCTGAGGCGCTGGGACAGCCTCTGGCCGCACTGATCATCGGGTCGCAGGTTGAGACGCTGACCGAGCGGGCGTTTGCCCTGGGTGCCGCCAGCGCCTACCTGGTGGATGATCCGGCGCTGGCGCACTACACCAGCGATGGCTATGTTGCCGCCGCCGCCGCCCTGATCCGGGAGCATGCACCCGAGCTGCTGCTGACCGGCACGAGCTTTCAGATGCGCGACTTCGCGGCGGCTCTGGCGGCGGAGCTGAACGTTGGCCTAGTGGTAGATGCTACCGCGATCACCCTGGAGGATGGGCAGATCAGCGTGGTGCGGCCCTCGCATGGCGGGAATGTGCTCAACACCATGCAGTTTGGCGCGGCACGGCCGGCGATTATCGCGGCCCGCAAGCAGAGCTTCCCGGCGGCGCAGGCGCAGGCTGGACGAAGCGGTCAGGTGATCCGAGGCACGCTCCCGGCAACCGCTATGCGCACGCAGGTTACGGAGACCAGCGCGAAGAGCGGCGCGGTGAACCTGGCCGACGCGAGTGTTATCGTCTCCGGTGGGCGTGGCCTGGGCAATGCCGAGAACTACTACAAGCTGATCCCGCCCCTGGCTGCGGCACTGGGGGGCGCATACGGCGCAAGCCGCGCGATTGTCGATGCGGGATGGGTACCCTACGAGCATCAGGTCGGTCAGACCGGCAAAACCGTCAGCCCGAAGCTCTACCTGGCCTGTGGCATCAGCGGGGCGATCCAGCATCTGGCGGGGATGCGCACCAGCCGGACCATCGTTGCCATCAACCAGGATGCCGATGCACCGATCTTCCGGGCCGCCACCTATGGCATTACGGGGGATGTGAATGAGATCCTGCCGCTGCTGACGGCGGAGTTGCAGCAGCGGCTGGGTTGACCGGATAAAACAGCGCATCGCCGGTGGCAGAAAGCTGCCACCGGCGATATTCAGTTCCAAACGTGCAAGGTATAAAAAGAACCGACAAACAGAGGACAAAAAACAAACTGGTTCTACGCTTAACCATGCGCGAGAGACGTTGTGTTCTCTGGTTCTTTGTTCTCTCGATACCTAGACCTGTCCGATTGCGCCACCGCTATCGGCCCAGATCGCCAGCACGCTTGGACGCGGCGGCCCCGACTCCTCCGGCCAGGAGGTGATCGGAACATCGTAAGTACCGCCCTCGCCCGGATGCTGAATCGCCAGGAAGAGCGTTGTGTCGTCCGGCGTAAACTCCGGTCCACACACCTCGCTACCCGCGACGGACGAGAAGAACTGCTTGAGATAGCCCCGTTCCGGGCCGGAAACCGGCACGCCAAAGAGCGCGTCGTTGAATTCCAGGGTGCGCGGCTGGCCGTCCGTGGCAATCCAGAGGTTGCCCACCGTATCGAAGGCCACGTTGTCCGGGTTGGCAATCGGGCTGACCTGATCCTTGGAGAAGCCGGCGAAGTAGGTTGACTCATCTTCGGGGTCGCCGCAGAGGATGAAGATCTCCCAGCCGAAGCTGGTTGCGGCATAGTTGTCACCCGCTTCGGTCAACTCGATCACATGGCCGTAGGCATTTTCAGGGCGCGGATTGGCCTCATCCGTTCCGGGGTTATCGTCCACGCCTCGGTTGGTGTTGTTGGTCAGCGCGATGTAGACCTTGTTGTTGACCGGGTTGGGCTCGATATCTTCGGGGCGGTCCATCTTGGTAGCCCCCAGCGCATCCCCTGCGAGGCGAGTCTTCATCAGCACATCGCTCTGCGAGGTAAAGCCATTCTCCTCGGTCAGTGGCCCGGTGCCGAACTCCAGCGGCATCCACTCGCCCGAGCCGTCGTCGTTGAATTTGGCGACGTAGAGCATGCCGTCGTCCAGCAGGCCAAAGTTGGCTGTGCGATCCTCGGCATTGTAGGTGCCGTTGGAGACAAACTTATAGACATACTCAAAGCGCGCATCATCGCCGGTGTAGACAACGACGCGGCCATCCGGCGCAACGGCAAAGGTCTGCGCCTCGTGGCGGAAGCGGCCCAGCCAGGTGCGCTTCACCGGGGTGAAGTCGGGATCGTAGGGATCGATCTCAACCGCCCAGCCAAAGCGGAACGGCTCATTCGGCTCCTGGGCCACATCAAAGCGCGGCTGGAACTGCTCCCACAACCGCTCGGAGGCCTCCTCCGGGATGCCGTAGCGGTCGTGAATCTCCTTGCGCGGATCATCGTCCGGCAACTGGCCCAGGTTGGCAAAATACTGGTGGAAGTTCTCCTCGGCGGTGACCACCGTGCCCCAGGGGGTCTTGCCTGCGGCACAGTTGTTCAGCGTCCCCCGAATATCCTGCCCGGTCGGGTCGGCGCTGGTCTGCAACCACTCATGGTCGGCGGCCGGGCCGGAGATCGCAATCGGGCTGGTGCCGGTCAGGCGGCGATTATACTGCGAGTCCCGATTGTAGCTCCAGCCATTCCCATTGCGACTAACCTCGACCACCGCAACACCGTGGGCCTCGATCTCAGTGTCAACAATCTGCTGGGTGACATTGGGCGTTGGCTCTTCGTCCGGGTTCGTAATGTCGAGATAGCCGGGGAACATAAGCTCCGGGTTGGTATACTCATGGTTGACCACCAGGAGCCCGTTATCTGCTGTGGTGGAGCCTGCGGGCAGCGGCAGGAAGCCGACATAATCACAGTTATAGCCAAACTGCTGTGCCTGAGCCTCCGGCGTCTGGTTCTCCGGATCAAACTCCGGCGCATCCGGAAAGAGCGGGTCGCCCCACCTGAGCAGCACCCCGACCTGATACCCATCCGGTACGGCGACCTCAGTGTCAGTGTTGGGGCGTGGCTGAATGGCGGTAAAGGGCAGGCTGGAGTCGACGATTTCAGCCGGCGTTGCAGTTGCCTCGGCGGTTGGTTCAGGCGCTTCGGTCGGTGCTTCCGTCGGCTCAGGTGCATCGGTGGGCGCTTCCGTCGGCGCTACCTCGGCCGCCTCCTCGGGTGCCGGTGTACAGGCGGCGACGCCCATCACGGTTGAGACGGTTGCCGTCCCGCGCAGGAAGGCCCGGCGGCTGATGCGCCGCCGCATAATTTCGGCAAAGGTCTCACCCCGTCCCCGGGTCGAACGAACAACGTGCAAGTCTTGCTCGTCGAAGTTGCTCATACTGTTCAGCTCTCCTCATTGCAGATTATCGATAGATCTACTCAGGCGTACTACCGGAACGCCAATCAGGTTCCCAACGACTCGGGCTGGACGCAGGCAGGTTACTGCTCCGCCCCACGACAGCCATGCCCAAACCACTGGCGCAAACCGAAGCATGCGAGACAGGCTAATAGTTCCACATCATGGTGGCTCACCCGTATGCCCTTCATGCTGCATACGAATGGCGCATTGCATTATTGGTGGAGAGTCAGCCATGGCCGTCGGGAGTAACCATGGAATTTAGTATATGTTTGGTTATTTAATGAACTGTTAGTCCACGTTAAGGAGAAGTTAAATGAGCGTAAAGAATTTCTTAACAGGCTCCGGGTTGCCGGATGGCCCCAGGCCGCGTACAATAAAGCAGAGACAAGCCTGCTGCCGGGAACCTCGGCGTATGCCTGGCTCCGTTACTATGGAGAGTGCCTGATCGCATCTGGAGACACGCTATGACCTTAGAGATCTCGGATCTTGATAATGTCTGGCAGCCGCATGCGCTGGAGTATCTGCGCCGGGCACCCTACCGCAATGCTATTCCCCTCTCGAACGTGACCCAACTACGCCCAAACTGTGCGGTGGTGGTGGCCCACAGCCGGGAACTGATCCAGGGCGTGGCCTCTCACTACCGTGATCTGCCCTTTCCGGCAGTGACCTTCGTGGCCGAACTGGGCGATCCGTTGCCGACACTGCTGGCAGCGCTGGCCGAACGGGTTCCCGCGCTGCGTACCGATACGATCAGCACAGTTGTCCCCGAACATCGCGCCCGGCAGTTATCCCAATATGTCCGGGTTGAGTCGCTGGAGTTGGAGTGGCAGATGGTGGTCGAACCGGAAACGCTCAAACCGCACGAACTGCCCGATATCCGGCGGTTGCACGAAGCGGATCTGCCGGCGATGCAGGCGCTGGCCGAGCAGGGCGGCATGGTGGCCTGGCGTCCCGGCATTCTGGCAAATGGACCCGCCTTTGGCGCATTTGTCGCTGAGCAGCTTGTCGCAATGGCCGCAACCCACTTTGCCACCACCGATGTGATTGAAATCGGCAATATTGTGACCCACCCGGCCTACCGCCGCCAGGGATTCTCGCGCGCCTGCGTCAGTACGCTGGCCCGCGCCGGGTTTACCCTGGCCCCGCGCGTCTACCTGCTGGTTATGACCGACAACGACAGCGCCTATGCCGCCTACCGGCGATTGGGCTTCTGGCCCGCCGAACGCTTTGCCTTTGTGCGGTTTCGGTTGTAGTCGGTAGTCCGTAACCCCCCTGTTGGCAAAAGAGAACAAATGTGTTATACTACTCTCAGCCACCGTGGACACCTGCGGGGCGCAGAACGGGGAAGCGCATTGGTAAGGATAGAGGCAACGTATGGAAGAAGTATCGTTCTCGCGGGGCCCGGCACGACGACCGCTGGCGCGTGTGGCCGATCCGTTGCTGCAATGGTCAACGGGTCTGCAAACGCAGCAGCGCAGCATCTACGCCGGGTGGTTGATCCAGACCGGGCGCATGGAGGCATTGGACGAAGCCATGCAGCAGGCGGGCTTCAGTACCGTCACGATCCGGCACAGTGGTGGCAACCTGGTGACGCACTGGGCGGTTGAAACGGCGGATCTGTTTGTGATTGCCGAGGGCGTTCAGAGCATCGGTGAGATGCGTACCGACCCGGAGCGCTACGGCATCGCCTATGCCTGGCGGACATTGCCGGATGGCCGACCCCAGTCGGTGCTCAAGTTGCGGGCATTGATGCGACCGCTGCTCGAGGTTGGCTATACCGAGCCGCTGCTGGTCTCGGTAAAGAGTACCCTGACCGGCGATATGCTCGAGGCGCTGATGCGCCAGTATGATGTGCTGGATGCGATTGACCGGCTGCGCACCCAGCAAGGCCAGCCGCCGCTCAATCCGCCATTTTATGCATGCAGCATTCCCCTGGGGCCGGGCGCAGAGGTGGCACGCGGTGGTACGCAGAAGAAAGAGATTGTACCGATGGTGGCCCAGATCCCGACCCCCATCGAGCGGCCCTACCTGGTTGCGCACTACATTCGCAAAGCCTGGGTGCCCCTGATCGAAAATCTGCTTGATGCGACAATGGCCTGGTCCGTTGCCACCTCAAACCAGATTGCCCTGGGCGAAGATCTGGTTGCCAACACCTACAGCGAACCGGAAGGCGACGGTGAAGCGGTCTACTCTGCGCCACGCAACCACAGCGGCCGGGTCGCCGAGAGCCCGCTCTAGCAGTCTGCACCGCTACAACCAGGAAGAACCTGCTCGTGCTCTGTGCAGGGTTTTCCTGGTTCGTATTTCTTTTCCCTATACCATTATCACGCGAGTTACGCGGTCACCAGGCCGGAACAGGCCGCACCGCGTAATTCCTGCCTGAAGGAGGCGGACGCGCTGCTGCGCGTCCCGCCGGCAACATCCCCCTGGCGCATTCTTCCTCCCCGGCGCGCGCTGCTGTTTCACACCAGTTTGCCGTCAAAACAGCAGTCAACCCCAAAAGTACGCAGTGAGCGCAAAAGCTGCACAATCCCGTTCATCATCTCTGCGCCCTCTGTGTTCTCTGTGGCTGTGAAAACAAATCGGTATCACCTGACTGTAACCGCATGCATCACGCTGGTAAGGCCTCCCTGGTATGATAGTTCTGCGGGTAGTGCGCAACGCATCGGTTGCGCCGGTCGGAATGCCCGCCAACCGTCGCTGGTTGTAGTTCCTGAGCCGATTATCATCATGCGTGACAGCGATCATAGTGCGCCGCGCAAAAGCGTTCTATACTAGAAACATCTCAGTGGTCAGCCAGGAGGCGCGCAATGAATAAACAAAAACTGCTGCGGAGTGTCGCTCCCTTCTCGCGTCTCAGCGACGATCAGCTTGATCTGGTGGCTGCACGCCTGGGAAACGCGCTCTTCAAGCGGGGCGAAACGATTTTTCACCAGGGGAGTCCCGGCAGTGTGCTCTACATTATTGTGAGCGGTCAGGTGCGTATCTACACCACCGGCGAAACCGGGCAGGAGTTGTCGGTGACGATTTTTCGCACCGGGGATTTCTTCGGTGAGCTGGCGCTGCTGGATAACCAGCCACGTTCGGCCAGTGCTGAGGCGATGGTACCAACCCGAACGCTGACGCTGCACCGCACCGATTTCGTGCCAATCGTCACGGAGCATCCTGCGATTGCCATCGCCATTCTAGAGACGCTGGCGGTTCGCCTGCGCAACAGCAATATCTACGCCGGACATCTGGCAAATTACACGGCTCCGCAACGGGTAGTGCATCAACTGCTTAACCTGGCGACCCGCTATGGCGTCACAAACGGCATCGCCACCAGTATTGAGTTGCATCTGACCCAGGATGATCTTGCCAGCCTGTCGGGAACGACGCGCGAGACGGTTAACCGGGTGCTTGCCAGTCTGCGCGATCAGGGGTTGATCCAGGTGGAGCGGGCGCGCGTGCGTATTCTCGATCCGGGGCAGCTTCAGCACGCCCTGCCTGAATATTAATGTTAAGCAGATGACAGGGTTTTCGGATGAAATGCAGCAGTAATACCAATTTGCCATCAAACCAGCAATCAGCCGGAATGGGCGCAACGGGCGCAGCGGCGGCACAATCCCGTTTGTCATCGCTGCGTCCTCGGTGTTCTCTGTGGCTATAACAACAAATCAGTATAAGAACGCGCATTGCGGACGCACTTCTGCGCGTCCCAACCGGCAAAAAGCCGCCTGTCCTTCGGGTGTTGTCACCCCGGTATGCGCCTGCCTGGTCTTTACACCAGAAGCAAATGATTTTCTACGTGACACGACTTACACGGTCGTTGACCCGATAGGAGATTCCGCCTCCGGCAGGGCGGAAGAAACCATCTTTTTTCACAAGAAATATTCACAACGTGAATATTTTTGTGAAAAAGAATAAAACGTACCATGCTGCCGCAGGCAAATCGGGCGTCCACCTGGGCACATGTCCAGTTTGTGGAACCGACCGCGTAACTCGTGTAAGACATGGTTCAGGTTTACTTTACAGGTTTCGATCACGCTGCCAGGGGCACCGCGCATGGCGCTGGCTCTTGTCCCGTGGTGGCGGGTGCTGGGGGGTACC
>JGI12109J20283_10013666_pt1 | contig 21194 bp, 17 predicted proteins | sample ElkSlonscriptome_12_FD_20283 | JGI IMG/M metagenome (IMG submission 20283)
GAGGCATATAGTCGCCGGCTTTCAGGCGGATTTCATCGTCTTCGCCATTGGTCGCTGCGGTGGTGAGCGCAGTGACCAGTTCGGCCGAATTCGAGACGCAGAGAATCGCCGCGCTGACCGAGCCTGACCCGAACAGGAAAAGCGTGAGAATGATGGATCGCAGCATGGCGTGTTCCTCGAAAAATAGTGGAATCGACGCGTTTAATGCCCCCCGTTGCCAGAAGCGCACATCGGATCCGGCCGATTTCAGCGTTTGTTTCAGGGCGATGAGGAGAGGTGCTTAAGGAATAGCCAGAACCCCGTTAGTCTCTTGTGTGCGGTCTCCGCGGGCCCCGGCATTAACTGCAAAGAATGCGCTGAATATTGTCCTTCAGTCGCCTAAGCACGCCAATCCAAAACAGGGTATCGCTGTCATGAAATTTCTTGTGGTTCACTGCGAGACTGCCGCTCCGGACCAGTTCGGCGGAGGCCGTGTCGGGACGGGCATGAAACCCAGGCCGAATCCGCGAGCCCCGCGCGTGGGGCGACGCCCCTTTTTCGTTGGTGTTCTGTGGCTTGTTCTCTGCCTCCTAACTGCAACCAGCGGCGTCGCCCAGAATTCCTTCCAGCTGCTCGATGTTGTCTCCGGCGACTATTCCGGCCTTCCGGCTCAAACAGCCGCTAACGGAACGGAATTCGGTTTCAGCGTGGCCGTTAGTGGGGAATGGATGGCCGTTGGGGCGCCGGGAACAATTGTCGACGCTGGAGGTGCCCGCCGCGGCGTCGTATTTATGTTTCGCAATCAGGGCGATGAGTGGCAACTGACCCAGCGCATTGAGCCATTTTCTCCCGCTGGGCAGGATCCACGCTGCGGCCATAGCGTGGCATTGAGTGGGTCCAATATGATCATCGGATGTCCCGGCGGCTCGGGCCAGTCGCTCAACCTCGAAGGGGGCTATACAAAGTTCTACCGAAGAGAAGCCAATCAGGAGTGGCAATTTCAGAATCAATATGAAGGCGGCATCGGCGATCAGTGCGGAACCGCTGTCGATATCGCCCGCAATCAGTTCTCGCTGTCCAACTCTCTTTTTGCCGTGACTGGCTGTCCTCAAGATGAATCTGCCCAGGGCCGCGCGATTATCTATCTTTTTGACGGCGAACAATGGCACCAAGGCACATCCATCTTTGCCAGTGACGGTGCCAGCGGCGATACCTTCGGCGCGGCCCTTGCGATAACCGTGTCCTGCGATTTCGTTCCCCCTGTGACCTTCTTGTGCCAGCCTCGACTTGCCGTCGGCGCGCCGACCAAGCAGCACGGAAGCGCGATCCTGGGTGGCGCTGTCTACGTCTACGCTGGAAGCAACTTCAACGAAACCGATATCTTCACCCACGAGTCGCCGACCACCTTTGGGGCGACTTTGTTCGGGATCTCGGTCGACATCAACCCATCACAGCTACTGGTCGGTTCATCCCAGGCCTTCACAAGCAATTGTCCGAATGCCCCGCGCTGCGGGCGCGTCTTTCGCTGGGAGCGCGACGGTAGCAGCTGGACCTCTCAAATCGGCGGTGGAGCGATCAACGCCGGCGGCACGCCGCCGGGGGAGCAGCTGGGCATGCGCTTTAGCCGTGCGGTCGCGCTAGGTTTTAACAATTGGATTGCGATCGCGGCCCCGCTGGCCGACGGTGGGGAGGACTCCTTTGATAACACCGTCGAAGGGCTCGGACTGGTCGAACTGCGCCGCGCGAGCAACCGCGACTGGGGTACGAACTGGAATGATACGCAGGATGAGTTTCGTCCTGAAAACTTGTCCCTACCCCTGAACTATGACGACAGTCAGTTCGGTGCCAGCATCGCCCTCGGCGGGCAGCGCTGGCTGGCCGTGGGCGCTCCTCGATGGTCCTCGCTTCCCTTTCCTGGTGCGCCCCGCGGCGCGGTTTGGCTTTATGCCGAACGCGACCAAATCTTTGCCGACCGATTCCAATGAGGGCCCGCCTGATCGACAGTCGCGAGGGTTTGATGGTGGCTGTCGCGGGCTTTTGGCGATTCATCTTTTTCCATGCTTGATTGGCTTCTTCATAGGGAGGCCTTCGATTCGAGATTAGGCTATCAAGCTGTGGCATTGGGCTGTGGGCCATCCGCCGGGCTCGGGATCAGAGCCGACCGAGTTGATCCATCAAGGCGACGCCCTGCAGCGGGTGGTCAAAGTCTCGGCCCAGGGCGATGACCTTGAATTTTTCGCCCATTTCCGAGGGTAGGGTGAGTCGCTTGACCTCGCCCGCCAGGCGCAGCCTGTCCCGGTCATCTGTGCATTGCTCCAGTTTTTCGTGGATACCGAGCGAGAGCAGGAAGCCGGCCTGTGAGCTGAAGCCGAGCACGTCAAGTTCAACGTCGGAGCCCGCCTCGGCCACGGCGGTGAAGTCGACGAAGGTTGACAGATCGGTCAGCCCGGGCCAGACAAAGGGGTCGAAGTGGGCACGGTGGCGGTAGTTGCAGACCAGAGTGCCTTCGGAGCGGTCCGGGTGATAGAACTCTTGGCGCGGGTAGCCGTAGTCGATTAGGAGCACGAGGCCGGCGCGCAGATGCCCGGTGATCTCGCGCAACCAGGGTCTCAGGTTTAAGTTGATTTCACTAGCATAGCCGTCCGGCAAGCGGCGGCCCAAATCGACCTGCAGGGCCTCGACGGCGGATTGCAGGCGCGGCTCGGCCGGCTGTAATCCCCAGGTCAGACGCCCTTTGTCCATCTGAACACTTCGGCTTTGCACTTCGCCCTGTTCGATCTGGAACGCCGCGACCGGCAATGCATCAAGCACCTCATTGGCCAGGATGACGCCCCTGTAGTCGGTTTCAGGTGGCGTGGCTATCCATTCCACTCGCTCTGCCAGGTCTAAGGGCAGCGTGGCCAGTCGCTCCTGCTGGACCTGCCTCAGCGCCGCGCTGGGTTCCAGGATCAGGTAGCGATCCGGGAGGCGATCAAGGGCGAGCAGCAGGTCGTGGGCCAGGGCGCCCGAGCCTGCGCCCAATTCAAGGATGGTGTCGCCGCCAAGCCCGGTCGGCAGCGCATCGATTTGACGGGCTAGGCACTGAGCAAAAAGCGAGCCCTGCTCCGGCGCCGTAATGAAATCACCGGCCGCGCCAAACTTATGCAGTCCGTTAACGTAATAACCGAGACCGGGTTCGTAGAGCACCATGGCCATGTAGCGGTCGAAGGACATCGGGCCACCGGCATCAATCTCATTGACGATCCTCATGCACAATTGCGCGCTTAACGTCCGCAGTGGCTCGGGCGGCTCGGGCAGGCTCAAGGAAGGATTACGCGATGACATCGAAGACTACAGATCACGCCGGACAAGTCGCGATTGTAACGGGTGCGGCCAAACGCATTGGCGCGACAACGGTTCGACAGCTCCACGACCGGGGCTTGAACGTGGTCGTTCATTATCGTGGATCGAAGGCCCAGGCGGAGGGATTGGCTAATGAACTGAACGCCCGCCGCCCGGAGTCGGTCCAGACGCTCCAGGCCGATCTGTCCGATCCCGAGGCGCCCGAGGCTCTGGTTGCGGCCGCCATCGAGCGCTTCGGACGAATTGATCTGTTAGTCAACAATGCGTCGGCCTTTTACCCGAATCAAGTCGACGAAGCGACTCAGGCGCTTTGGGACGACCTGATGGCCAGCAATCTGCGCGCTCCCTACTTCCTGTCGAAAGCCGCACGGCCGCATCTGACCCGGCGGGGTGGGGCCATCGTCAACCTGGTTGATATTCATGCCATGGTGCCGCTGGCTGAGCATACGATCTATTGCCAGGCCAAGGCCGGGCTGATCATGCAGACCCGGGCGATGGCCAAGGATCTGGCCCCGTCGATTCGCGTGAATGCTGTTGCACCGGGCGCGATTCTGTGGCCGGAAAACGAAGACAATGCCGAGTCCGCAGAGTCGATCTTGGCAAAAATACCGCTGGGTCATCAGGGTCGGCCCGAAGACATTGCGGGTGCGGTTTGTTTTTTGGCCCTGGATGCGCCCTACATCACCGGTCAGATTCTGGCGGTGGACGGTGGCCGCACGCTGAACATGTAGCGGTCGACCGACGAGGCAGCGGACCCGAGGTGGCACCAAGCATGCTATTTCAGTAGTTTGCTGATCGCTCTGAAATGCGGGTGAGACGCGTCTTTCATCAGCTCGAACAGGACCATTTCCACCGTACTCAGGTGCACGCCGATGGCTTCCATCCGTCGCCAGGCGATGTCGCGGTTGAAGGCCGATCGGGACGAGACCGCATCGGCGACTAGATGAACGTCGAAGTCACGCGCTCTGAGCTCGAAGGCGGTCTGCCAGACGCAGACGTGCGCTTCTATGCCGCACAGCAGCACCTGCCGGCGTCGAGACGATTCAATCGCATTCATCATGGCCGCATCACCGCAGCAGCCGAAGCTTGACTTGGTCATGGCCGGCACATCCTCCAACACTTCAATCAGCTCGGGGACCGTCGGGCCGAGTTTTTCTGGCAGTTGTTCGGCCCACAGGATCGGTATGTCGAGCTGTCGTGCGGCCTGAAGCAGGCGCCGAATCTGACCGATCAGCGCGTCGGATTCGTGCATCATGCGGGCCAATTTCCCCTGGACATCGACAAGGATCAGCTGGGCCTGATCGGGGCTTAAGGGCAGGGCGTTCATCAGAGGTTCTCCGTATTCGGGTTGTCGGTCTTGCGCGCGATCACGATCAGTCGTTCCGCGTTCAGGTCGTAGGGCTCGCCGAAATAGCCGCCGTGGATCGACTCAGTCTCCAGACCGTGGCGCGCGAGCAGCGACTGGATTTCGCCGGCGGACCAGACCCGGTGCGAAATTTGCGTGCGGTAGGCCTGGTCGCCGTCAATCAGTATCCAGTCGTTTTCCAGTCGGCGTAGATCATCGATGAGCATCGGTCGCTCGATCAGAAGTCGCCCGTCCTCGTACTCGGTCAGGTGTACGGGCTGCAGATGGCGCGCCAGATACTCGACGCCCACAAGGTCAAGCACCAGCCGTCCGTCCTCGCTGAGGTTGGCGTGAACACAGTCAAGAACGCGATCATGATCGGTTTCGCGTTCGAAATAGCCGAAGCTGGTCCACATCACCAGCACCAGATCAAATTCACCGGCGCGCTGGAATTCGCGCATGTCAGCCAGTACGGTCTCGACGTCAAGATTGCCGCGCCTCGCTTCGAGTTCGTTGAGCAGTGACGGGCTGGTGTCAACAGCAGTCACCGGATATCCTTGTGCGGCAAGCGGGATCGCATGTCGACCCGGGCCGCAGCCCAGGTCCAGGATCCGGCCGATGCTGCCGCCCAGTTGACCCAGCAGGGCCTCGACCTGATCCCGGGCCTCGGAAAATGTGTCTTCATTGAACATCAGCGAACCAAAGTTACGCCAGAAATCATCCTTCAGATACCAGTCCTCGAAACTGGCGTCATCGTCGTTTTGCGGTACCTGGGTCAAGGGGCTTGGTGTCCTGTGTGCGTTGATGAGTCTGAGCGGCTGCGCCACGCTGAGCTGGTACGGGCAGGCGGTGAGCGGCCAGCTTGATTTGCTGTCCAAACGCGAGCATATCGCAGATTTGCTGGCCGATCCGTCGACCGATCCGGAACTGGCTCGACGATTGAGTGACGTTCTGGCGATCCGCGAGTTCGCTGCCGCTGAACTGAGCCTGCCCGAAAGTCGCTCGTATCGACATTACGCCGATCTGGAGCGATCGGCCGCGGTCTGGAATGTCGTTGCCGCGGCCCCCTATTCGGTCGTGCCGGCGACCTGGTGCTACCCGATCGCGGGTTGCGTTGCCTACCGCGGTTATTTTGATCCTGACGATGCTCGCGAACAGGCTCAGCGACTGGAGGTCGAGGGGCTTGATGTGATTGTTTCTCCAGCCGTTGCCTATTCCACGCTCGGTTGGTTCGACGATCCCGTGCTCAACACCATGCTGGCCTGGGACGACGCTGATCTGGCGGGCTTTCTTTTCCACGAGCTGGCTCACGAGGCCGTTTACGTCAAGGGCGATACCGCGTTCAACGAAGCCTTTGCCACGACCGTCGAACGGGTCAGTGTGGCCCGCTGGCTGGAAGCGACCGGAGATGGCCCAGCGCTTGCTGCCTGGCACCGGGATCAGGAATATCTCGATGGTTTGGCAAAACTGATGCTTGCGGCTCGTGAGCAGCTCCGCCAAGGCTATGCCGCAAGGGCCGGCGATGAGCCGTCCCTGATCGAGTTCAAGGCTCAGCGATTTGCGCAGCTGCGCGCCGACCTGATTGATTTTTCCGATCGCCGCGGTTTGCTGGGCCAGGCCCAATGGGGTCATCGTCCCCTTAACAACGCCAGTCTGGCGCTGACTGCGAGCTACCGCCAGGGCATTGGGGCTTTTGATCACCTGTTTGAAGCGTGCCATCATTCCATGGATTGTTTCCTGGAGCGAGTCCGAGTGCTGGCTCGGTCCACGCCGGAACAGCGCGCGGAATTTTTGCGATCGAACGCCAATCGATGATTGCACTCTCGGGTTGCTTGTGCGACCTTTGGCGGCTGTTCTTCTTTCGAGATGGATTTTGACCCGCGACGCCCTTCTTGGCTTGGTCTTGAGTTTCGGTCTGCCGCTGCCCGCCCTGGCTCAAGGTCAGGACGGTGACAGCGAGCGCTCGGTACAGAGCTGTGTCGCTGCTCGCCCGGAATCGCCGCCGCGGGAGCTCCAGCGCGACGGTGATATTCCGCTGCAAATTGATGCTGATAATTTCGAGGCGCTGCCAGAACAATCCATCAGGATTAATCAAAATGTCCGGCTTGAGAAGGGCGATCAGCAGCTGGTGACCGAAGAGCTCATCTACAACCCGGACACGGGTCGAATCGATCTGCCCGACTACCTGAATTATTCCGATGCGCTCATCGACCTCCGCGCTGATTCAGGCTGGGTCGAGACGGAAGAGAATCGCGGTCGTTTCGAACAGGTCGAGTACCGTTTTCAGCGCGGTGAGGGAAGTGGTTCGGCGGGACTAGTCGAATTGATCAGCGAAACCCAGGCCGAAGTTGAGGTTTTCGATTTCACGACCTGCGACCCGGCCGATCCAGACTGGGAATTGAAGGCCTCCAGCGTGGACCTTGATCTGGAATCGGGAAGAGGCGTAGCAAGAAATGCGCGCCTGGACTTTAAAGGCGTGCCGATCTTCTATTCGCCCTGGCTCAGTTTTCCCCTTGACGATCGACGCAAGAGCGGATTTCTCTACCCGCGCATGGGCTTTTCCAGTGATGACGGTTTTGACCTAAGCGTTCCCTGGTACTGGAACATCGCCCCCAATCAGGACGCGACCTTCACCCCAAGATGGATCCAGGATCGTGGTGTCATGCTAGGAGTCCAGCATCGGTTCCTGACGCGGCGCCAGCGCGGTCTGTTCAACGTGGAAGTGTTGCCCGACGATCGGGAAGAAGACGAGACAAGGTATTTTGCCGAATTCGAATACGCGGCAAGCGTCGCGCCGAACTGGCGCTTCAACGCAGATTTACGACGAGCCAGCGACGAGAACTATTTCCTCGATCTGGGCGGTGATCTGGCCGACTCTGCGCTTCAGTTCCTGCGTTCCTCCGCAGCCCTTCGCGGAAGCGGTCGGAACTGGTCACTGAATCTCAGCGCCGATACTTTCCAGGTCCTTGACGACACCGTCTCGCAGGCTCGAGAACCCTATCGGCGCCTGCCGCGCCTGCTGTTCAATCTTGATCAGCCGCTGACCCAGCAGCTCGATTTCAAGGTTGATAGCGAAGTGGTTTATTTCGAGCGAGATCAGGGCGTGACCGGCGCTCGCATGGACCTCTATCCTCGGCTGCGCTATAACTGGATCACGCCGGGGAGTTTCCTGCGTCCCACCGTCGGATTCCGCTCGACTACGTATCAGCTCAGTGGCGCGCGGGACAATAGCCTGTCGCGCAACCTACCGATCGCCAGCATCGACGGGGGGCTGATTTTCGAGCGGCCCCTGAGCGAAGGGCGCATCCAGACCCTGGAGCCGCGCCTCTTCTATCTTTACGCGCCGTTCCGGGACCAAACTGATCTACCTGACTTCGATACCCGCGAGCTGACCTTCGGCTTCAGTCAGCTATTCAGCGATAATCGCTTTTCTGGGCCGGATCGTCAGGGCGATGCGAATCAGCTGACTGCGGCCCTGACGACCCGCTTGCTCGATCAGCAGAACGGCCGCTCGCTGCTTGACTTCAGCATCGGTCAGATCTTCTATTTCCGTGACCTGCGGGTCAGCTTGAATGAGCCGCCGGACGGCGATCGTGATCGCTCAGCCACTGTGGCTGAGCTCAATTGGCGTCCGGCTCGGACGATTATTGCCAGCGCTGGGCTCGAATGGGATAGCGAAGCCGATGAAACCCAGGTCGCACAATTTGGTCTCACCTACCGACCGCAGCGGGGTTTGCAGCTGGCCGTCGGCTATCGCTTCCGTCGCGAGCGCGTGGACCAGGCCGATATTCGCTTTCGCCTCCCGGTGCGGGATAATCTGGCGTTAATTGGGCGGGCGAACTATTCCTTCGAGGATGACGAACCGCTAGAGTTACTGGCAGGCATTGAGTTCGAGAGCTGCTGCTGGGCCGTGCGCCTGATCGGGCGGGAGTATGTGCGTGATCGGGATGCCGACCGCCGAACGGCGGTGTTCCTCGAGCTGCATCTGAAGGGCCTGGGCAGCCTTGGACGCCGCCCCTACCCGCTGTTCGCCGATACGCGATTCTAGGTTGCGGTTACGACGCCGGCACCAATAAATTTTGTTCACACATCGAATTCTGGACTGGACGAGCTTATGAATTATCGAACGCGTTTCATGCGAGGACTCATTTTGGCGCTGCTGCTCGCGCCCATGGTGCTGCAGGCCCAAGAGGCGCAACCCGTGGATTCCATTGTGGCGCTGGTCGAGGACGACGTCATCATGAAATCAGAGCTCGATGACGCGATCGAGCGAATCGAGCGGCAGGCGGCCGCGGCTGGCGAGCGGGTCCCGCCGCGCAGTTTGATCGAAGAGCAGGTTCTCGAGCGATTGATTCTGACCCGTCTCGAAGTCCTGCGCGCTGAAGCGACCGGAATTCGCGTATCGGACATGGATGTCGATCAGACCCTGCAACAGGTTGCCCGCCAGAATAATCTTGATCTACCCAGTCTGCGCCGGGCGGTTGAGTCGGACGGCGTCGACTTTACCGAGTTTCGTCGCAGCATTCGCGAGGAGGTGATGTCCAGCCGCCTGCGCCAGCGGGTGGTTAATTCTATGGACGAGGTCAGCGAAACCGAGATTGACATCATCCTGGCGTCCGATCGGATGGGTGGCGAAGAGTATCTTCTCTCCCAGATCATCATCGGGGTGCCAGAATCGCCCACCCAGGCTCAGGTTCAGGAGGCCCAGGCGCAGGCCGTCGATGTTCGACGTCGAATCGTGAATGAGGAACTGGATTTTGCCACCGCGGCGTTGACCTTCTCGCAAAGTCCCAACGCGCTCGAGGGCGGCGAAGTGGGTTGGCGGAGCATCAACGCACTTTCGCCGGAGGTCGCTGAGGCGATTGAGGCGACCGGTGTGGGCGGTGTGACTGAACCGCTTCGCTCGCCCGTAGGGTTTCTGATCCTAGACATCCGAGATCGCCGCGAGCAGCAAGAGGTGATCGTTCGCGAATACCAGGCGCGGCACATCATGATTCAGCCCAATGAGCTGGTCATGCCGTCCGAAGCAGAAGAGCGGATTCGCGATCTGCACGCGCAGCTGGTCGACGGCGGCGATTTTGCCGAGCTTGCCCGCGAACACTCTATGGATGAATCGTCGGCCAATATCGGCGGCCTGCTCAACTGGTTTCAGGCCGGCGCATACGGTGATCAGATCCAGAGCGTGATCGGCCAGCTCGAAGTCGGCGAACTCAGTGAGCCTTTCCAGACTCCGAACGGCTGGCACCTGTTTCGCCTCGAAGGCGAGCGGGATGCCGATCGAACTGAGGAGACACTTCGCGCGCGCGCGAGGGAGATCGTATTCAACCAGAAAGCTGAAGAGGAAGTCGACACCTTCCTGCGTCAACTACGCGATGAATCGTTCGTCGAAATCCGGCTTTGACCTACCGCCGTGCGTGAAGGCACACCGGATATGTCTAAGCCCACTCTGCTGACACCCGGCGAGCCAGCCGGAATCGGGCCGGAGATTGCCTGCCGACTGGGACTTGAGCGACCTGAGCTCTTGCTTGTGGCCGACCCGGACCTGCTGGCGCAGACCTGCGACTTGCTGGGCTTGGAACTCGAAGTCGAATGCCTCAACCCCGAGCAGGCCCGGGATAATGGTCCGACGCCGGGTTGTCTGCGCTGCTGGCCGGTAGCCATGCGCTATCCGGCAAGGCCGGGCCGACTTGATCCCGGCAACGCGTCCTACGTGCTGGAATGTCTAGAAAAGTCAGCCGCCGCCTGCCTGAATGGACGTGCGACTGCACTGGTTACCGGGCCGATTCACAAGGGCGTCATTAACGATGCCGGCGTTCCTTTTAGCGGCCATACGGAATTCCTGGCCGAGCGGTCGGGGGTAGAACGGGTCGTCATGCTGCTGACGGCCGGTGAGCTGAGAGTGGCGCTGGTGACGACCCACATTCCCCTCCGCGCCGTTGCCGACGCGATCACCTCGGAGCGTCTGCGCTCAACCCTGGACACGCTTAATCGGGATTTGATCAGTCGCTTTGGTCTTGATCGACCGCATATAGCAGTCCTCGGATTGAATCCGCATGCCGGGGAAGCCGGTCATCTCGGACGCGAGGAGATTGATGTCATCGAACCGGTTCTGCAGGCCGCCCGAGAAAACGGGCTTAATCTGACCGGTCCGCTGCCTGCCGATACGGCCTTCCTGCCGGACCGATTGAAGGCATTCGATGCGGTGCTGGCGATGTATCACGACCAGGGATTGCCGGTACTGAAGCACGCCGGATTCGGCCATTCGGTCAACGTGACCCTGGGCTTACCGTTCATCCGCACATCGGTCGACCACGGCACAGCGATTGATCTGGCCGGTCAGGGCAGGGCAGACCTTGGGAGTCTGCGAGCGGCCGTAGATCTCGCGTTCGAGCTGGCTGATTCGTCCACGTGACGGGCCACCGCCCGCGCAAGCGCTTCGGACAGCATTTTCTGCGCGATTCGACCGTGATCGACCGGATTATCGCAGCAATCGCCCCGACCGAGCATGACCGGCTGATTGAAATTGGTCCAGGCGAGGGTGTACTTAGCCGGCCCCTGCTGGAGGCGGCGGGTCGTCTCCAGGTCGTTGAGCTCGATCGCGATCTTGCCTCATCCCTGCCGAGACGACTTGGTGAGCCGCGCGGGCTTATTGTTCACCAGGGCGATGCGCTGCGCTTCGACTACGCTAGCCTTGCTGAAGGCTCAGCCTCGCTGCGTATTGTCGGCAACCTGCCCTACAATATTTCAACGCCGCTGCTGTTTCACCTGTTCGATCAGGCTGAAGGGATCGACGATATGGTGTTTATGCTGCAAAAGGAGGTGGTGACGCGTCTGGTGGCCGAACCCGGTTCGCGTCAATACGGGCGGCTATCCGTGATGGCTCGGTTTCACTGTCGGATGACCTGGTTGTTCGATGTCCCGCCTGAAGCGTTCGAGCCGCCGCCAAAAGTGGACTCTGCGGTAATCAAGATGCACCCTAGGGTACTGAATACGACTGAGAGGTCGATTCGAGCGGCGCTGGCCGCCGTTGTGCAGACCGCATTCAATCAGAAGCGCAAGACCCTTCGAAATAGCCTTAGGACTCTTCTCGATGAGCAGACGATCGAGGGCGCCGGGATCAACCCAGCGGCGCGGCCGGAGACGCTGGCCCTATCGGAGTTCCTTGCGCTGGCTGAGGCTCACCATTCGATCAATTTCCAGTGAGCCGGATAGACCGGATTGATCTGGTCGTGCTGGAAGCGTGAATTAAAGTTGCCGTCGCCGGTCGTGTCGATCAGATAGTACGGCGGTCCAGCGGCGGGCACGATTCGAATCATGTAGACCTCTCCGTTTCTCGAATATTCTTCGATCTGTTCCCCGTCCTGCTGGCGAATGACCACCTGCGGCTCGATCTGCTCATCCCTGTCGAGAACCTTGGGCGGCAACGCTTCGGGTTCCGGAATAGGTGGCGGTGGCGGCACCTCGTCAGCCTGCTGCGCGAGACCTGGAGTGACCAGGCAGAACAGCAGCGCCGGGGCGAGTCCCCTGACAAATCGCTTATCCATGGTGTGTTTCGCTCCTGATGCCAAAGAAAATTCAGTCTAGCAGAAGGATTCGCTTTCGCCGTTGACCGAAGCTCGTTTCGCTATCATGACAGTTGATTTTTCCAAATAAGCAAGGCTCACATGACTCAGACTGAAACGCTGTGCCTGGTGGATGGCTCGTCCTACATCTATCGAGCCTTCCACGCGCTGCCCTCGCTGACCAACGCCGAGGGCCAGCCGACCGGCGCCATCTTCGGCGTGGCCAATATGCTGCGTCGGCTAATTCAGGCACATGAGCCAGATCGGATCGTGGTGATCTTCGACGCACCCGGCAAGAATTTTCGCCACGAGCTCTATTCCGACTACAAGGCCAATCGCCCGTCGATGCCCGATGAGCTGCGAGCACAGATCGAGCCGTTGAAAGAGCTGATCGATGCGATGGGTATCGAACGCATCGAGGTGCCGGGCGTGGAAGCCGATGATGTGATTGCGACCCTGTCGCGCTCGGCGGAATCGAGCGGTTTTGGCGTGTTGATTTCCTCGGGTGACAAGGACCTGGCTCAGCTCGTCGGGCCCCGTGTCATCCTGGAAGACAGCATGCAGGACAAACGCTATGATCCAGCAGCGGTCGAGGAAAAGTTCGGGGTCGGGCCAGCGCTGATCGGTGATTTTCTCGCGTTGACCGGTGACAGCTCCGACAATATCCCGGGTGTCGAGAAGTGCGGGCCCAAGACGGCGGCCAAGTGGCTGAACCAGTACGGCAGTCTTGATGCGGTTATCGAGCAGTCTGAATCGGTCGGCGGTAAGATCGGCGACAATCTTCGAGCGGCTCTCGAGCAGCTCCCCCTCAGTCGCCAGCTGGTCGCACTGGATGAGCAGGTCGAACTCGATCGCTCACCCAATGATCTGACCGCGCCCTCGCCGGATGCGCAGCGCATGGTTGAGTTGCTCAAGCGCTTTGGGTTTAGCTCTTGGCTCAAGGACTACCAGGCCGGCGACGGCGAGGGTCACGATGCCCTTAGCGCCGATCAACCGGACCTCGAGGTCCGCCTCGTCACGACGCGCGCCGAGCTAGACAAGCTTGTCGAGGCACTCTCGTCGGCCGAGCTGATTGCTTTCGACACTGAAACGACCAGTCTGGAACCCCTCGATGCCGATCTAGTCGGGCTGGCGTTTGCCGTCGACGCCGATCAGGCCTGGTACGTGCCGCTGCGGCACGCCGATCAGAAGGTCGAATTCACTGAAGAGCAGGTTCTGGAACGGGTCGGCCCGATTCTGACTGACGAGGGGCGCCCCAAGGTCGGGCAGAACCTGAAATACGACCTCAACGTGCTGCGTCGCGCCGGCCTTGAGCTCAAGGGTATTCGGCACGACACGATGCTCGAATCCTACGTTTTCAACTCCACTGCCACGCGCCACGATATGGATTCTCTCGCCGGCCGCTATCTGGGTCGCCAGACCACGAGCTATGAATCCGTGGCCGGAAAGGGCAAGCAGCAGGTGACCTTTGATCAGGTGCCAGTATCACAGGCCGCCGACTACGCAGCCGAGGATGCTGATGTCACTCTGGCTCTGCACCGGACGCTTTGGCCGAAACTCCAGGCCCAGTCCGGACCGCAATCGGTCTATGAGTCGCTGGAAGTTCCGCTGATTCCCGTTCTGGCGCGCATGGAGTGGATCGGGGTGGCCGTGGATCCTGACCAGCTTGCCAGGCAGAGCGCCGAGCTTGACGAGCGCCTGAAGACCTTGGAAGAGAAGGCGCGCAAGGAAGCCGGGCGAGCGTTCAATCTTGGCTCGCCGAAACAGCTTCAGCAGATCCTGTTCGACGAGCTTGAGCTGCCGGTGGTGCGAAAGACACCCAAGGGCCAGCCATCAACCGCTGAGGACGTGCTGCAGGAGCTGTCGACCGATTACGCCCTGCCCAGGCTGATCCTCGAGCACCGCTCGCTGGCCAAGCTCAAGAGCACCTACACGGACCGGCTTCCAGAAAAGATTCATCCCGAGACCGGGCGCATTCATACCCACTACCACCAGGCGGTGGCCGCGACTGGCCGCCTCTCGTCGGCCGATCCGAACCTGCAGAATATTCCGATCCGCACGGCCGAAGGGCGACGCATCCGCAAGGCTTTCGTCGCGCCTGAGGGCCAGGTGCTGCTGGCGGCTGACTACTCACAGATCGAGCTTCGGATTATGGCCCATCTTTCGGCCGATGACGGCCTGCTGGAGGCGTTTTCAAAGGGGCTGGATGTCCATCGGGCAACCGCGGCCGAGGTGTTTGGCTGTGGTCCCGAGGCGGTCGAGGATGGCCAGCGTCGCGCCGCCAAGGCGATCAATTTCGGTCTGATGTACGGGATGAGTGGCTGGGGGCTGGCCCGTCAGCTCGAGGTCGACCGCAAGGAGGCCGATGCCTATATCGAACGGTATTTCGAGCGCTATCCTGGCGTGCGCGATTACATGGAAAAGACCCGTGCCGGCGCGCGAGAAAAGGGCTATGTCGAAACCCTGTTCGGGCGCAGGCTCTGGCTCGACGAGATTAAGGCACGAAATCCCCAGCGTCGCCAGGCAGCCGAGCGGGCGGCCATCAACGCGCCGATGCAGGGCAGCGCGGCCGACATCATAAAACGCGCCATGATCGACGTCGATCAATGGATTCGGTCCGATGACGTGCCGGCGAGGCTGGTGATGCAGGTCCACGATGAGCTTGTGCTTGAAGTCGAGCGCTCGGCGCTCGATCAGGTTCGAAATGGAGTCACCAAACGAATGGAATCGGCCGCCAGCCTGGACGTGCCGCTGGAAGTTGACGTGGGCTGGGGTGACGACTGGGATTCAGCTCACTAGACTGAAATCCAACCTATTGGCGGCAATATAGGTTTTCACGGGCTGCCTAAAGCCCTAATGTTAAGAGAGATTTTTTTATCTGGCTTTTTTCGACCGGCGTTGAAACTTTTTTAGTCCGCTCCCGGTCTATTGAAGTAACCATGTGCATGGTTCGGCCTGCCGCCCTCCCTAGGCAGGCCAACGCGGATTCGGTAGTAGTCCCCAAACCGGATCCAACCCTAGGCCCCGGGTCCTCCCTCTCCCGGGGCCTATCTTTATCTCTAACCCCAGCGCATCAGAACGCTGCGACAACCGCCGGCGATGTCGGGATAGTTATACTCCCGTCGATGCGTTCTTCTCACCAACTAATCAAAGCGAGCTTGTGAACCATGCTGGAAGTCATCGTTCTTGCCGCCGGTGAAGGTCGGCGGATGAAGTCGGCCTTTCCCAAGGTACTGCAGCCGATCGGGGGGCAGGCGATGCTGCTCCGGCTTCTAGACGCAGTTCGGCCACTGAAGCCAGCCAGTATTCACGTGGTTGTGGGCTCGGGAGCTGAGCATATTGAGCGCCTGCTGGATGAATCGGGCTGTCATCTGATTACCCAGGCTGAGCGTCTGGGGACCGGGCATGCGGCTGCCCAGGTGCTTCCTCACGTGGACCCGGACAGTCAGCTTCTGATCCTTCCGGGCGATATGCCTCTTGTCCGCACTGAAACGCTCGAGCATCTGCTGTCAATGGGGGCCGATCTGTCGATCCTGAGTTTTGTCGCCGACGATCCCACTGGCTACGGTCGAATACTGCGCAGTACCGATGGAATGGTCGAAATGATTCGTGAGGAAAAGGACGCAACAGACGAAGAAAGGCGCATCCGGGAAGTCAACAGCGGTGTCCTGGCCGCCAGGGCGAGTGATTTGTCGAGCTGGCTAGAGCGGATTGATCGGGACAACGCCCAGGGTGAATATTACTTGACCGACTGCATCGGGATTGCCGCGGCTGAAAATCGCCGGGTGCAGGCCTTTATCGCGGATCGTGCCGATGAGTTGATGGGTGCGAATGATCGCGGCCAGCTGGCCCAGCTCGAGGCGGTATTCCAGCAGCGGGCCCGCCAAGATCTGATGGACGCCGGAGCCACGCTGGCCGATCCCAGCAGCGTCAGAATTCGCGGTCGTGTCCAAGTCGGGCAGGATGTATTTATTGATGCCAATGTCACCTTGATCGGTGAGGTCATACTCGGCGATGACGTCGAGATCGGAACGGGATGCGTCGTCGAGGACTCCCGGCTGGCCGCCGGGACTCGCCTCAAACCCTACTGCGTGCTTGAACGAGCGGTTAGCCTGGGGGTCTGTGATGTGGGCCCGTTCGCAAGAATCAGGCCAGGAACCCAACTTGAAGAGCGGGTCAAGATCGGCAATTTTGTTGAAACTAAGAACGCCCACTTTGCCGCCGGCTCGAAGGCCAGCCATCTGAGCTACATCGGAGATGCCGAAGTGGGCAGCGAGGCCAACATTGGCGCAGGAACCATCACCTGTAATTACGACGGCGTCAACAAGCACCGAACCGAAATCGGAGCCGGAGCATTTATTGGGTCGAATAGTGCACTTATTGCGCCGGTGAGGATCGGAACATTTTCCGTGGTTGGCGCAGGGAGTGTGGTCACCCACGATACGCCAGACGGTGAGCTGACCCTGGCGCGGGCCCGTCAGCGTACGATCAGCGGCTGGTCACGACCTGAGCGTGAGTCCGAATCTTAGGGGCCTCCGAGTCACCATGCGTGGGCGCTTCCCCGTAGGCTATTCGCGTTAAAAAGAAGCGACTCGCGTGGAGTTGGCGTCTCAGACCCGGCTGCGGTATTCTCATGGGGAGATTTGACTGGCTCGCGAGAAATTCATGCGAAAACGCCATCGCACAGACGAGGAAGCTGAGATCAACATCACGCCGATGCTCGACATCGTATTTATTATGCTGATCTTCTTTATCGTGACCACGTCGTTTGTGAAAGAAAAAGGTCTGGATATCTCGCGCCCCAGCCAAGCAGAAGAACAGCAGCAATCGGAGCAGGATGATTTGCCTATTTTGGTGCGAATCAGTCAGATCAGCTCGATTTCGATCGACGATCGTCGGGTTGAACACGACGCCGTCCGGGCCAATCTTGAACGCGAGCGCGCTCAGAAACCGAATGCGCCGCTGATCATTGCAGCACACCCGGATTCTGACACCAATTCGCTGGTGAGGGTTCTAGATGCCGCTAACGTGGTTGGGATCGCGTCGATCAGCGTTGCGACCGAATCGGGCGGAAGTTAAGGACACGAATGCCCTGGACAGGGCCGCCGCAGTCAGGATCTTTGGTGAATTAGAACGAAAAACGCCGATCACTGCGCTCAAATCCCACGCTAACTGAAGGAATAGCTGAATGGAACAGGAACAGGAACAGGTAACACCGACCGGAGACGATAAAGAACTCAAGCAGTGGGCAATGATTCTGCATTTGTCCGTCCTTGCGGGCTTGATCGTTCCCTTCGCAGGCCTCCTGGCCCCGATCATCATCTTCATTCTAAAAAAAGAGAATCTGCCGGGACTTATTCCGCACGGTTATGTCGTTTTTAACTGGATGATCAGTGCGCTAATCTACGCGATCGTCAGCGCAATCCTGATGCTGATTCTTATTGGTTTTCTCGGTTTGATTGCGGTGGCTATTCTTTCCATCGTTTTCCCGATCATCGGCGCGATCAAGGCCTCCGAGGGCGAAGTTTGGCCCTACCCGCTTTCGATCAAATTCTTCAAATGAATAAGCGAACAAGCAGGCGGCGCAAGCCGTTAATGTGGGGTGGGGAGCGCGTTGTACGCTTCCTTCCCCTTGCTTAAAACCCTTCAAACGAGACACGACATAGGCTATGAGTATTTCCTCCAAAGACGCCAAGCCGCCGCTGGTCAAGCCCAACGTAATTTTTTTTGTTGCGGTTAATATTCTTGGCCTAATTATCGCCCCGGTTTGGGGACTGCTTTACGGTTTCACGACCGCTGCCTGGATCTCCTGCGCAGTGATATTGACCTTAAGCGGCCTTTCTATTACTGCCGGCTACCATCGCCTTTGGTCTCATCGCACCTACAAGGCAAGAAATTCGTTGAAGTGGTTTCTGGCTTTTTTTGGCATCTTTTCTCTCCAAAACTCGATTCTGGTGTGGTGCGCTCGTCATCGAATCCACCACCGCCATGTCGATGACATCAATGAAGATCCGCATTCGATCAAGACTAGCTTCTGGCATGCCCATATGGGATGGATGATGAGAGACTGGCCGACCAGTAAGGTCGACCTGGATCAGGTGCCGGACCTAAAGAAAGATAAGGTAGTCATGTGGCAGCATCGGGTGTATTGGCCGATGGTTTGGGCGCTGAATCTTGGCGTACCGGCTACCATCGGGCTGGTCGCCGGGGACGTGATTGGCACCATTCTTCTGGCCGGAGCCTTTCGCCTCGCATTCTCCCAGCACTGCACGTTTTTCATCAATTCACTGGCCCATACCTGGGGCAAGCGAAATTACTCTGACGAAAATACGGCGCGAGACAACGGTGTGATTGCCCTGCTGACGTGGGGGGAGGGATATCATAACTTCCACCATGCCTTTCAGGCCGACTATCGCAACGGTCTGCGCTGGTGGGATTTCGATCCCGGCAAATGGCTGATCGCAAGCTCGGCGGCCCTGGGCCTGGCGCACGATTTGCGTCGAACGCCGAAATTCAAGATTCAGCGGGCTCGGCTGCAGATGCAGTTCAGCGAGTTACGCGCCCGTCTGGCCGAGGCTGATGAATCCGCCATCACGTGGCGTGAAACCGTGGAGCGCGAATATCTCCAGTTCAAGGACACCGTGGCCCAGTGGCAGGCTGTGCAGGCCGACCGCATGGCTGCTGGCAAGGAGGCACTGGTGGATCGCTGGCGAAAGACCGAGCTTCGAACGCGCTACAAGGAACTGGAATACCGCCTGAAAATGCAGGCCCGGCGGTTGGCCACCCTGCAGGAAGCTTGTCTGGCCTGACGGTTTTTTTACGCGGACTGGCAAGAAATCACTGGGACCGCGGGGGATGGTTCTGTTCTTCTGCGGGCTTTGAGTTTGTTCAGGGCTCTCGCGCCCGAGCTGCTGCGCTACCGCAATCCGAAGAACGCCTTGGCCGTGGCGCTGGTCTCTTCGGCCAGCTGGATCGGGCTGACACCTCGACACGCGGCCAGCGTACTGGCAATCCAGGGCAGCCACTGAGGCTCATTGCGGTGGGATTTGACCTTCGGTCGAAGATCTCGCGGCTTGAGGTAGGGCGCATCGGTTTCGATCATCAGCCGATCACTCGGAATCGTGCTCACGAAGTCTTTCAGGTGGTGGCCGCGCCGCTCGTCGCAGATCCAGCCGGTGATGCCGATGTGGCAGTCCAGGGCGAGATAGTCTTGCAAGGCCTCGCGGGTGTCAGTGAAGCAATGTACGACCATCGCCCCTAGCGAAGGTCGGAATTCTTTCAAGATGGCCAGGAAATCTGCGTGCGCCTCTCGCTGATGCAGGAAGACCGGTTTGCCGCAATCGACCGCGAGTTCAAGCTGTCGCTCAAAGGCCCTGCGCTGGGCCGGACGCGGCGAGAAGTCTCGGAAGTAGTCTAGGCCACACTCGCCGACCGCCTTGACGAGTTCATCTTTGTGCAGTTCGGCCAGGACGCTAGCTGTGTCGTCGGTGAAGTCTGCGGCCAGATGCGGATGCACGCCGGCTGTGCCACTGAGAATCCCTGGCCATTGTCTGGCAAGCCGCAGCGCCTTGACGCTACCATCCTCCGAGGCGCCGGTCACCACCATTCGAGTCACACCTGCAGCCTGCGCTGCTTCAATCACTTCGGCCCGATCCCTGTCGAAGCTGTCGTGGGTGAGGTTGCACCCGATGTCGATCAATTCCATGGTCGGCGATTGTAGCTTCAGTGGCGTCCGTAGGCCACCGCAATCGCCATAGGCAATGGGGAGGAGGATGAGGATCCGGGGCTTGAGCGCTCGGTGTGTTCGTTAGGGTTGTCGTGAGCCGCAAAGACTTCACGATTGCAATACGATTCAGATTCCTCGCAATTTTCGTGAGCACATAGCGCCCGCTTAGCTCAGGTGGTAGAGCGGTTACGGAGCTTCGCCGTCGCTTCATCTCCGCTACGCTGCGAAGCCGCAACGGCTTCGCGATTATAATACAGTCTTACCTCATGCAACTTTCGAAAGCACATAGCGCCCGCTTAGCTCAGGTGGTAGAGCGATTACGGAGCTTCGCCGTCGCTTCATCTCCGCTACGCTGCGAAGCCGCGGCGGCTTCGCGATTGTAATACAATCCTATCTCCTCGCAACTTTCGAAAGCACATAGCGCCGGCTTAGCTCAGGTGGTAGAGCAACTGATTTGTAATCAGTGGGTCGGGGGTTCGAATCCTCCAGCCGGCACCATTTCTTGACGGTTTGCACCCTAGTAGACGAATCAATTTTGCTGGCCAACAGCACTGATTCGAATCCCCGACCATCACAAGAGGTTCGACTTGCGCGCTCTGCTCGCAATCGCTGGAGCGTCAGCGACAGCCCGAAGGGCAAGGCCGCGCAGCGGGCGCAGCAATCCTCCAGCCGGCACCATTTCTTGATGGTTTGCACCCTAGTAGACGAATCAATTTTGCTGGCCAACAGCACTGATTCGAACCCCCGACCATCACAAGAGGTTCGACTTGCGCGCTCTGCTCGCAATCGCTGGAGCGTCAGCGACAGCCCGAAGGGCAAGGCCGCGCAGCGGGCGCAGCAATCCTCCAGCCGGCACCATTTCTTGACGGTTTGCACCCTAGTAGACGAATCAATTTTGCTGGCCAACAGCACTGATTCGACCCCCCGACCATCACAATCGGTTCTAACCGAGCCAAAGCGGAGCTACTGGTCAGAAAGCTTCTGGAAGTCGGGGGTTTTCTGGATCGCTAAGTGTCATTTTTCGAAACGCAGTCCCCAATGACCCCATTTCGGGCTCAGCGGCAAGCGGATCCCTGGCTTTCGACCGGTTAATTGTTCGTGCAGTCCGCCAGCATCGGTCTAGCAAGGCGCGATATCGGGAACGAGCCTGAAGCGTAATTCGGGTCGATGCTGCTGAAGGCGACGGTTCCGGACAGATCGTCATCGAATTCGATGATCAGGGAGCCCCAATGGTTGAGGT
>JGI12109J20283_10056730_pt1 | contig 21164 bp, 21 predicted proteins | sample ElkSlonscriptome_12_FD_20283 | JGI IMG/M metagenome (IMG submission 20283)
GTAAATATCGCCGAGCATGGTGAAGGCGATGGTCTGCCCATCGGGCGAGACGTCCACATCCATCCATGTGCCCTCATCGGTTGCGATGGGGACCTGCTGAATGCTCGCCCCGCGCGGCGCGTTGATGTCCCACTTTTCGTCCTTGGCATCATCGGCAAGCGCGATGGACGGCATCGCAAGCATGGAGCCCGCAAGAAGGACTTTACCAAAAGAACGGATCGCGGTGCGGCGCATGAGTATCTCCCTGTGTTGGAATGAGAGACTAGCGACGCGTAAGGATATTGCTAGTGGTTAGACCTGCTTTGGTGGTCCTCCCAGGAACAGGATGAACCAAGCTATCCAGAACATCGAAAGGATACTTCCAATCAAACCGATAGTGTGAAGTGTCTCCAAAACTGCTCCCGCTTTATGTTGTGCGTATCCACCTACGCTCATTGAGACACTGAAAGCCAACGCTGGTAGCGCCAAACCATAAAGGCGATCGGTCTCACTTTTTCGATTCCAAAGATAAATCGCCAAGACCGGCAGAAAAAATGCACCGATGGCGAGATCGTCTGGAGCGTTAAACGCCTTCATCATAAGCATCAGACCAATCGCGGGCGCCAGAAGCAACCCGAGCGTAAACTGCATGCGGATAGGTCCAACAGAGCGCGTAGTACTCACTCAAACATCCCTCTTTTCGGCCCCAGATACCCGAACAGATACGCCCCCACCTTGCGCATCTGAATCTCCTCGCTGCCTTCGGTGATGCGGTAGCGGCGGTGGTGGCGGTAGATGTGTTCGAACGGCGTGTGGCGCGAATAGCCGATGCCGCCATGCACCTGCATCGCCCGGTCCGCCGCCTCGCAGCACAGCCGGTTCGCCCAATAATTGCACATCGAAACCTTGTCCGAGATAGTCCGCTCGATCTCCTCGTGCGGCATATTGTCCATTTCCCACGCGGTCTTGAAGATCAGCAGGCGCAGCATTTCCGCCTGCGTCGCCAGCTCGACCAACGGGAACTGTATCCCCTGATTTTTGGAAAGCGGTTCGCCAAAGGGCTTGCGTGCGCGGGCATATTTCACGCTTTCATCGATGCAGAACATCGCCGCGCCGCAGCTGCTCGCTGCCTGCCGGATGCGGTTTTGGTGGACGAAGCTTTGCGCCAGCGACAGCCCGTGCCCTTCCACACCGAGGATCGCCTCGTCGGGCACCCAGACATTGGTAACGGACAGGCGCGGGTGATCGGTCGGCATGTTGAAGGTCCACATCCACTCCTCGATCTTGAGGCCTTCGGTGGGATTGGGGACGAGGAAACAGGTGATGCCGCTCGCTTGACCGGCCTCGCCAGAGGTGCGCGCAAACATCGCGCAATGCGTCGCGACATGCATGCCGGTGATCCACATCTTCTCACCGTCGATCCGCCAGCCGTCCACCCCGTCGCGCATCTCGCGCACAGCCGTGGTTTCCATGTGGGTCGCGTCTGATCCGTGGTCGGGTTCAGTCAGGCCAAAGGCGACGCGGCGGGTGCGCTCGAACCCGCCAGTGATGAACTCCTGTTTCTGTTCTTCAGTGCCCCACTGATCGAACATGGCGACGAACGGGAAATTGCCGACGATGGAGTGTTCGTTCTGGAGGTCGTTGTGCAGGCCCAGACCCTTGCGCGCGAAATGCTCGCGGATCACCGCCATCCAGAGGTTCGATCCATCCTTGCCACCATATTGCTTGGGCGCGGAGAAGCGCCAGTGACCGGCGGCATCGGCGCGACGGGTCGCTTCCTTGAGCAATTCCTCCCACTCCTCGCGCGGCAGGCCGCCCTTGTCCCAATCGGTGCGGGCATGTTCGCGGCGGTGGTCGAAGAAGCGGATATTGTCGTCCTGCTTCTCGAGCGGCTTGATCTCGGCCTCGATGAAGGCGTCGAGTTCGTCGAGGTAGGCCTGAAGATCGGCGGGGATTGCGAAGTCCATTAGTGTTCTCCTGTCCACTTCTGACGGGCGACCGCCAGCGCGGGGTATTTGGGGCTGTCCACCGTCACTATTTCGAGTGCATCGAAGCGCAGATCGGCCAGCAGACCCTTCGTATTCAGCGACTCGTCTCCGGACAGGAAATATTCGGAGAGGTCTTTCGCATCGATCCCCGAAAAATCGAGTTCCTGTTCACGGGCAATGATACCAAGTGCGTTTCGGGCCACGGCCAACTGAAACCGATCATGCCCTTCCATGCGATGCTTCACAGAGGAAAGCCATTCGGACACCGCCGTCGCAATCTCGGCAACGGTCGCCTCGCCCTTCGCTTCTGAAGCTTTGTCGATCCGCTCATCCAGCGCTCGTTTGCGTTCGGAGGCGGGCGCATCCTCTTCCAGCAGCATCAGCAGGTCCAATTCCTGCTCGCTCGTCCGGCGCGAGATCACCACGCGTTCGAGCATCCGGTCCGCACCTGAGCGCCATTGCTGCGCCATCTTGAGGCACCCGAGCGCCCACCAAACGGTGCGGTGGATCAGCCAATAGCGGAAACGGTCGCAGTCCACGGTGACGCCCGCCTCGGCCTCGTAGGCGGTGAAGTAGTCCTCAAGACTCCCCAGCCCCAGAGCGGGGCGATCGTATCGGGCAAAGCGCCAAACCGCCATGCAACCAAACGCCAGATCCTCGTGATAATCGCCGAAATGCGCCAGCTCCCAATCGAGCACCCCGGTAAGCCGCCCATCCTCCGCCAGCAGATTGCCGATGCGATAATCGCCATGGATCAGCACCGGCTCGCACGCGTCTGGGCAATTGTCGTCCATCCATTTGAGGCCCAGCGCAATGATCGGGCGGTCGCCGCCCGCTTCCTCAAACTGCGCTTTAAGGTCGGCAATGGCGACCCGATAGTCCATGACGGGGACAGCCTCGGGCACGTCCTCGCGCCCCAGTGAATGGATGCGCGCCAAGTCCCGCGCCGCTTCTTTGAGCAGCGCGGATGAATCGTCCATTTCCAATATCTGTTTGGGGTTCGGCGTGCCAGGAAGCGCCCTCATCACAAAGCCCGACCCGATGCCGTCCTCCGGCTCCAGCTCGGCGACGACTTCGGGCGCGGTCACGCCTTTTGAGCAGGCCGCCCGGATAATCGCCGCTTCAACATCGTGCCCAAAGGGGCGCTCTTCCATAAAGGCGAGGCTGGGCGCACGGCGCAGGACATAATCCGCGCGCTGGCCTTCCTTGGCGCACGAAAACCGCCAGCTCTCCATCGTCGCACCGCCAGTCAGGCGCTCCAGTCCGGAAGGCTCGCCAAGGCCCGCCCGCGCCATCACGCGGGCGAGGCCCTGACGAAGTTCCTCGGAACCGATCAAGCGAGCTTCTTGCGCATCCGCTTGGCGCGTTTGGCCGGGCTGGGGTGGGTTTGCAGCCATGGCAAACCGCCGCCACCGCCGCCCATGGCATTCAGCTTCTCAAGCGCGGTCACGCAGGCCTCCGCCTCGTAACTGTTGGCCTGCATGAAATCGAAGGCGTAATCATCGGCCTCGCGCTCATGCTTCTGGCTGTGCTGCGCGCTGATCACATTACCGAACAGCTTGCCCAGTTCACCAGAGGCGAGCTGGCGCACATCATTGCTGGCTGTGCCCGCCACGCTCATCGCAGATTCGCGTTGCAACGCGCCTTGCATACGCTTCTTGGTATGCTCGCGCTTCACATGGCCGATTTCGTGGCCGATCACATAGCGCACTTCGTCATCGCTGAAATCGTCCATCAGCCCGGCAAAGATGCGGATCGTCCCGTTGGCCATGGCAAAGGCGTTCACGTCACGCACGAGGTAAGCCTTAATATCGAGGTCCAGCCCGTCATAGGTGTCGAGCCCCTGAGACAAAGCGGCGATCCGCTGACCATAGGGATCATCTGGCCCCGCGACCGGATTATTGCGGTCCATTTCGGCAGACATCTGGTCGAAATAGACCTTCATCTCGGCATCGGAATAGCTGGCCGCCTTTGCGACCTTTTTGGCCGAACCGATAATGTTGCCAAGGCTCTGAGCGCCCAGCGGCGCGGCAATGCTCATGCCGCCCAGCAGGGTACCCATCGCCATGATCTGCCTGCGCGATATGGTGCGAGGCAGGGTTCCTTGCGGATCATTCATATCAGTTTTTTCTTCCAGGTCCGTCGCTTTAGGCGACCACGTTATCCTTTTTAACAGTGATTACCTGAGGATAAGTGAATTCGGAAAGACCCTCTTTGCCATATTCCGCACCAAAGCCGGATTGTTTGTGCCCGCCAAACGGAGCGAAGGGCGAAAGGTGCAGATATTCATTGATCCACACAGTGCCGGTTTCCAGCTGCTCTGCCATTTCGACGCCTTTGTCGGTGTCCGCCGTCCAGATCGCTCCGGCCAGCCCGTATTCGGAATCGTTGGCGCGCGCGATGACTTCATCCTCGCTGGAGAATTTCATCAGCGGCATAACCGGGCCAAACTGTTCCTCGGCAACGATCCGTGCATCTTCGGGCGGGTTATCGAGAATGGTCAGTGGCACGAAATAGCCTGAGCCGGACGGATCGGTGTCGCCACCGGTCAGGAATTTGTAACCGTTATCCTTGGCATCCTCGATCAGCTCGAGAACACGTTCATACTGTTTCTTGTTCTGGATCGGGCCAACGCCTGTGCCCTGCTCACTGCCGTCGCCCACAACAACCGTCTTGGCGTAATCGGCGATGGCCTGTGACAGCTCGTCATAGATGTCTTCGTGGATATAGATGCGCTTTGCCGCGACGCAGATCTGGCCTGCGTTGGAGAAGCTGGACCAGAACAATTGCTCAGCCACCTTCTTGGGATCGGCATCCGGCAGGACGATGGAGGCATCATTGCCGCCCAGTTCCAGAGTGATTCGCTTAAGGTCGGCGCTCGCGCCTTCCATAATCTTTTTGCCGGTCGCGGTGGAGCCGGTGAAGGTAATCTTGTCGATATCTGGATGCTGCGTGATCATCGGGCCCAGATCGTCTGTTCCAGTGATGATGTTCACCACGCCAGCAGGCACCTTATCCGCAATCAGCTCGGCAATTTTCAGAGTCGTCAGCGGAGTGAACGGCGAAGGCTTCAGAATGATCGTGCAGCCCGAAAGCATGGCAGGCACGATTTTCTGAATTGCCATCATCACAGGGAAGTTCCACGGCACAATGCCGCCAACCACGCCGACCGGAACGCGGCGTGTGCGGCTGAGCCGCTGTTCGGAATCCTCGTTTATCTCGTCTTCCAGCTCCAGCGTCGATTGCGCGGCGGCCATGCCTGCTGCGCCATAGATTTCACCCTTGGCCTGAGAATAGGGCTTGCCTTGTTCGCTCGTCAAAAGGCGATACAGCTCTTCGGCGTTTTCCTTGATCGCCCCGGAAATTGCCATGATGGCCGCGCGGCGTTCCTCCAGCGAGGTCTTGCGCCACGTCTTGAATGCGGCACGCGCGGCGGTGACGGCAGCATCCAGCTCGCCTTTGCCAGCCGCGGGAACCTGTCCGATCACTTGCTCGGTTGCGGGGTTGACCACGTCGAGCCATTCGCCGGTCTCGATCAATTCGCCATTGATGAGGTTTTTGTATTGGGTTGCCATGTCGGTTTGTCCTCTCTCTCGTGATGAAGCCCGAATTTCCCGCATCGCTTTTCCGCGAAGGGTGCCGGGCTGTGTCTCTGGCGAGGATAGTAGCGACCTTATGTTGCAAATCAAAACGCAAAAGCGATAGCCGTTATCAAGAATTGGTAGAGGCGCAGTTGCGATTGCCTGCCGCCCCTTTATGGCGGCATGGACGAAAACCTTGGCCAATAGAATAAAGGAGTCGCCGACTGTGACAGACACCACTCACGATCTGCTGATCTATGGCAGCCCCGTCTCCCCATTCGTGCGCAAAGTGATGGCGGTGGCCATTGAAAAGGGTGCAGGCTTTGACGTCGAACCGGTCAACATCATGGATATGCCGGACTGGTTTGCAGACATCTCTCCGATGAAGCGCATTCCGGTCCTGCGGGATCGTTCGATCGCTGCTGAGGGCGCTGGCGGGACTATCGCGGATTCCAGTGCAATCTGCGCCTATATCGAAAAGAAGCACGCCGCCCCGGCGCTCTATCCCGAAACGCCCTATGATCACGCGCATGCGCTGTTCATTGAGGAATATGCGGACACCGCGCTCGCGCCGGCGGGTGGGCTGGGTATCTTCCGCCCGATCTTCTTCTCGATGATGCAGGGCAAGGAACCCGGCATTGATCAGGCGCGCGAGGCATGGGCGGACAAGATGCCGCCAACTCTCGACTATCTCGAAGCGGCTCTGGGCGATGCTGACTATTTTGCAGGCGACGCCATGAGCATTGCCGATATCGCGGTGGTATGCTGCTTCATGCAGATTGAGCTCGTCGCCAAGGCGCCGCTCGACAATTGGCCCGCCCTCGCCGCGCATCATGCAAGGCTTAACGAGCGCCCCTCAATCGCTGGCCCCTTTGCCAAGGCCAATGCGTTTATTCGCAAAGCCTTGCCCGAGCCGTTTGACCTGACCTAAGGGAGCCGAGGGGAACTCCTTTATGCAAGCCGAAACCTCTATCAAGGGCACGAATTGAATGGCCAGCGAATGGTGCATCGGGATCATCGGGGGATCGGGACTCTATGAGATAGAGGGCCTGGAAGACTCGCAATGGATCGCGATTGACACGCCATGGGGTGAGCCGTCGGATGAAGTGCTTTGCGGAACACTGGCTGGCGTCAAAGTGCGGTTTTTGCCGCGCCACGGTCGCGGCCATCCGATTGCGCCGAGCGAGCTGAATGGGCGTGCGAATATCGACGCGTTGAAGCGCGCGGGCTGTACCGATCTGATCGCAGTTTCTGCTGTCGGTTCCTTGCGCGAGGAGCTGGAGCCCGGGCGCTTTGCCATCGTTGACCAATTCATTGATCGCACGGTGCACCGCCCCTCAACCTTCTTTACCAGCGGCTTTGTCACCCATGTTTCAATGGCTGATCCGACCTGTGAGCGATTGTCTCAGATGGCGGCGAAGGCGCTGACCGCATGCGAGGGCAAGGTTGCAGTCGGAGCCACATATCTGGCGATGGAGGGCCCGCAATTCTCAACCCGCGCGGAAAGCCGCATGTATCGCCAATGGGGCGCGGACATTATCGGTATGACGGGTATGCCCGAGGCGAAACTCGCGCGTGAGGCAGAGCTGCCTTACACTCTGGTCGGCATGGTGACGGACTATGATTGCTGGCGCGAAGGCGAGGAAGTGGGCGTGGCCGAGGTTGTCGAACAGATGCAATCGAACGGAGCCTTGGCCCGCGCGATGATCGTCGAGCTGGTCGAAAGCCTGCCCAAAAAGCGCAAAGCCTCCCCCATCGACACGGCGCTGGATGATGCCGTGATCACGGCCCCTGAAGAGCAGGATTTCGAGGTAATGGCAAAGCTGGATGCGGTGGCAGACCGGTTGCTGGACGACTGACCGGGCGCCAGATTTCGGGTGGACAGGATTTGTCCGGACATCTTTTCAACCGTGCAGTGCTGCTCTACGCTTGGCCGCATGAAAACACTCGCGCCCGCTATCATCGTCGCCATCACAGCTGCTGCTCCGGCGTTCGCGGAAGACCGTCTTTCGCCCGGCATCTGGACGAACACCGAAGACACCTACTTCGCTGAGGAGGAAGGCCGCGCAAAGGCGGAGTGGACCGCATTCGACGTCCGCGCGGACGGCACATGGCGGCGCATTGATGCGTTTGGCGAACCGCTGACAGACCTCAACAACGGCCCCATTCCTGACCTTAATCCACGCGATGGAGGCTCAGGCTGGCAGATCGGCCCCAGCGAACTGCGCAAGGCACAGAGCTTTTCGTGCTGGGTTTCCACCCGCAGATTCGCCGCCAAACCCGATGGCTCACCGGCTTGGACCTTCGCCAACAGGCTGGCGATGTTCGATCAGGGCGGGCGCGTGCTGGTGCCAGGCAATGGCGAAGCGCCCGATATTACAATCCGGATGCGCAATGTGAGCTGGGCCAGGGGTAGCCGCAACAAGCCATCGCTGGTGCTGTATGTGCACAAGGACGATCCGGTCCGCGCGGAAAGCTACAGCTGGGCGTCGCCCGATGCATCGCTCGTCGGGATCAATCTGCGCTGGGTTCAGGGCAGCTGCGCGAAGGTTCAAGATCAGCCTCCCCAAGGGGACGCGGGCAGCGCCAGTCTGGTCTCCATGGGGGAACAGTGGCGGGTGCTTTACGAAGGGGGGCAATGGGGCGCCTTGCGCGCGCTCTATGCCGATGATGCGGTGTTGATGACACAAGGGACAGTGCCGCTGCGAAATGCCGATGCGATCATCTCCTTCCTACGGCGATTGACGGATGCAGGCGCGAAAGTCCGGTTCCAGTTCAAACCCGAAGAGGCACGCGTCGAGGGCACGATAGGATTTGTCACGGCGACCTACCGGATGGACATTGCCGCCCCCGATCAACCCGAACAGGCCGTCGCTGGGCGATCATTGCTCATTTACAAATGGATCGATGGCGGCTGGAAACTGTGGCGCGATATTGACAATCTGGCGCCCGATGTGACGCCGGAAAGCTTTAAAGACCAAGCCGCCTTATCGTTGCGCCGCTAGTTTTTCCAAGCAGCCCCGCCGACCCAGTCGCCCGCCACAGGCAGGAACGAAGACGCATTAATGGACTGCCAGACGCCCGCCGCGAAATAGGGATCGGCTTCGAATTTAGCGCGCGCGCCCGCTTCGTCATCAGCCTTGATCACCAACAGCGATCCAATCGTCTCCTCGCCATGTTCCGAATGACTCTTCAGGGGGCCAGCAATCGCATAATCATCGATATTCGCTTCGACATGGGCGAGGTGGTCGTGCAGGAATTTCTCACGCTGCTGCGCGCCCGCTTCGCCATCGCGACAGTAAAATGCAAACAGAGCCATCAGCCAACCTCCACCACTTCGATTAATTCGCCGCCATCGCCGATCGCGGTGGCAGCGCGGCGGCCTTCGTACAAAGCGCCGTCCTGCACGCAGGGCGGGGCGATCCAGTCCGCTGTGCACGCTTCGATATCTCTTACCGCAAGTGTCACCAACGCATTGCCCGGCGGTAAGTGCCCTTTATGGCGGGGCCGCGCGGTCGCCGATTCAGGATAGTCGTCCACTTCGACAATCGGCATCCGCCCGTGGCTGACCATCGTGATTGTCGTCCGCGTCTCTGGCGGCAGGCCGAACGCATCGTTGATCATCGAATAGGGTAAAGTGTAATCCGCGCCGCGTGTGAGGCCAAGATTATCGGTGTACCATTTGATTGATCGATTGCGGTCGGGCGTACCAAGAACGACGATGAAAATCTTGTCCACGCCGCTGTTTGCGCGCGGCAGATCGGTGTCAGGCAAATCNCCTAGAACCTGATTGAGATAGACCATCTCGCGCCCCGGTCCAAGCGCCTGCATCGGGATGAAAGCTGGCTCCATATTCTGCAGAAGTTTGGGCGGACCGACGATTTCGAACAGGTCTTTTGGCAAGGCCTCTGGCCAGTGCCACACGTCTTCGACGGTTGTTTCAAACGCGCCCCAGCCATAGCTGCGCGTGGGTTTGAAATCGGGATGGTCAGGCTGCTCGATCAGCCGGAACCAGCACGGGGCTCCGCTTAGAGGGCGCAGGACCGCATAGGGCAGACCCGCCGATGCAGGCGTGCCCCAGGCGGTCGAAAGCGCCTGAGGCAGCTCGCCTTGCTCGACCAGCTTCAGGCCCAGCACATCGCGATAGGCGCGCAGACCTGCTTCGAGGTCAGGCAAAGTCGAAAGGCCGCCCATGATCGTGCCGTGTGGTATCGTCATGATCCCCGGCCCTGCCCGAAGTTCGGTTTGCGTTTCTCGACAAAGGCGCGGGTTCCCTCGTCAAAATCCCTTCGGGTGAAGGCACCACTGAAGATGCCGAGCGTATGCGCGTCATCCTCGCTCTGGCCGTCCAGCACGCGGCGGATAAAATGCTTGGTATGCAGAGCGGTGTAGGATGAGGCCGCGAGCAGCTGATCGATAAGAAATGCGCTGTCATTTGCGACAAATTCGACAAGGCCGATGCGATGGGCTTCGGCAGAATCGAGCAGCTCTCCCGTGTAAAGCATCCGTTTTGCCTGCCCCGGCCCGACCAGATCGACCAGCAGCTTCACGTCGTGCAGCGGGTAGACAAGGCCCAGCTTTGCCGGGGTGATGCCAAACCGCGCATCAGGGGTCGCCACCCTGATATCGCAGGCCATCGCAATTCCGCAGCCGCCACCGACACAGTCCCCTTCGACCAAAGCAATCGTTGGCAAATCGGCACGCGCCAATTCATGCTGCACACGGTTGATTTCCGCCTGATTGGCTGCGCGCCAACTCATATTATCCTTGTTCTCCAAAAGCTCCTTGATATCCGCGCCTGCGCAAAAGGCGCTGTCCGGCTTGGCAGAGCGCACTTCGAGCACGCGGATCGCCGGATCTGAGACCGCATCGGCGAGCAGCACGGGAAAAGCCTCCCACATCGCCATGTTGAACGCGTTGCGCTTTTCCGCGCGATCAATCAGCAGGCGTGCGACGGGGCCGTCTTTCTCCAGTCGCAGGCTCATAGCGGGTTCGTTTCCATAAAGTGATCGGCGATGGCCTTGCGCGTCGTGATCCAGACGTCGGGCCTGGTCCGGACGTGTTTGAAGAATTCCTCCAGTGCCCAGATGCGCCCCGGTCGCCCGATAATGCGCAGGTGCAGGCCCAGACTCATCATCTTGGGATTGCCCTCTTCCCCTTCGGCATAGACCTGATCGAAATTTGCCTTGGCATAATCAAGCCATTGATGCGGGGTTAGCGCGGGATCAGTCCACATCTTCATATCATTGTTATCAAGCTGATAGGGCACGATGCACATAGGGGCGCCCGGTATCGTGTCGCGATCCCAGAAGGGCACATCACCTGAATAATCATCCATGTGATAGGTGTAGCCCTCTTCGGACAGCAAGCGGCGAGTATTGTCCGTCAGCAGGTAACGCGACAGCCAGCCATGGGGTCGCACGCCGCAGGTTTTCTCAATGCTTTGGGCGGCCTTGCGGATAAAGTCGCGCTCGGTTTCCTCGTCCATCTTGAACTGGTGCACCCAGCGATATCCGTGGCTGACCGGCTCATGGCCCAGATCCACAATTGCCTCGGCGATCTCGGGATGGTTTTCGAGTGCGAGGGCCGCCACTGTCCAGCTTGCCATGATGTCATAGCGTTTGAGCAATTTGACGATGCGCGGCGCACCGGCCTTTATCCCGTAGAGATAGTTGCTCTCGTTGGAATAGTTGCGGATCTTTGACTTCACAAAGACGCCCAACTCGTCCACCGGCTCCATCCCGCGATCCCCGCGCGCAATGGTCATCTCGCTGCCTTCCTCGACATTAACGACGATGCTGAGCGCCATTTTGGCGTTGTTCGGAAGGTCGAAGCGTTCTTCGATAAGTGCCATCAGTGCATCTCCTCCCCACCGCTCACATTCAGCGCCTCACCAGTCACGTAGAACGCCGCATCGCTCGCCAGCCACAGGCATGCCGCCGCCGTGTCAGACGGCAATCCGGGGCGGCCCATCGGGTTCTTGGCGGACATATTGGCGAGGTAGTCTTCGACTGTGTCAAACCTGAGCAATTTGGAGAAATATTCGTTCTGCTGCGCGCCCAGCCCTGTGGTGACATGGTTGGGACAAATCGCGTTGACCGTAATGCCATGCGCGCCCAGCTCCACGGCGCTGGCGCGGGTCAGGCCGACCATGCCGTGCTTGGAGGATACGTAAGCGGGCAAGTGGGGAAAGCCGGTCTTGGCCGCTTGGCTGGCGATGTTGATGATCCGCCCGCCGTCTCCGCGCTCAACCATCGCGCGCGCGGCGGCTTGCGTGCCGTAAAACGCGCCGGACAAATTGACCGCGATCACCTGATCCCACTCGGTCTGCGTATCCACCTCCAGCAACGGCTTCATCTTGAAGCCTATGCCAGCATTGTTGACGAAAATATCGACGCTGCCGAACGCTTCGATGGCGCCAGCCACCAGCGCCGCGCAATCGCTGGCTTTGGACACATCGCAGGCAATCGTCGCGACCTCAGCACCGCGTTCTCGCAAATCTGCGGCAACGCCTTCCGCCTCGGCGTCGATCACGAGGTCGGACACAACGCAATTTGCACCTTCGTCGGCGAAGGCTTGCAAAATGCCCTGGCCCAGCCCCTTTTCCTTGCCCGAGCCGGTGACAACAATCGTCTTTCCCGCAAACGTGCCCATGTTACAAATCCCCAATTCTACAAATCGGAAGTCAGGATGAATTGCGGCGCGTCGGCATAATCCTGAAACGGCGCGGCCTTGGCTTGGAATTCCTCGTTCGAGATATCGGCTACAAACGCGTCGATATCGGTAATGTCGAGCACTTCGAAATAGGCATAGGGCGGCGGCGTATCGGGATCGCCGAACAGTCCGGTTGCCTTATGCACGGTGAAGCTTTTGACCGACGGCAGCGCGCTCGCGGTCGGGATATCCTTGTCCTTGGCCCATGCTTCATATTCGGCAACGTCTGTGCCAGGCTTCAGGTTGAACGGGACGATAATGCGCATGGCTCAGGCTCCTTTGAGGGTTTCTGGAGGGCGATAAGCGCCCAATGTATCATCAAGCCGTCGGGCGGTAGCGAACAGGCTACTTTCCGCGCCCGCTGGCCCGACGATCTGCACGCCGATGGGCAGGCCCTCGGCGCTCCAGCCTGCCGGAATGCTGATGGCGGGCAATCCGGCGATGTTGGCAAGGCATGTGAAATCGGCCTGTGCGGCGGGTTCCTTAGCGCTGTGCGCGAACGCGGTGTTGGGCACGGTCGGCATGATCAGGAACCCTTGCGTTTCGACTATCGTGCGCACCGCATCGCGTGTTTCAGCCAAGATCGCCTGATCTTCGGCATAATCGGTGAGGGCGCGCTTTGGTCCGTATGTCAGAAGCTTCGCCAGGTGATCGGACATCGCGACGCCGCGAAGGTGCCCGGCCATCTCCTTTGACACCTGAATGAAACCGGCGAAGCGAATGCGGCTCTGTTTGTGCGCCAGAGAGACGCTTTGCGGTGCTTCGGGTAAAGCACCCAAGACTGTATTGAACACGGCGGCGACGTCAGCTTCCACTTCAACGCCGTGATCAACAAGTACCGCGCCCGATCCGCTCAAGGGATCATTGCCGAATCCCGAAATCACGCGGCTCACGCGCTCCAGCGTATCGAGGCTCGCGGCCAGTGGACCAATGGCATCGAATGCGAGATCGGCAGGCTCCAAGCCGTTTTGCGAGATGCTGGCGGTGGCGGGTTTGAACCCATAAACCCCGCAATGCGCGGCTGGTATTCGCACAGACCCCATCGTATCCGTGCCCAGTGCAACATCACAGAGGCCCGCAGCCACAGCAGCGCCGCTGCCTCCGGACGATCCGCCGGGGGAATACCCGATCCGGTGCGGATTACGCGTCGGGCCAAAATGCGGATTGTCGGTCTTCGCGCCTAGCGCGCCTTCTTCCATATTGAGCACGCCGATGATCGCGGCCCCGGCGTTTCTCAGCAATGCGACTGCATCGGCATCGCGCTCTGCCAAACGGCTCTCAAACGCTTCAAGTCCGCCGTGCCAGGGCATACTTTCGACCGCGATATTGCCCTTTACGCCCACGGTCATTCCCGCAAGCGGACCGTCACCGAAAGTGGCTGAACGATCGAAATCGGTGAAGGCATTCAGCGGAGCGTTGCGGGCCTCGAGATCATCAAAGTCGATCATCACACACCGCGCTCGTCAATCAGGCGTAGCGGTTTTTGCCTTGTGTCGATTTCGGTCGCCTTGGCTGTGTGCCCCGGTTCCACCAGCGCAATCTCGACCTCAACCCCCAGCCCTTGCTTAAGTGCTTCAGCAAGCTTGGCTTCATCCGTGCCGCCGCGGCTTTCCAGCGTCACGCGCATGTGATCCTTTTGCGCAGCATCGCGGCGCAGGTGGCAGACATACTCGCCGGTCAAGTCGCCACGGTTTTCAATGATGGCCCCGATGGCATGCGGAAACACATTGATCCCGCGCAGCTTCACCATGTTATCGCTGCGCCCCTTAAAGCCTGCGATCCGCTTGAAAGCGATCTCTCCGCGCCCGTCCAGCTCGTGCGTGATGTCGTGCGTGTTGAAACGGATGCAGGGCGCGATGTCGTCCTTGTAAAGGCAGGTCACCACCATATCGCCGGTTTCGCCATGGCCAACGGGGGCGCCGCTGTCGATGTTCAGCAGTTCGAGATATTGCGCGTCTTCCCACACATACATGCCGTTGCGATCAGGGCCTTCACCCGCGATCGTGCCGGTGTCACCCACTCCGTACCAGTCATAGGCCTTCGCGCCGTGCCACGCGGCTTCGGTGCTGGCGCGATCCTCTGTGCCCAGATGCCCGATGATCATCTTGATATTAATCTTGTCGAACAATTCCTCTGCTTCGGCGGTCTGCGCCAGTTTGCGCACGTAATCGACAAAGCCGACGATGCAGGTCACGCCGAAATCCGCCATCAAGCGGACCTGATTGATGCTGCGCGTTTCAATGCCGGTGCCCGCTGACAGGAACACACTGTTGGTAAAGTGCGTCACTGCCTCGCGGACATAGTGCCCTCCATTGATCATACCGTGGCCATAGACGGAGTGGACCACATCCTCGCTGCCCAGCCCCATCCAGCGATACATTCGCCCGACCAGCAGATTGCCGACCTCGCGCCCCTTGGGGCCAAACATCAGCGTTTGCGGCTTCCCCGTTGTACCAGAGGTGGTGTGAAGAATAGTTGGCGGGCGTGTGGCTGGATCACCCATGCCGTGAAAATCGCCGTAGGGCGGGTGCTCGGCGATGGAGGCCATTAAATCGCTCTTGTCGTAAACAGGCAGCTTGGTGATGTCCGCCAGCCCGTGAATATCGCCCGGCTCAATCCCCTTCGCGCCCCAAAGTCTCTGATAGAAAGGCACCTGCCAGCCGCGCATCATCAATTGTTTGAACTGGGCATTCTGGATCGAGAAAAGCTCGTCCCGGCTCATGGCGGTATAGCGCTGGGTAAAGGCATCCCCGATCGGATAATCCTTCAGCAATTGCCGATGATCAAGCGCTTCAAAATAGGTCGGATAGGTCATGAGACTCCCGTGAAATAGCCAAGCGGGTCAGTGAAGAGGCGTGGATCATGGCCGTCATTGGCAAGATCGCGCGCGAGATCGAATTTGGCAGCGGACTGCGCGGGTGTGAGCGGATTGTCCGGACTGCCCAGAGTGGCGGCGATTGTGTGTGCACGATTTTCACCATTCGCCAGCGTCACGCTCAGCGTTTGCGGAAAAAGCGCGTTGAGATCGTCATTGTCATCCGCGACCAGCGATACACAGTTGGCAAGTGCGGCGAGCGCAGGGTTGGCCATATGCTGCGGCGTGAAGCGGCGCGGATCGATACGGCCATCTGTAATCATCAGCGCGGCCAGAAACGGCAGGCATAGCCGCGCATAAGCGGGCGTCATATCGAGCTTATAAGGTCGCGCGACGAGACGTCGGATTAGCGGAGGGCAAGCGAGTTCAACACGCTCAACCGCGCTCGGCTCCAGCGCCAATTCCTGCAATTTCCCCAAAGCTGCATGGCTCGCGCGGCCACTGGGAAACGGCTTCACGCTGACTTCACTGATGCGCCAGATTGTGCTGAAATTGTTGGTATAATCTGCCAGATCGCCGTCATCGAACAGAGAGAAGTATCCGAACTGCCCCTCAATCGGGTCTTTCGGGCCGGGGAAGCCTGCGCGCGCCAAGTCGCTCGCGCTGACCGCTGCGCGCGCGGCGTTGGCGATCTGGAACGGAAGTGTCGACAGCCCCTCTACATGCGCCTGCATCGTGCCCGCGGCGCTCGAATAAGCCAGCCCGAGCGTGTCATTCATCGGTGCGCCATCAATCCGCGCCACCGCCAGCGCTGCGCCGATCACGCCGGCTGTCGCAGGACGGAAGAAGCTCAGCCCGCTGGTCGCCGCAAGGCCAAGCCCCGCAGCGATATCGACACCCACGGCCAGAGCGGTAAGCGCCTCGTTGGCATTGCAGCCACCGTTTCGGTCTATCGCTGCGCCCAAGGCTGCAACCACCGTGCTAAGCGCGTGGACCACAGCGGGTTCGTGCACCGCATCCCATTCAAGGCAATGAATGCGATACCCGTTCACAAACGCCGCCCCGGGCGCTGACAAGCGCTCCTCAGTGCCGATCAACCGCGCATCACAGCCCGTGCCCATGGCGCGCGCAGCAGTCAGAATCGCATCAGCCCCCGGGGCCGCCGCACCGGCCGCGCCAACCGCCAGCGTGTCCGCCAGCAAGCGCTCTGCATCAGCGCGCGTTTGCGGTGGAAGCGCGTGGTCCGCTCCGGCAAAGTCCAGCAAGCTTTGCGTGGCGGGGGGAGCACTGATCATCTGATCCAGTCCTCCAACAGGGAATCAATCGCTTCGGCATCGTCGCTTTCCAGCGCCAGCATCACCGCGCGTTTCGCTTGATCGTCAGACAGCTTTCCCCACCGTGCGAGGCTGTGCATCTTGGCGATGATATCGTCCTCGCTCACGGGCCGCTCGGGATCACCCAGCGTGTCGACCAGCTCCAGCCCGTTTACGCGCGCGCCGAAATGCGCCGGATACCGCGCGGTGATGGCCGGGTCTTCGGCAACGCTGACCTGGGCGCGCAGATCGGCAACGGCCGCAATCGCTTCGGGCGTAAAGTCCTCGGGCCCCGCATCACGCCCATCGGCAATCACCGCCACGGCTTGTTGCAGCGAGAACTTAGCATCCAGCTCAGTCACAGGATCGGGCCGGTCACAGAATGTCAGCGCATCAGCGAATGTCTCGACATGGAACGGCGCATTCAGCTTGCCCGCACGGCGCAGCTCCAGCGCAGCATCAATTGCCGGATGGGCATGACGGCAGGCGGCGAACGGCTTGAAACTGACCGTGTCGATCAGCCAGCCCGCTCCGTTATCAGCAAGTGCTCCCGGCTCTTTCGTCATCGCCGCAAACAGCCCTTGTGGCCCTTCAAGGATAGATTGAGGTCCGGTCGCGCCGTAATGCACATGCAGCGCAGCATCGCGGCCTGTGCGCACCGCGTGATAGATGTGCCACTGCTTGGTCAGAACATCGCTATCATGGCGCATATGCCACAGCCCGCCTGCAACAGAACCCGCATTGCCCAGCGCGTTGGCATATTCCACCGGAGCAAAGCCGATTACGGAGCCAAACGCCGCCGTCGCGCCGAACACCCCCATGGTCGCGGTCGGGTGCCAATGCGCGTAATGATGCGCGTCAAATGCCGCGCCAATCGCGATCATCGCCTCATAGCCGCGCACCGCTGCATCCAGCCGCCTGTCCATATCCGCGCTCGCCATGCTCATCGCGGCGGGCCAGATCACGGGGCCAGGATGTAACAGCGAGGTGCGGTGCACATCATCCATTTCAAGCACATTGCCGAGATAGGTCGCACGCTCCCATCCCTTGAACGAAATTGCCCCGCCCATTTCGCCCGCTTCGCTGGTCCGCGCGCCCGCCACACAGGCCAGCCAGTCAAGCAAGTGGAGACGCGCGCGCTGGCGCTCGCTTTTTTGCGGGGGGCGCGCTAATCTCTCGGCCAAACCGGTCAGCAGCGGCGCGCTCATCCCGAGCACCGTTGCGAAGCCGAGAGTTCCGGGAGTGGGATTTGGCATCGAAGGCCCCTGACATTAGCAAAGGCGATATGAAAGCGGGCAAGATCCCGCGCTACCTGCAATTGGCGGGGGAATTGCGCGAGGCGATCCTTGCCGACAAATTTACCCAAGGCGTCCAGTTCCCGACCGAAACGCAGCTTTGCCGCGAATATGATGTGTCGCGCTACACCGTTCGCGAGGCCTTGCGCCGGCTTGAGAACGAAGGCCTGATCCAGCGCAAGCGCGGCTCTGGCACCACGGTTCAGCCTGCGGCGGCGCGCGGCGGAGCCTTGCATCAGCCGCTGAGCAATGTCGGCGAGCTGCTGCAATATGCCCAAGGGAGCAAGGTGACCTATGAACGGCTTGGCACCTGCGCTTTGCCCTCCAGCGTAGCAGAGCAGATCGCTGATCCGGTGGATGGCACGTGGAGCTGTTATCACGGGGTGCGCCGCCACGATGCCGACGCCCTGCCGATTGCCGCCACCCATGCATATTTCCATGAGCGGCTGGGCGAGGCCCTCACCTCGCTTGATCTCGCGAAGGGAACGCTGTTCAGCCAGATCGAACAACTGACCGGCGTGCAAATCGGAAAGATCACGCAAGACATTCAGGCGATCCCCGCCAGCGCCGGCACGGCCGCCGCGCTTGAGATTGACGAAGGGGTGCCAGTGCTGCGCATCCTGCGCTGTTACTACGATCCCGAGGGGCGCATTTTCGAAATTTCCGTCAGCCATCACCCAGGGGACCGCTTCGCTTACGCGATGCATATCGACGTTTAGGGTCACCTGCATCATTCGCCCAATCCCGGAACCTTGCCCGGCGTCCACTCTTCGCCAGCAAAGCGGATCGCGGGCGCAAGGTGATGGCCACCATCGTCCGCTTCGACCCATAGGCCGCGCTGGGCAATATGCGGCTCATCCAGAGCTTCGCGAAAATCGAGCACTGGGGCGAATGCGACGTCCTTGTCCGCAAACCACTCCACCCATTCATCGCGGGTGCGGGTCGCGAAGGTTTCGCGCAAGAATGCGATCAATTCGCCTTGCTCGCCCGCTGGCGCTTCGGCGAGGGGCAGCAGATCTTCGCGATCCAGCGCACCCAGCAAGTTGCGGGCAAACTTTATCTCGCGCCCGCCCAAAACGACGTGGCGGCCATCTTTGGTGGGATAGACCTGATAGAAACCCGCCCCGCCCAGCGAACGCTGCGACTGGCTGACAGGGCTTGGCCCGCACGCGATCGCGCTCCCCGCAGTGTGGGCGCACCATGGCAGCAGGCTGTCGAACATCGCGCAGTCAATATAGGCCCCCTCGCCCGAGCGATCCCGCCCGACCAGCGCCATGAGCACAGCGGACAGAGCCGTCAGCCCGGCGGCAAGGTCCGCGCTTGGCGCTCCGGGAACAACCGGCGTGCCGTCTGGCCCGTCATTGACCGAGAGAAATCCGGCCAAAGCCTGCACCGCCATATCGTGCGCTGGATGGTGAGCCAGCGCGCCCTCCTGCCCGAAGGCCGAGATCGAGCAATAAACGATGTCAGGCCGTATCGCTTTCACCGCTTCATAGTCAAAGCCAAGCCGCTTCATAACGCCGGGGCGAAAGCCTTCGACAAAGACGTCAGCCTGAGCAATCAGATCGCGCACGGCCGCTTTACCCTCTTCGGATTTCAGGTCGAGGACAACGGATTGCTTGCCGCGATTGAGGTTGGCGAACCAAACCGAGTGTTCCTCATCGCCATACTTGTCGAACGGAGCCTGTTCTCGGGCGGGATCACCGGCCTTCGGTTCGACCTTGATCACTTCGGCACCCTGATCCGCCATCATCACAGTCAGCATCGGGCCCGGCAGAAACAGCGACAGGTCGACGACTTTGATGCCAGCCAGTTTCCCTCCAGATGGTTTTCCCATTTGTCCCTCCCCGAACCTTTGGCTCAGATGATCCCGTCGCTGCGCATCTTTGCGATTATCTCTTTATCATAGCCAAGGTCTTCAAGGATCGCATCGCTATCCGCGCCCAGCAATGGTGCTGCACGATTGGGTGGGCGCTGTCCGTCGAATTTCAGCGGGCTGGCGAGGATTTGCAGATCGGCCTTGTCAGGGTGTTTAACAGACGTGCGCATGCCGATTGTCTCAAGCCACGGATTGTCGAGCGCTGCGCCCAGCTCATAAACCGGGGCGACCGGCACATGGCCTGCCAGCAATTCCTGCCAATGCGCCATCGGCTGTTTAGAAAATTCCTCATCCAGCAGCGCGGTCAGGGCATCGCGATTGGCAAGCCTTTCTGCATTGCTGCCAAATCGCTGATCGGCTTTGAGATCTTCGCGGCCCATCCGCGTCACCAGAATGTCCCAGAATTTGGGCAGCTGGCACATCACAAACATCCAGCCATCCGCAGCCTCGAACATCTGGCTGGGCGTCGCGGTCGGGTGCGCGCTGCGTGGCGTGCGCTGCGTCTCATCGCCATTGTTCATATACCACAGCGCGGGGTAACTGGTCTGGTGCACGGCGGCGGCAAGCAGATCGGTATCAACATCGCAGCCTTTGCCGCTCCGTTGCGCGTCCACCAGCGCGCCCAGCAGCCCGATGCAAAAGATCGTACCGGTCATGAAATCGACCATCGAAAGCCCCATGCGCTGCGGCGCTCCACCCGGCTCTCCGGTAATCTGGCAATAGCCCGCCTCGGCCTGCATCAGGTAATCATAGCCCGGCCATTTAGCGCGTTCATTGTCGCGGCCATAGGCGGACAGATGCGCACAGACGAGCGCAGGATTAGAGTCCTTCAGCGCGTCGTATTCAAGACCCAGCCGGGCGGGCAGATCGCCGCGCATATTGTTCGCCACTACGTGCGCGTCAGCGGCCAGCTTGTGCAGCACCTCCTGCCCTTCATCGGTGCGCAGATCGAGTGTGAGCGAGCGTTTGTTGAGGTTGAACGCGTTGAAATAGACGCTTTCATTCTCGCGCAGGAAATGCGGGCCGACCATGCGCGCCGTGTCACCCGCACCGCGCCGTTTGCCATCTTCGCCAACCTTGCCGGGCGGTTCGATCTTGATGACCTCCGCCCCCATCTGGGCCAGAAACATAGTGCCATAGGGACCCGCGCCATATTGTTCGGCACTGATAACCCGGAAACCCTTAAGCGGGAGATGCATAGTCCAGCCCTTTCAAGCGGCTTCGATCTGGTCTTATATCTGGTTCTCTTTAAGGTGCTGTTTGGCGATGATCATGCGCTGCATTTCATTGGTCCCCTCACCGATGCACATCAACATGGAATCGCGGTAATAACGCTCGATGTCGTATTCCTTTGAATAGGAATAGCCACCGTAAATGCGCATCGCTTCCTGGCTGTTTTCAACCGCCGCCTCGGAGGCGTAATATTTGGCAATGCCGGCCTCCTTGTCACAGCGCTCACCCTTGTCATAGGCTTCGGACGCATCCAGCGTCAGCAGGCGGGCAGCGCGCGCCTTGGTCACCATTTCACCCAGTTTCAGCTGGATCGCCTGATGTTGCGCGATGGGCTTACCCATGGTTTCGCGCTGCTGGGCATATTCGG
>JGI12109J20283_10091330_pt1 | contig 21155 bp, 18 predicted proteins | sample ElkSlonscriptome_12_FD_20283 | JGI IMG/M metagenome (IMG submission 20283)
ATCGGCTCTTCCAGAACACGAGCTTCGGCCGCTATTGCGGGCTGGTGACGTCGTACGAGCCGTCCGCCGGGGCCATCTCGAAGGAGCCGCCGAACAGCGACGAGCGTTACAAGTACGATACCTACACGCAATACGTGCTCGCCCCGGGGCAGGGCACCAAGCAGTACGAGGACGAGATGAAGCGGCGCTTCAAGGAGGAGCCGGCCAATTGCAGGCTGCTGATCGTCGTCAGCAAGCTGTTGACCGGCTTCGATGCGCCGTCCTGCACCTACATCTACCTCGACAACGAGCTGCACGACCACAACCTTTTTCAGGCGATTTGCCGCACCAACCGCTTGGACGGTGAGGACAAGGACTACGGCCACATCGTCGACTTCAAAGAGCTGTTCGGCCAGGTGCAGCAGGCCATCGCGGTCTACAGCTCGGACGAGCTGGACATCGACGAGGGCGGGCCGGACGAGAACAACGTTCATCTGAAGGACCGGCTCGCGGAAGGGAAGGCCAAGCTCGACGAGGCGCGGGAGGCGCTGCACTATCTGTGCGAGCCGGTGCCCCTGCCGCGCGAGATGGAGCAGTATCTGCACTACTTCTGCGGCGAAGTGGCCGACCCCAGCGCGCTCGGGAACACCGAGCCCTTACGGATCGAGCTCTACAAGGCGGTCGCCACCTTCGTGCGCGCCTTCGCGGCCATCGCCCTGGACCTGGTCGATGCCGGGTACTCCCAGGCCGAAGCCGATGCCCTGCGGCAGGAGGTCGACTTCTACGGCGACATCCGATCGGCGATCAAGAAGCACTCGGGCGAAGAGCTCGACACCAAGCCGTACGAGGCGGACATGCGCCACCTGCTGAACACCTACGTGCAGGCGGATCCCGCCGACCCGCAGGGGACGCTCGATCGCTACTCGCTCGTGGAGCTGATCATCGAGACCGGCATCCACGACGCGATCGCCAAGAAGCTCAACGAGAAGGGTAAGCTCTCGCGCAACGCCGTCGCCGAGGGCATCATCAACAACGTCCGGCGAACCATCATTCGCGAGCAGCTGACCGATCCGAAGTTCTACGAGAAGTTGTCCAAGCTGCTGGACGACCTGATCGCGCAGAGCCGGGCCAGCGCCGCGGAGTACGAGGAGTTTCTGCGCAAGGCCGAGGCGCTGATCCGCAAGATGGCGACGAAGGGCCAGGGGGTGCATCCGTCGGCGCTGGATGGGCATCCCGAGGCCGTCGTCCTGTTCAACAATCTGGCGAGCATCGAGGCGAAGACATTCCAGTGCCCATCCGACGCAGAGCAGCGGGCCGAGCTGGCCCTGAAGCTGGATGAGGCGATGCAGCAGCAGGCGCCGGCGTCTTGGAAGGGCGATCAGGCTCGCGAGGCGATGGTACTGAACGCGCTGTTTCCGATCATGGGTCGGGACAAGACCGCGACGCGGGCCATCTTCGAGATCATCAAGAAGCAGCCCGGATACGAATGAGCAACCCGATCCAGGCCGAGACCATCCGCTTGGGCGACGTCTCAATCCAGGTGACACGGAAAGGGATCAAGAACGTGCACCTGTCAGTGCATCCGCCGGATGGACGGGTGACGCTTGCGGCGCCGATCGCGACCCGCCCGGAGGTGGTTCGCGCCTACGCGATCTCCAAGCTCGGCTGGATCCGACGTCAAAAGGAGCAGCTGCGCGGTCAGGCACGCGAGACACCGCGCGAGTTTGTCGAGCGCGAAAGCCATTATCTTTGGGGGCGGCGCCATCTGCTGACGGTCGTCGAGCGCGACGCCAAGCCGTTCGTGAGCCTCGACCACAGGCGCATCATGCTGTCTGTGCGGCCGGGCAGTGATCAGGCAAAACGCGCCGCGGTGATCCACGGCTGGCACAAGGCCCTGCTGCACGAGCTCATGCCCGCGCTAATCCGCCAATGGGAGCCGAGGCTGGGCGTGAGGGTCGCCGCCTACTTCCTGCAGCGCATGAAGACGAAATGGGGGAGCTGTAACCCCGAGGCGCGCCACATCCGGATCAACACTGAGCTGGTCAAGAAGCCCAAGGACCTTCTGGAGTACGTCGTCGTCCACGAGATGGTCCACCTACGCGAGCCGACGCACAACGAGCGCTTCCTCGCGATCCTCAGCGAGCATTACCCGACGTGGCGTGAGGCGCGCGCCGAGCTGAACGATCTGGCCCTCACCGCGGAGGTCTGGAAGGAATGATGCTTTACGGAGGGCAGCGGGCTGATGAGGACCGCAAGGGCAGACCGCATCGCATCTCGTCGAAATCCGCTTGAACGTGCTATATCTAGGTCGATATATTGATTGCCCTCTTCGTGCATGACGATGCGAAGTCCGACCTGCGGGCGCTCCGGGGCGGCGAGCCCGAGGTGGCCGGCCGGGTGCTGGCCTTGCTGCAGGAGCTGGAGGGCGATCCCGATCTTCTCGATCGGCTGACCCAGCACGACTACGGCGCGCACCGTTCGGCAGACTTCCACGTCAGCAAGTGGCAGGAGCAGTGGCGCAAGGGGCGGGATCTGTGGCGGTTGAAGGTGTGGGATCTGGAGGACAAGGGGCTGCGGTATCGCATCGTCTACGCCTTTGAGCCGCGAAAGCAGCACTATCACGTACTGGCCATCGCCCCCCGAGAATTTGACTATGACGCAAACCACCCGATCAGCCAGCGCATCCTCCGGACCTATCAGGAGCTTTGAGAAGACCGTTGGCGAGGCTGGCACGGCGACCAGCCGTACACGCTGTCAGGTCTTCTCTTTCGATGACTACGCCGCCTCCCAGCCGCCGGCCCCCGCTCGGCATTCCACCATCGACGACCTGGTGGAAGAGTGGGAACAGGACGATCAGGGCCGCGCCGCCTTGGAGGCCGGGAGGCGGTGGGTGGCGGATTCGTTCTATCGGGAGGATGGCGATACGGTGCGTACTCTGCGGCTCCGGATGGGTTGGTCGCAGACACGTCTCGCCGAGGCCCTGGGAACGAGCCAATCGCATGTCGCCCGGATCGAGCGCGGCACGGAGAACCTGACGATCGAGACGTGCCGCAAGCTCGCGCAGGCTTTGGAGATCGACCTGAACACCCTGAACGAGGCCCTCAAGCGTCAGGAAGCCATCGCGGCGGCAAGGCCGAAATGATCCCGCGGCACCTCGAAATCCTTTTCTGCGACGACGTCCGCCACGAGGTCGGAGGCAAGCTCTCCTTTATCGGCGTCTACTCTGGAGGTCTGCTCGTCCCGAAGTTCCCGATCACGCTGCCGAAACTCTGCGTCTCGTTCAAGGTCGTCACGCCAGCCAGTGAGCCACTGCGTTCCCTGACCGTCAGCGTCCTGAAGGACGACGAAACCCTGCAGGAAATGACGGTTGCGGAGGACGAGTTGTCAGGCGCTTCGGGGTTGACTGAGGACTTGCCAGAAGACCAGCGAAGAGATCGCTTCCAGATGACGCAATTTCTGCTGGTGTTCTCGCCTATCCGGTTCGAGAAGCCCTGCACGCTGAAAGTCCGCGCTCAAACCGAAAGCGACGAGTTGCGCGGTGTTGGACTCAATGTGGCGGAGATGCCGTCGCCTGCGGAATCCGCTTCGGAGAGCCCGTGAGGTTGGGATCCGATACGTTGGGCGATGGTTCGGTGAGCCGCGGTCACGCGCTGGCCGCGAACCGGCCGATAAAAACCTTCTCTTGCTCATCGGACGCCAACAATAGCTCAAGACGGCTTCCGAGCCTCCGCCAGGCATCCCGCTGCTCGGCCTTCAGCGCATGGCGCTGATAGATTCGCTTGAGCCTGTTTTGTTCAACGTGGTTCAGGCAGCGCTCGATCACCTCGCCGGTCACGCCCAGCTCACCCATCATGGTCGCACCCGTGCGGCGCAGATCGTGAGGCGTCCAGCCCCCGCCCGACAGTAGCAAGGCGCCCGTGGCTTTGGTCCGGTTGGTGTGCGTGGCCATCGCCCGCGAGCTGGCCGGGTTCCTCTGGGACATCGAGCGCGGTCCTGGGCCACGCACGCTCGACCTTTGGGGTTCGTCCGGCAAGGTCGATGTCATCGTCCCTTACACATGGCTCTCCGGGGAGCGCTGACGATGCCGGGCAGCCGACCGAGCGCGTCGTCGGCGGCAAGCGAGGCTCGACCGCTCCGGGCTACGCAACGCAGGCCCATGTCATCTATGCCTTTCGCTTGACGGGGGACAGGTCTTGCGATCACGCACTCCTCTGCCCGGGCGGTCTGCTGCCCGCGGGACCACGCCCGACTTCCAAGCGCCGCACGGCGCGACTGACGGTGGAGTAGTAGACGCCGAAGTGCTCGGCGATCTCCCGCATCGAGTAGAACCTGGCCTGGAAGGCCCGCCCCATGGCCCAATGCCGGTCGGGGTAGCGCGGGCTAAGCCCGCCAGCGGCTCGGTCGGAGAGTCAGTGACAGCGCGGTGGAGGGCCCGCAAGCGCTGAGCATGCATCGCGGTCGACGACGGAGTGAGTCGGCGCACGGCTACCGGCCGCGAATCTCTCCGTTCGGGCAGAGATTGCCGGAACCCAGATCACAGCGAGGCTTGCGGCGCTGGAATCTCCAATGCGATCCGCCCCGGCTGAGGGCCCAAGGCCCCAATCCGGCCATCTCCAGTCGCTCGGTTCGCTCGCACGAGGGGCAGGTAAACGCCCAATTGCGGCCAGCCGGAGCAGGGCGCTCAGAGTTGGGTCCGATCCAAGTGTTCGAATAGGTTGATGGTCCAAGGACCGAGCTGGTCGCTCGGGGGAGGCTGATGTAGCCAGGGATCGGGCTCGCGTCCGAGACGGTAGCCCGCCTCGAAGACACGTTGCATCTCGGCGTGATCGAAAGCCAGCGCCTTGCCGCTGATGGACACGTCCGCGGGCAGCGACACGAGGTTGAAGCCATAGTCATGGATGCGCGCCCCCGCATAGGACAGCACCAGAGTGGTATCCATACGCCCTGCCAGGATGGTATTCAATGTGTCCCCGGCGATGGGCTCGAGGGCATCGGACACTGCGTCGGGCGGCACCGTGGCGGCGCCGTTGACAATGACAAAGATTTCTCCCCGGTCGCTTATGCGCGGATGCGCGACGCGGCCGCTCCCGAACAGACCCATCAGAAGCAGGTTCTCCCGCACTGCTGCATCGCCGAACAGATGGCCCGCGATCTCCACGGGCGGGAAGACCACCGGCGGCGAGGCGGCCGCATGCAGCACCTTTCGGTACAGCTCGAGCGCCTCCGGGCCGCCCTGCTTGGCGATTTCGCCGAGCGAGAAGATCCAGACCTGCTTGTAGTCGAGGTTTGTAGCTGCGACGAACAGCCGCCGATTCTTGTCGAACTCCGCTGCGACTCGCGTCAGCACTTCCGGTGTGATGGTTTCGGCAATCAGTTCGGCCATCGGATCGGTGCGGTTCAGTGCCGGTCCGCCGAATAGTGCGCGCCAGAGGCTGCCGCGATAGATGTCCCGGCGGTCGATCTCGGTGTAGAGCCGTTTCAGGATGCGGTCATCGTCCGGCGTGCCAAGGAAGGCGTGGGTGGCGAGCAGGGCGCCGGTGCTGATGCCGGTGACGAGATCGAACTGCGGGCGAGTCCCGGCGGTGCTCCAGCCGTTCAAGAAGCCGGCACCAAAGGCGCCGTACTGGCCGCCGCCTGAGAGCTCCAGTACCTTGATCGGGCGCCCGAGCTCGTGCTCCATGGCGCCGATCACGCCCCATCGCGCAAGTCGAGGATCGTAGTGGTCCGGATTCGCGGGCCGAGCGCCGCTGGACAGGAAGGCCCCGACGGGTACTTGCTGGGAGAGTCCCCGCTCCGGGGGTGCAACCCCACACGCGCCGATGTTCAAAACGACGGCGATGGCGCCGAGGAGCGCCCCAAGACGCCACAAGTCGCGGGAGGTGCTTGCGCCAACCATTCGCCGTCGGCTCAAAAAAACCGCATCAATGGTAGGGCGTTGCGCCGCCATGACCGCCGCCGCGCGCCTGCGAACAATGCCGGCGGGATCGTTCTGCCAACAGTGTCGATGAACAGCGAGGCCGTGCTGCCGGCGGGGCGGTCGGAAAAAACCACGGTGATCGGACTCAAGCCGGTCGAGCTCAACAGCCCGGCCGCATCCGGCCTCGCCGCTTCGCCCTACTCGGCAGGATCCATGTCGCCGGAAACCATCTCCGACTGCAGTTCTGCGGCCTCTGCATCCATCTCTTTGTCTCTGGCGACGGCCGCCGCTGCTTCGTCGGCAGCGGCCTGATCGACGGCCTCGACTGTTTCTTCGGCCTCGATGATGGTGTCGTCCATCATCGCCTCCTCAGATTCCGCAAGCGCGCTGCCACCGGAAAACGCGAGCGCCGTGATCAGGGCCATCGAAGTTAGAGCTCTTTGGATTTGCATCGACTCGTACCTCGTTCACAATGGATGGTTCAAGACAATCGGCGGGGCGGGATTGCCCCCTAAGGGCCGGCTGGTCAGCCGTGGGTTCGCGGCTGTGGTTGCCAGCAGCCCCCGAACCTAATCTCAATACTAGGCACACTTTCGCGGAGCTGCTTGACATTTCGCGACGGGCGGAGATGATCCACCGGATCGCGCTCGGTTATTGGCCGATACCTTCCTTGCCATTCCCGGACACTCGGCGCGCTGCACCGCTTCGGGCATCGGCTGCCCCAGCCCCTCGGCCCGCACGACGCCCTCAGCAACCAGCTTGCCAATGGTCCGCCGGGCGAAGGCATCGCCGGACAGCGCCGCGGTGAGCAGGGTCAGCTGCAGGGCATCGTCGACGTCCGGGAGCCGTACCGGGTCGCAGCGCCAGGGATTGCGGCGCACGATGTCGGTCAGGAAGCGCTGCGCACCGGTGTAGGCGCGGGCGCTCAGGGTGTAGGTCTCCAGGTCCAGGCCCTGCAGCGCGTCGGATCTGGTCATCGGCGCCCGCCAGGCCTCCCAGCTCAGCATCAGGTCGTCCGGTCGGAGGGCGCCGCGCAGCGGCTCGCCGTCCCAGCCCAGCCGAGCAGGTATTTCAGGGCGTTGCGCAGGGACATGAGGGACCTCCAAAGAGTCCTGGGAAGGAACGCCGGCGGCGGCCGGGTTGCTTGGCCGCGAATCCGATCCGCTCTGTGGTCTCGGTGAGGTCGCCTGCGAAGCGCGCGTCCTGCGGGCGGGCGTGTGCCCGAGAAGGCGGGTCAGCGATCTCTGGGAGCGAGTGGACGGCGCCGCTGAGACTCGGCATCGGGCAGTAGATCTGCCCGGTCGCTACCACAGCGCCAGCAGGTAGTCGTTCTCGACTTTGGTTTCAAAAGCTTTGAGCGGGTGCTTTCCCTTATCGATGCAGTCGCCCGTGCGGATGTCGAACTTCCACTGATGTTTGGGGCAGGTCAGCGTCAGGCCCTCGAGCGCCAGATGCGGGATGTTGGTGACCTGATGCGGACAGTGAGAGTCGTAGACTTTGTAGGAGTCCCCCTCGCGATAGACGAAGACGCTGCGTGCATCGCATTCGACCCGCTTGACTTCGCCATCGCAAAGGTCAGAGACGGCGATCACCTGACGCCACTCCGGCTTGGCGTTGATGAGCTCCGGAGAGAACTCTGGGATGTCCATGTCCAGCAGGATCTCCGTTGCCCAGACGATCTTCGCCAGGCCGAGTGCCGGGAAGGCCATCAAGAGCGCGTCGATGATCTCGAGCGGGGTGCACCCGTCGCGCAGGGCGCGGGTCAGATATTGTTTGAAACCGGCCTCGGTCTGGACATGGACCTTGGTGATCACCGAGATGAGATCGCGCGTCTTCGGGTCGAGATGCTTGCCGCTGTCCTTGAGGAACTTGAAATAGTGGCCGAGCGCGTCGCCGCGCACTTGGATGAGATAATTCAGCGCGTCGCTCATGAGCGGTGTTTCCGATACTGGTTCATCTTGCAAGAGGGCGGCATCGCGCCCAGCGAGACCGGGCGCCGGGTGCCCCTTGACCGTCGAGGCCGGCACGCTAGCATCTCGGTCCCCGAAGGTCCAGCGTCGGGATAGGTGCATCACAGGCGCCCGCATCCTCGGCGGCGAGACCAACCAATGGGTGTCCTTCGTCTACCATGGATGACATCCGAGCTCACCTCTGAGCTCTTCGTAAACCAGGAACGCCAGAAGAAAACTGTGCTCGAGCGCGGTCGGAGGGGCTCGGACCATACCCGACAGGCCTGGGCTTCGGTGATGCGCTCAGCAAATTCTTGACTGCGCCGCTAGGTTAACTAGCATCAAAGCCTGCGGGTGCAGGCACTGTCAGGAACCAATGCCCGCAAGGCCAGGAGACTGATACAACTAAGCTACCGTTGAGGCATCCCATCATGACCAGCAGCCGCTTCGCCCGTCTCAGGACTGGACTCTCCGTCGTTGCTGCCTTCGCGGCTGCGTCTCTTATTCTCGCGCTGGAACTGTCGCGCTAGCCGCGAAGAGGTGACGCCGCCTCGGCTCAGAGCCTCTTTGAGACGCGCTTGATGCTCGTGTCGAGCGGATCGCGCTCGATGCGGAAGCCGAGCGACTTCATCAGCGCCAGCATGCGCGTGTTCGCCGTCAGGACCTCGCCCTCCATGACGCGTAGGCCCCGCTGCCGGGCGTTCTCCATCAGTGAGCGCATCAGGCGGGCGCCGATCCCGCGGGCGCGCCAGTCGTCGGCGACGACGATCGCGAACTCGCAGGCCTCGCCGCCGGGGCGCGACATATAGCGTGCCACGCCGACCTGGACATGCCCGCCGTTTTCTGAGACGACGCCGATCAGCGCCATCTCGCGGTCATAGTCGATCTGCGTGAAGCGCACCAGCATCTCCGGGGTGAGCTCTTTGAGCGCCTGCATGAAGCGGAAATACTTGGTCTGCTCGGATAGGCCGCGCACGAAGTCCTGCTCGAGCTGGGCGTCCTCTGGCCGGATCGGGCGAATCGTCAGGTCCGTCCCGTCGGGCAGCTGAACGCGCTCGATCAGCTGGCTCGGGTAGGGGTGAATCGCCATGTGCCCGTAGGTCGTCATCTGCGGTGGGCGGTAGTTGACCCGGATGCGAGCGTCGACCGCGACCACCTCGCGATCGTTGCCGATCAGCGGGTTGATCTCCATCTCGATGATTTCCGGGAGCTCGCAGACCATCTCCGAGACGCGCTGAAGGATGCGCGCGAGGGCCGCGCGATTCATCTGCGGCATATGGCGAAAGGCGCCCATCAGGCGATTGACCCGGGTGTGGCCGATCATCGTCTGGATGATGAAGGCATTTAGAGGCGGCAGCCCGAGGGCGCGGTCCTCGAGGGCCTCGACCTCGGTACCGCCCGAGCCGAAGGTGATGATTGGGCCGAAGATCGCGTCGCGCAGCACGCCGATCATGAGCTCGCGCGCGGCACGGGCAGAGATCATGTGTTCGACGGTCACCCCTTCGATGCGTGCCTCCGGCTGCTGGCGCTTGGCGCGCTCGACGATCTCGCTGAAGGTGCGCCGCACCATCTGGGCATCGGTGATGTTGAGGCGCACGCCGTCGACGTCGGACTTGTGGGCGATGTCTTGGGAGTTGATCTTCATCACGACCGGGAACCCGAGGACCTGAGCCGCCATCAGCGCCTCGTTCGGGGTGCGAGCGAGCACGGCCTGGGTGGTCGGGATGCGGAAGGCCGATAGGACGGCCTTGGCCTCGATGATGCCGAGCGTCTTGCGCCCCTCGGCCATGACGCCCTCGATGATGAGTCGCGCCCCCTCGACGTCTGGGCCTTCCTCCTGCGAGATCGGTCCCGGCGACTGCATCAGGAGCTTTTGGTTGCGGTGGTGCGTGGCGAGGAAGGAGAGGGCATCCACGGCCACCTCGGGGGACGTGAAGTGCGGCAGCCGAGCCTGAGCGAAGAGCGTCTCGGCCTCCGCGACCCGCGTCGCACCCATCCAGCAGGCCAGGACCAGCTTCTGCGTCTTTTTCGCTGCGACGATGGACTCCTTGGCCACGGCACTGGGATCGGCAGCGGCCAGCGGCGCCAGGATCGCGAGGACCCCGTCGACGCCCGGATCGGCAACACAGGCCTCGATGGCGGCGGCGTAGCGCTCCGGCGGCGCATCGCCGATGACATCGACGGGGTTGTCGTGCGACCAATGCTCGGGCAGGGCCGACTCGAGCCGCCCGTGGGTTTGTTCGCTGAACTTAGCTAGGGTTAGGCCATGCTCGACGGCGCGATCCGCGGCCAGCACACCGGGGCCACCGCCGTTGGTGACGATCGCGATACGCTCGCCCATCAGGCGGCGGCCACTGCCGAAGATCTGCGCAGCGGCAAAGAGCTGATCGAGCTCTTCGACCTCGACGGCACCGGCGCGCTCCATCACGGCGCGGAAGACGTCGGCGTTCCCGACCCAAGCCCCGGTGTGCGACTTCGCGGCGCGCGAGCCGGCCGGGTAGCGTCCGGCCTTGACGACGATGACCGGCTTGAGCCGTGCCGCGGCGCGCAGTCCGCTGACGAAGCGCCGCGCATTGCGTACCCCCTCGACGTACATCAGGATGCTGTGCGTGTGGGTGTCGAGGGCGAGGTAGTCGAGCACATCGCCGAAGTCGATGTCGGCGGCCGCGCCGAGCGACACGACGGCGGAAAAGCCGAGTTCTCGTGGTCCTGACCAGTCGAGCATGGCGGCGCAGATGGCCCCGGATTGCGATACCAGGGCGACATTGCCGGGCCGCGCCTGCTCATAGCCGAAGGTGGCGTTGAGGCCGTGCAGCGGACGCATGATGCCGAGGGTGTTCGGCCCGAGGAGGCGTATACGGTTGCGCCGTGCCGCCTCGACGACCCGTTCCTGCAGCATCTTGCCCCGTTCCCCATGCTCGCCGAACCCAGCCGAATGCACGATGGCCACGCGGACGCTACAGGCTCCGCATTGTTCGAGAATATTGGCGACCGTCTCGGCTGGCGTCGCGATCAGCGCCAGCTCAACGTGCCTGTCGAGCTCCGCCAGCGACTTGTAGCAGGGCTGTCCGGCGACCTGCTCGTACTTCGGATTGATGGCATAGCAAGGGCCCTTGAAACCGCTTGCCAGCATGTTGCGGTAAACGATGCCGCCGACCGAGTCGGGCCGATCACTGGCGCCAAAGACGGCCACCGCGCTCGGTGTAAAGAGTTGATCGACATCGGATAAGCGCATCGGACTCTGCCTCCCCGGCAGGATTGGGTATAAGCTTGATGACATCGCTGTCGTTGGCAGCCGTACCCAAGACCGCGCCGCGCCCCAGCGTCGCGGCGGTCATGACCAGGAGCTGCGATTATGAACCTCGCCTTCATCTCCCATCCCGACTGCCAGGGCCATCGAATGGGGGCGCACCATCCCGAGGAGCCGGGACGACTGGACGCAATCCGTGATCGGATGATCGCCTCCGGCATGGAGATGCTCGTGACCCACTACGACGCGCCGCTGGCCACCACCGAGCAACTGACGCGCGTCCATGACGAAGACTATGTCCGCGCGATCTTCGATGCCGCGCCGGAGGTCGATGATGTCCTCGTCTGGGTCGATGGCGACACCGCCATGTCCCAAGGGACGCTCGCCGCCGCACGCCGCGCGGCCGGTGCCGCGGTGCTCGGTGTCGACCTGGTGATGAGCGATCGGCACCATGCCGCCTTCTGCTGCGTCCGGCCCCCGGGGCATCACGCCGAGCGGCGGCGGGCGATGGGGTTCTGCTTCTTCAACAACGTTGCCGTCGGTGTCGCCCACGCCCTTGAGGTGTACGGCCTCGAGCGGGTCGCCGTTGTCGACTTCGACGTCCACCACGGCAACGGCACCGAGGACATCGTCGTCGGTGACGAACGGGTCCTGTTCTGTTCGAGCTTCCAGCATCCCTTCTACCCGGGCAGCGGTGCCGACACCCAGGCCCCGAATGTCAGCAACCTGCCGCTGCCGCGGTTGACCGACGGGGCGAGCTTCAGGGCCGCAATCGAGCGGGCCTGGCTACCGCGAATCGATGACTTCGCCCCGCAGCTGATCATGGTCTCGGCCGGCTTCGACGGCCATGCCGAAGACGATATGGCCCACTTCAATCTGCGCGAGTCAGATTACGCCTGGATCACCCGGTCGCTGCACGATATGGCCGCCAAGCATGCGAACGAACGGATCGTCTCCTGTCTCGAGGGCGGCTACAGCTTCTCGGCCCTCGGTCGCAGCGTCAGCACCCATGTGGACGAGCTGATCGGCCATGGCTAGGCAGAGCCGCAGCATGGCGACAAGCAATGCTGCGGTGCAGCATCATAGCCGCGGTCGGCCGCGCATACAACAAGGTTCGGCGATTATTGAGGCGTGCGGGGGAGATTCAGCGCTTGGCGCAAGGCCGGGGGGCTCTTGAGGTAGCGGATATCGGTGATGGCGCCGTCGGTGAGTTCCAGCACGGTGACATGCTCGGCGCGGCGGGGCAGTTCACTGGTCTGTCCTGCCTCTTTACCGAGCAGAATCGGATAGGGACGTTCGCGCAGCTTCGGCAGCGCGAAGAGTTGGGTGATGATGCCCGGCATGCCGCTGATGTCGGCGACGTAGCGGATCGCGCGCTCCGCGAGGGCGTCGGCGTCCAGTCCGGCCAGTGTCTCCGTGACCACCTCCCCCGATTCGCGATCCGGCGCGAAGAGCAGGATGCGCGTCTCGCCAGGGAGGCTGTGAGTCTCCTCGTGCTGGTCCTCGAGCTCGAGCGCGGGCAAGGCGTCACCGGTGCCGAGCTCAGCCGATACCCCGGCAGACAGGGATGCGAGTAGGACGAATAGCAGGGTGGTGAGCTTCACATTGGCCTCCATAAGGTTTGTTGCCGCGGTTGCGGCGGCCGGCGCGCGATGACCTGCGCGACAATCATTGAACGAGGATTCGGTCTAACACCGACCAGTCGCGACGGTCGGCATTGGTAGCGAGATCGAGTTGTTCTGCGAGAAGCTCAATGCCGATTGCGATATCGATGCCGATAGCGATGCCGATCCCGATAGCGATAGCGACCGCAGCTGTGGGGATGGGTGTTGCGGGGTGAGCATTCGGTGTAGCCGTGAAGCGCCGGCAGAATCGAGCTTGACGAACTCCCGAGCCGCGTTCGGTCGCCGGTCAGCTGTGGCCTTCCAGCACGACGACGCTATGCTCTGCAACAGGGTAGCGCCCCTGCTCGACGGCGGGTTGATCCTGCGGCTCGAGCGGCAGCGGTTGCTGCGCCGTGTCGATGGCGAGGTGCCAGCGACGCCCGTCGAGCATCGGCAGCGCGAAGCCAATCTCCGCCGACGACATGTTCAGCATCACATGCAGAGGGCTTTCGTGCGCCTCGACGCCGGCGAGCGTAAAGGCGAGGGCTTGCGCTTCGAGGTCGTCCCAAAGGGGCGCATCGAGCTCGGGCCCGTGCCACTGGACGTCCGGCAAGGCCTGATCTTCACCGGCTTCGCCGCTGAGGAAGCGCCTGCGGCGCAGGCTCGGGTGGCGGCGGCGCAGGGCAATGATACCGCGGGTGAAGGCCAGCATCCCGCTATCGCCCGTGACGCGACCCCAATCGAGCCAGGAGAGCTCGTTGTTCTGGCAATAGGTGTTGTTGTTGCCGCGCTTGCTATGCAGGACCTCGTCGCCGCTCAGCAGCATCGGCACCCCTTGACTCAGCATCAAGATGGCGACGAAGTTGCGCGCCTGCCGCTGTCGCAGGGCGTTGACCGCCGCATCCTCGGTCTCGCCCTCGACGCCGCAGTTCCAGCTTCGGTTGTCGTCGTGACCGTCCTCATTGTCTTCGCCGTTGGCGTCGTTGTGCTTGCGGTCGTAGCTGACCAGATCGTGCAGGGTGAAGCCGTCGTGGCAGGTGATGAAATTGACCGAGTTCGATGGCAGTCGCCCGCGGTGCTGATAGAGGTCGCTGTTGCCGGCGATGCGGGTCGCCAACTCCCCGATCAGGCCCTTGTCGCCGCGCACGAAGGAGCGGACCAGGTCGCGGTAGCGACCATTCCATTCCGCCCAGCGAAAACCTGGGAAATCACCGACCTGATAGAGCCCCGTCGCGTCCCAGGCCTCGGCGATCAAATGGGTTTGGGCCAGGGTCGGCGTCAACTCGGTGCTCCAGAGCATCGGCGCATGGTATTGCGGCGTGCCGTCTTCCCCGCGTCCGAGCGCGCTGGCGAGGTCGAAGCGGAAGCCGTCGACATGCATGTTGCGAACCCAATAGAGGAGGCAGTCGAGCAGGTAGCGCGTCACGAGCGGGTGGTTGGCGTTGATGGTGTTGCCGCATCCCGTGTAATCGCGGTAACGGCGTTTGTCCATGGTATCGAGGTGATAGAAGATCTCGTTGGCCAAGCCCCTGAAGCTGATCGTCGGGCCCGCAGCGCCGCCTTCGGCGGTATGGTTGAAGACCACGTCCAGGATGACGCCGATCCCGGCCTTGTGCAGCGCCTTGACCATGTTGCGAAATTCGTCCCGGGCACGGGCTGAATTGACCGCGTAGCCGGGGTGGGGGGCGAAGAAGCTGTGGGTGCTGTACCCCCAATAGTTCTCGAGTCCGAGGGCCTTGGTCTGCGGCGGGACGTCCTGCGCGTCGAAGGCCATCACCGGCATCAACTCGACGTGCGTCACGCCGAGCGACTGCAGGTAGGGAATCTTTTCGACGACCCCGGAGAAGGTTCCGGGATGGCGGACTCCGGACGAGGGGTGGCGCGTGAAGCCGCCAACGTGCAGTTCGTAGATGATGGCGTCGCGCAAAGGGATGTGGAGTCGTTCGTCCTCACCCCAGTCGTAGTCGTCGCGCCGCACCAGCGCCCGCATCGCCGTGAGGATATTGTCGCCGGCGGCGCAGGCCTTGGCGCGATCCCAAGCCCGCGTGCTGATGGTCGTCGCCCAAGGGTCGAGGAGCGCCTTCTCCGGGTCGAAGCGGCAGCCGCTGCATTGCGTATCCGGGGGGCCGTCGGCCCGCCACGCGTAGTAGGTGCCTTCCGGCAGTCCGGCGACGAGCACGTGCCAGAAGAAAAAGGTACGGTGGGTCTCCGGGTCGAGGTCGATGACCTGGAAGGGCACGCGGCTATCGGCGCGCTTGAACAGCAATAGCTGGAGTCGGCTCGCGCGGCGCGAGAAGACGCAGAAGTTCACACCCTCGTTGCAGACGACGGCACCCGACTGATTCCAATTGCCTGGCCGAGTTGAGTAGGTGCGCGTTGCCATCGGGTCTCCTAAGGCTGGCCGGTGCGGGCGCCTTGCCACGCCCGGTGCTGGCGGGCTCGAGCCGCCTATCAAATTACGGCAAGCCGCGTGTAAAGCCAATCTTCGCAATATGGCCATCGCGCATGGCGCCTCGGTGTCATTCCCAGTTGACGATCGCAGGGCACCCAGGTAACTTTTTTGCTTATGAGTGCGCCCCCCGCGACAACGGTAACACCCAGCCGCCCGCCGAGCCTCGCAGCGGTGGCCGAGGTGCTCCATCCGATCACCTGGTTTCCCCCCATGTGGGCCTTCGCCTGCGGCATGGTCGCCTCCGGTGTGCCCTTCGAGGGCCGCTGGTGGCTGGTCGCAGTGGGCGTCATCTTGGCCGGTCCACTCGCCTGCGGGACCAGCCAGGTGATCAACGACTGGTTCGACCGCCACGTCGATGCGATCAATGAGCCGGACCGGCCCATCCCCTCGGGGCGGATCGCCGGTCGCTGGGGGCTCTATCTGTCGATCGCGTTCAGTGTCCTGACCTTGCTCGTGGCCGCGTTTTTGGGGCCCTGGGTGTTTGGCGCGACGGCGCTCGGCGTCGTTCTTGCCTGGGCCTACAGCGCACCGCCCGTCCGCCTGAAGCGCAACGGCTGGTGGGGCAACACGGCCGTCGGCTTCACGTACGAAGGCCTGGCCTGGGTGACCGGCTCGGCGCTGATGCTCGGCGGGGCCATGCCGTCCTGGCAGAGCCTGACGCTGGCTGCCCTCTACAGCATCGGTGCACACGGCATCATGACCCTCAACGACTTCAAGTCGGTCGAGGGCGACCGGCGCCTGGGTCTGCGCTCGTTGCCGGTCCAGTTGGGCGTGGCGCGCGCCGCGCAGCTCGCCTGTGTCGTCATGGCCGTCCCGCAGGTCGCCGTGATCGGGTTGCTGTGGAGTTGGGGATACACCGGACACGCGATCGCCGTCGCCGGTGTCTTGCTGGCCCAGTCGCTGGCGATGCTGCGCCTACTGCAGCGTCCCCGCGAGCTCGCGCCCTGGTACAACGGCACCGGGGTAACCCTTTATGTCGCCGGTATGATGATCAGCGCCTGGGCGTTGCGCATGGCGGCGGCCTGATGGCGCTTGGGCCGGTGACGTCTGCCGGTCTCGGCGTCACGCAGTCAGATGGTTCAACCTTTCCCTTTTTGCTTGTCTCGGCAACATGGGCGCCGGCCGCAGCGCGGCGTGGCGCCATCGCCCCCTGGTGGCCGCGCCGCCAGGGTGTCGAGAACAGGCGAGGAACGCCCGAGCGGAGCGGTGTGCGATGAGCGATACGCGGGTTTACGATGCAGTGGTGGTCGGCGGCGGACCGGCCGGAGCGACGGCGGCAACCGAGCTGGCCCGGGCTGGACGGCAGGTGCTGATGCTCGACCGCGGCGGTCGTATCAAGCCGTGCGGCGGGGCCATTCCGCCGCGCCTGATGCGCGATTTTGCGATCCCGGAGTCCCTGCTGGCGGCGCGCGTCACGAGCGCGCGCATGGTCTCTCCGGCGGATCGCCGCGTGGACATGCCGATCGAGGGCGGCTATGTTGGGATGGTCGATCGCGATGTGTTCGATGAATGGCTGCGCGTGCGGGCGGTTCAGAACGGTGCCGAGCGCGAAACGGGGGGCTTCGAACGGCTCGACTATGACGACGACGGCCTGGTCACCGTGCATTACCGTCCGTCCGGCGCCGAGCGGGGGCCGCAGGGACTGACGAGCCTGCGGGCCCGCGCAGTGATCGGCGCCGACGGTGCCCGCTCGCAGGTGGGGCGCCAGTGCGTTCCGGGCTCGGCGGAGATGCCCGCGGTCAATGCCTACCACGAGATCCTGCGCACCCCGAGCAACGGCGGTGCGGATTTCGAGCCGACCCGCTGCGACGTCTACTATCAAGGGCGTTTGTCACCCGACTTCTATGCCTGGGTCTTTCCGCACGGGCACTCGATCAGCATCGGTGTCGGTACCGCGCAGGAGGGCTTCTCCCTGCGCGGCGCCGTGCGCGAGCTGCGGGCGGCGACGGGGCTCGCGGAGGCCGAAACCCTGCGTCGCGAGGGCGCCCCGCTGCCACTGCGGCCGCTGAAGCGTTGGGATGACGGACGCAACGTGGTGCTCGCTGGCGATGCCGCAGGCGTCGTTGCGCCGGCCTCCGGCGAAGGCATCTACTACGCGATGGTCGGTGGCCAGATGGCCGCCGAGGCCGTCGGCGCCTATTGTGAGAGCCGTGATGCGCGGGCACTGGGCGAGGCGCGGCGCCAGTTCATGAAGGCGCACGGACGGGTGTTCCAGGTGCTCGGTGTGATGCAGCGCTTTTGGTATAGCAGCGACAAGCGCCGCGAACGGTTCGTCAGCCTCTGCCGCGACCCGGATATCCAGAATATCACCTGGGACGCCTACATGAACAAACGACTGGTGCGGGCCAAGCCGGCCGCCCATGTGCGTATCTTTTTCAAGGACCTCGCTCACCTGCTGGGGCTCGCCAGGGTCTAGGGATGGCGGAGCTTTTCGCATCGGGGCTGGTCCTCGACGTGATCCTCGTTTTGGTCGTGTTAGAGGGGCTCTTGCTCCTGGGTTATTACCGCCTGACCGGGCGCGGCCCGGCTCCGGCCGACGCCCTAGTCAATCTCGCAGCCGGCCTGTGCCTGATGGTCGCCGTGCGCGCAGCGCTCGTCGATGCAGGCTGGCAGTGGGTGGCCTTCTGGCTCTTCGCCAGCCTGATCGCGCACTTCATCGACCTGAGCCGCCGCTGGCCCCGCTAACGATCATAGGTTGAGGCGAGCCCACCAGATGATGAAAGGTCGCCTTGCCCCTGATCCTTCCCTCACCCCAACCCTCCTCCGGAGGGTCAGGGCGCGAACCTGCTTCGCGAATCGACGGCGGGATCCCTCCCGCCGACGGTCGCAGCGACCCGCCTGCGATTACTTTCGGGACGATTGATAGTGAGCGCGCGCGCCCGACACCCCTGTTCACGGGGCGTCGATCGCTTATGATTGTTGTCGTAACGAATGACGACAGCAGGCGGGCAGTGGGCCAAGATGGCGAACTTCGCGACACACCTCTACGGGGCGGCAGCCGTCAGCAGCCCGGCCGCCCTGGCGCTCTATAGCGTCGGTTTGGCCGACGCCGGCGAGGCACAGGCCTACTTCGCCCTCGGCGTCGTCGGTGGGCTGCTGCCCGATATCGATTCCGACAGCTCCACGCCGGTACGGGCCTTCTTCTCGATCATCGGCGCGGCGGCGGCCTTCGTCGTCACCTTCGCCCTCGTCGAGCGCTTCCCGTTGCTCGAGCTGGCATTGATCTGGGTGCTGGTCTTCGCCTTGGTGCGCTTCGGGGTCTTCGAGGTCTTCGCACACTTCACCGTCCATCGCGGCGTCTGGCACTCGTGGTTGGCGGCCCTGTTCGTGATGCTGGCGAGCGCCAACATTGGCTATTGGCTGGTGGCACTCGATCCTTGGCGGTCCTGGATTGCGGCCCTGTTCCTGGGCCTCGGGTACCTGACTCACCTGTGTCTCGATGAGCTGGCGAGTGTCGACCTGCTCAATAGCCGGGTAAAGCGTTCCTTCGGCACGGCCTTCAAGCCCTTCAGCCTGGCCTCTGGGTGGGCCTCGCTCGCAATGTTGAGCGGGGTCTTGCTGCTGGTGCTGACGGCACCCAGCCCGATCCCGGTGATCGAGCGAGCGGGGCGCCTTGCCAACACCCCGCCGGCGCTCGCGACGCACCGGTGGGACATGCCGCCGTGGCTGGCGCAATGGCGGGCCGTCGTAGGCCACCAATTGGGAAACTTGGATTGGCTGCGGTAACCATCGCGGGTTTGGCCAGCGGCGGCGCAACGAGGCGGCGCACCGGCGAATCCTGCGGCCGCTTCGCACCCCGCTCGCCGTCCTCGCCACGAGGGTGTTCGGTGCACCGCCTGTGGCGCCTCGTAACGGTATCCCTGGACGGGGCGATCGTTTAAACTCCCGCCGCCATGGATCCACACTTCCTCGATTTTGAACAACCCATCGCCGAGCTCGAGGCGAAGCTCGACGAACTGCGGCGCGTGGGAGACAACAATGCGTTGAACATCGGCGAGGAGATCGAGCATCTGCGCAACAAGTGCATGACGCTGACCGAGTCGGTCTTCTCGTCGTTGACGCCCTGGCAGATCTCGCAGCTCTCGCGTCACCCGCTGCGTCCGTATCTGCTCGACTATGTTGCGCTCTTGTTCGATGATTTTCAGGAGCTGCACGGTGACCGGGGCTTCGCCGATGATCGCGCCATCGTCGGCGGCGTCGCCCGCTTGGAGGGGCGCTCGGTCATGGTCATCGGCCATCAGAAGGGGCGCGACACCAAAGAGAAGATCCTGCGCAATTTCGGCATGCCGCGACCGGAGGGGTATCGCAAGGCCCTGCGTTTGATGGAGCTCGCCGAGCGTTTTCGACTGCCCCTGTTGACCTTTATCGACACGCCCGGGGCCTACCCCGGCGTGGGCGCCGAGGAGCGCGGCCAGAGCGAGGCGATTGCGCGCAACTTGCAGGCCATGGCCGCCTTGCGTACGCCGATCCTTTGTACCGTTGTCGGCGAGGGGGGCTCCGGCGGCGCACTGGCCATCGGCGTCGGCGATCGGGTCCTGATGCTGCAGTACAGCACCTATTCGGTGATCTCCCCAGAGGGTTGTGCCTCCATCCTCTGGAAGAGTGCCGACAAGGCCCAGCTCGCGGCCGAGGCGATGGCCATCACTTCGGGGAAGCTGCGCGAGCTCGAGCTGATCGATGCCGTCATTCCGGAGCCTCTGGGGGGTGCGCACCGCGACCTCGACGCCATGGGGCGAGCATTGAAGACGGCCCTCATCGAGCACTTGGATGCACTCGTCGCCATGGATCCGGACGAGCTGTTGGCCGGGCGTTATCGCCGCTTGATGGCCTACGGCCACTTCAAGGACTAACCAGGCGGCCCGCCAGATCGGCGAGCCGCGATGGTCGCTGGCGGTATCGCAGTCGGCATCGAGATGCGCTGGAAGAGGCGCGATTGCGATCCGGATTCCGGTTTCTCGCGAGACCCTTGCGCACCATGCCCAGGCTGAGGCCGGCGGACCTGCTAACCGTTCTGGAGCCCTTGGACGGCGATTGCGCATGGATCGCCTTCAGCGGCGGGCGCGATTCCACGGTGCTGCTGCATGCCCTGGTGTCCGTACGCGCGCGTCTGCGCTGCGCCGTTCGCGCCGTGCATGTCGACCACGGGCTGCAGCCCGCCTCGGGGGACTGGGCGCGCCATTGTGAGAGGGTCTGCCGCGAGCTGAATGTCCCCTTCACCGGGCTCAGGGCAGCGCGCAGCGCGGCGTCGCGCGGCGAGAGCCCGGAAGCGCGCGCGCGGGCGGCGCGGTACCAAGCACTGGCCGCGCTGTTGACGCAGCGCGATCTGCTCCTCACTGCGCACCACCTGGACGACCAGGCCGAAACGCTCCTCCTTGCCCTGCTGCGCGGCAGCGGCGTGCACGGGCTCGCGGCGATGCCGCAGGTCGCGCCCCTCGGTGCTGGCCGCCTGGTACGCCCGCTGCTGGGCTATGCGGGCGGCGATCTCCAGCAGTATGCGCAGCAGTATGGCCTTGCCTGGATCGACGACCCGAGCAACGCGTCGCCCGATCACGACCGCAATCGGCTGCGGGCGCAGATCTTCCCGATTCTACGCCAGCGCTGGCCGGCGGTGGCCCGGACCCTGGCCCGCAGCGCGACGCATTGCGCGGAGGCGGCGCGGGTCGTGGACCAGACCGCCGCGAGTCTGGTCGACGCGCTCTCCGACGATGGTGGGGTGACGCTCGCAATTCCCGGCCTGCAGTCGCTGGCGCCCGAGCTGCGTCGCGCGACCCTGCGCTACTGGATTCGCCGCCGCGGCTTGCCAGTGCCCGACCGAGCGCACCTGCAGCGCGTGGAGAACGAGGTGCTCGGTGCTCGGGCCGACGCCAATCCGCTCGTCGCCTGGGCCGGCTGCGAGGTCCGCCGCTATCGCACGCGCCTGTTCGCGCTGCGCCCGCTGCCGCCGCGTCCCGAGAGCGGCCTTGCCATCCGCTGGACCGAAGACGAGCTGGCGCTACCGCAGGGG
>JGI12109J20283_10253667_pt1 | contig 21130 bp, 16 predicted proteins | sample ElkSlonscriptome_12_FD_20283 | JGI IMG/M metagenome (IMG submission 20283)
CACGACGCGTGTAGTCGAAGGCAACCGGCGGCGTCGACGAAGGCAACGACAACGCAAACTCGATGTCAAGGTCTTGGACGGCATCCGTGCGTGCCACCGAGCCATCGGCATAGGACGCCTCGCCCCAGATGCGCACTCGGCCCGGCCCCAGGTTCACGCCGAAGAGCTCGACTTCGCCCGAATCACCCTGGACGGCACCCAAAACCTGCCCCCCCCGTACGACTCGAATCTCCGTGGCATCGGGCGCGCTGAGCACGACGCGCAGCGTCGCGTCGAGCGATTGATCACCAATCACGCCAATGGTGGCAACCCGAGGGACGTTGCGAACGTTCACCAGTTGCGTCACGCTGCCGCGGCTCTGCAGATCGGTGTTGTCGTAGCCGATGACGCGGATTTCGTTGAGCCCATCGGGCAGTTGCGTCGTGTCGAGCGAGAACATGTCGCCGGCGTCGACTTCGCCGATCGTCACGCCGTTCGCCAGGATCACGAAGCGCGAAACACTCGCACCAGGCTTGGTCGTCGAGCCCTCGGGCGTGAACTCCACCAGCCCCCTGACTACCGACGTCAGCCCGGGGCTGGAGATCTGCGGTATGTGCGTGAATGGACGCGCTAACGGATCGCCGATGAACTGCACCTGGAAGGGCATGAAACCGATGCTGCGTAAATACGACTCTCCCATCGTCGAGCCCTGGTCGTAGAAGTAGTGCACACGCGCGTGCGGGAACTTGCCGGTGTAGTTGCACGGCTCCTCGACGGTTCCCGAACTCCCCACCGCGCCCTTGGCGATCCACCGGCTCATCTTCGTTTGGCTCGCAGTACCGAAGTGGCCCGCGAAGCTGGTGAGATGATCGGCAAAGGCCGCAGGCCCGAACACGAAATCCCCGGCATCAATGGCCGGATTCGCAACGCCTGTCATGATGCCGGCCGCGGTCACTCCGCCGGTGGGCACTTCTCCATCGAGTTGCACCGCGCTCGTGCCCTTGGCGTTCAGGTCGTCGATGACCCGGCCAAACTGGGGCTGTCGCACGTTGCGCGCCGAATCGGTCGTGTTCATGAAGTAGAACGTCTCGCCCGAACCACCCGGCGCTACGCCGTCGGCAGCGACCGAGTGGTCGATCATGTCCAGCACTTCGTCGATGGTGTTGCCTCGCTCACCGGTCCAGCCAAGCACGGCGCCGATGAACGATTGGCGAGCAAGCGACGACGTGCTCGGGTTGCCCGCCGAGTAGGCGATCTCGCTGTCGAACGCGCGCGGCTCGCCGATCGGACGATGAAATGGGTTGCTCCGCGTTACCGAGAGGGTGCCGCCGAGCACCTCGTCGGCGTAGAACGCCATGGTGTATGCACTCGAAATGCCGAAGTTGTTCACCGGGCTGCACGCGTCGGTCACGGCGGTCGAAGCCGCCATGCGGTACTCCGAGGGCGGCGCCACGATCACGTAGTCAGCGCGATCGGCGATGCCTCGGCCCTCGATCTCGCCGAAGAGCGCGACAATCTGCCGATCCCGGAACTCTGCGAAGCTGGCTGCCTCGGGCGTCATGAACAGCACGGCCGTCTCGGGAATACCCCGGGCGGCGATGTACTCGTTCGCGGCCCACATCGCCTCGATCGACGACGGGTCCACCACCACGATGGCGTGCTCGGCCACGCCTGGGCCCGCCAAGCCGGCACGCGCGACAAGCACGCTGGAAGCCAGTGCCGTCCACTTCAGTACGCGGCTCGTCGCATATCCATTTCCACTCGCTCGCATTCCGCTGCCTCCTTGCGGCTCTCGCCGATGCCTCATCTTCACCTATTTTCGCCGGCGATGCAACCATGTTTCCCCCACTGGCCCCAACACAACATCAATAGCAACAAATTTTAGGGTTAAGTTTGGTCTTGCATTCGCGCTTCGAATCGACGAAAGTACGTGCAGGAGGATGGCGAGGGTGTTCGAAGGAGACACTCCGATGCGTATCTACATCTGTCGGCACGGGGAAGCCCAGCCCCACGCCATGTCGGGCCGAGATCTCGATCGTCGACTCACACAGAAGGGGCGGTTGCAGGCCCGATACCTCGCCAGCGTGCTCGGCGGGCTCGACCCTGCCGAGCGACCTCGACGCCTGTTGGCCAGCCCAGCCGCTCGAACGCTCGAAACCGCACAGGCTCTCGCCGACGAGCTTGGACTAGGCATCACCACGCTGCGCGATCTATTGCCCAACTGCGAGACAGGCGTTGCCATGGGTGTGATCGAACGTCACCTCGAACACGAGCACCTCGTGGTTGTTGGTCACAACCCGACGATGACGTCTCTGCTCTCCGTGCTCGCCCACGGCCCGAGCGCCGGCTGCTCTATGCCAGGCCCGGCGCTCAAGACCGGTCACATGGCGATCGTCGACGTCGCTGCGTCGTGCAACCCAGGCACCGCAACCATGCTCGCGCTCCACCGATACGAGCCGGCCACCGTGACCTGACACCTACGCCCGTCGGCCACACCAGGCGCAGGCGTGGCGCTCATCGACCGGCCCACCGCACACCCGGCATGGGGTCGCTGACGGCGCGTCATCACTCCACGCCATGATCTCCTCGGCCGAGGGGGTTGCCTCGTAGCACGGTGCCAGCGCTTCGGGGCCGTGTCGGTCCACGATCAAGGACGCAACATCAACGACGGACTCGCAGAACGGGCACCGTGCGATCGAGGCGTCTAGCGGGAGCAACCTTCCACACGCTGGGCAGGGCGGCGCCATTGCGTCTTCTAGTACGCCAAGATCGGGCAACGCCTGGTCATCAAGCCCGTCGTCGTACTCGGCCGGCTCGTTCTTGAACTGTTCGAGCAGCATCACGGCGAGTTCGGCGTCGCCCTTGGAGCCCAGAACGACCTCATACGCCCCGCTGCCTCGACCCCACATGGTCGCCGCGTCCAAATTTCCGCCCACGACCTGCGCCGGCACGCCGTTCTGCACGAAGTAGTCGCGCAGCGCCACCGCGTGCATCGGGGACCGAAAGCGGAAGACCGGAGTCCTGGCCACGTGCGCGTTCCCTCTTCAGGCCGTCGGAGCCGGCTCGTCGGCCTCGGCCCGCATGAACAAGCCTGGCCCCTTCTTCACCATCGCCCCGGGGCTCAGTCCGTGCCGCCCGCGCCACGCTGCGTGCTCGGCAAGTCCGCCGTTGCTGGGTGCCTGGGCGCCAAGCATGTCGAGCACCTCCGACGCCTTGCCCGGCATGAACGGAAGGAAGAGCAGCGCGGCGATCCGCAGCGCCTCGGCGCAGTTGTAGAGAATCAATGCCAGTTCGGCTCGATTCGGGTCATCTGGCCCCTCGATGCGCTTGGCCAGGCGGAAGGGCTCGGTGTTGTTGATGTACCCGTCGACGGCCGTCACGATCGCCAATCCCTGGTGCCCTGCGCCGTGCAGGTCGACACGCCGCATGCACTCGATCGCCGCGTCGATGTGGCCCTGGGTCAAGGACGGCCAATCCACACCTGCGTGCGCCGTCGCATCTCGCGCCTCGGGCACGCGCCCGTCGAAATACTTGTGGATCATGTTCAAGACACGACTGGCGCAGTTGCCCAAGCCGTTGGCCAGTTCCGCGTTGTACACCTCCACGAAGTTCGAATGCGCAAAGTCGGCATCGGTCGAACCGAGCGGGCCCTGCGTTGCCAGATACCACCGGACGGCGTCGACCGAGAACCGGTCGCCGTACGCCCGAAGTTGGTCAATCTCGATAAAGTTGCCCAGGCTCTTGGACATCTTTCGTCCCTCGGCTACGAAGTACGCGTGGGCGTACACGCAGCCGGGCAGCGGCTCGTCGAGCGCCATCAGCATGGCCGGCCAGACTACCGCATGGAACCACAGAATGTCCTTGGCCAGCAGGTGGATCGACGCGGGCCAGAAGCGGCGACGATCGTCCGTGTCGACCACGGTCAGGTAGTTGCACAGTGCTTCTATCCAGACGTACACGCGGTGGTCGGGGTCGTTGGGCATGCGGATGCCCCAGTCGCGTCCGGCATCCTCACGCACGGCCCGGCTCACGGGGACATCCTGCAACCCCTGCCGCAGCCTGCCGAGCACCTCGTTTCGGCGAGCTTCGGGCTGTACGAAACGGGGATGCTCTTCGATCTGCGCTCGCAGCCGGTCCTCGAAAGCCGAGAGCTTGAAGAAATAGTTCTTCTCGGTTCGCTTTTCGAGCGGCTTGCCGCTCACCGGGCTCATGTAGTCGTGCTGCTTGGCGACCGACTCGGTCACGTACTCCTCTTGGCCCGGATCGAACCAGCCCACGTAGTCGCCGAGGTAGATGTCCCCGCTGTCCACCAGTCGCTGGATGTACGCACTGGCGCGATCCTTGTGACGATCCTCGCTCGTTCGTACGAAGTCGTCCTGCGAGAAGCCCATGAACTCGAACGCGTCGCGAAACGCCTGCGCGTTCCGATCGGCCCACTCTTGGACGCTCACGCCGGCCTCGCCCGCGCGATCGATCACCTTCTCGGCATGCTCATCGGTCCCCGTAAGCATGAGCACGTCGTCACCCATCAACCGGTGAAAGCGCGCCAGAACATCGGCCAGCAGCGTCGTATAGCAGTGGCCGATGTGGGGTCGATCGTTGACGTAGTAGATAGGCGTGGTGATGTAGAAGGTGGACATGCCCGCAGTCTAGGGAGACGCCCGATCAGCCGCCGCCATCTTCCGTCGGGGAGGCCGTCCCAATCATCGCGATCTGAGGCAACTCGACGGGCGGCAGCTTCGGACCCAGCGCTTCGGCGAATAGGAACAGGTCGCGGGTCGGCAGCGCGTCCATCAGGGCGACCATGGCTTCGACACGCTGCGCGTCGGTGCTGGCGTTGCCGACGGCCCGGAGTTCTTGGTCGTAGGCGTCGGCATCCAGGCCGGCCTTCTCCAACGCTGCACGCGCGTGCGGTGCACCGCGCACAGCCACCGAACGGAACATCCGCATGGAGTCGTCGGTCAGGCTGGTCATGGTCACACGAGCCATCATGACCTGCATCTGGCGCTGCTGATCGGCCGCGTCGCCCGAACTCATCACCCGCTCGCTCATCGCCGTGCTGCGTGCGCGAACATACTCCTGCACGATGCGTCGATTGAGTTGGCCCTGCGCGTTGCTCACGATGCCCGCGTTGGCCAAGTCCGAGGATAGATTCGACACGGCACTCAGCGCCTTCATGACCTCCGAGGCGTACGCCAACTCGCCGCGTTGGTCGATGTCGACATTCTCGAACAATCCCTTGGCCACGTCGAGCGCAAGGTCAGGGTTCTCAAGCACCAGGCGCTGCACGCCGGCAAGCCATTGGCGAACACCGGCTTCGATGGCCTCACGCTGCTCGGCTGATAGCTCGGGGTTCACCGCAAGGGCGGCAAGATCGTTCCAGGTCTGGGGCGGCTGCGGCATGCCGCTCTCATCGACCTCGAAGATCGACTCGAACTGCGGCCGCTCGGGCTGTTGCGGCGCCGTGGGCGCGGTCGATGACGGCTGTGGCGCAGGCCCCTCTTGGGCCAGGGCCGACGTGCAGAGGACCACGGCAGCAAGCACCCCGGCGTTCTTCGCCCTCGTTGTCCAGATCATGTTTGTCCAATTCTTGGCATCTCGATGCATGGAACTCCCCTTCTCGGATTCTTCGGCGCGAGTGGCAGCCGCGCACTTCTCTGGGCTTCGCCACAGCGAGTCTCGGTCAACACCCGAAACGCAGCGAAGATTCTAACCCTCGCCTTCGGGCCTGCTCTGGACGTCGTCGGGCTGCACCATACCGCCACCGACGGGCGCCAAGGCCGCATCTCCCTCCGGACTCGGAAAACGAACCTCGACCCCCGTGCGTGCGCTCACGAATTCAGCCAGTTGCGACTCGCTCAGCCTTGACATGGCGGGCCAAAATCCGATTGACCCGACCACGCCGGCAAGTTCGGGGTGGGCCTCGGCCAGCGCGGCCTCACCGCCGAGGCGATCGTGCAGCAGTCGGGACGCATCCGCAACGATGTCACGATGCATGAGCCGCTGGAGTATGGTTGAGTCTCGCAAGAAGAACTCGGCCAGTTCTACGCCCTGGGCCGCGGCTTCAGCCTCCATCCTGGCTCGCTCGTCGGCCGTCCTTGCGAGGTTGTACTCTCGAACGATTGCACTGAGATCCTGATTCTTGACACGCCCGAGCTCTTCTCGGATCTGCACGTCCACGTGGATCGCACCACGGCGAGTGAGCAATCCGAGCGAACTGGCGAAGCTGCGTGCGAACTCGTCGTACTGCACCATGTCGTCTGCACGCTTAGCCTGCAACGCACGCACGATCTTGTCGGCATTGACGATGGCTGCGTCCACGAGCAAGCGGTCGCGCTCCTCTATCACCCGGCGCACGTCACGCTCTTGACTGGCCGAAAGCCCCAACAGGTCGATGACAACACGAGCAGGATCGCCCGTTATCCACACCACCAACCCTTGATCGTCACGCTCAAGTATGCTGGGCAATGTTCGCGCCTTGGTGGGCTTGGGCGCGAAGGGATTCGACTCCTGCTGTACGGTCGCCAGCATGGCTGCTTGTTGTGCAAACGCTGGCGCCGAGAGGCTTGCCGTTGTGGCAACGCCAAGCCCAAGCCCGATGCAAAGACCCGAGGCCACGGCTCGTGACATGATTCCGTGCATAGCGGAGTTCCCTTCTTCATCGAGTCAGATTTCAGGCGCCGTCATTGGCACCGGATTGGCCTGCGGGCGGATCATTGTCGTTCGGTGGCCCCAAACCAAGCCCGGCCGCATCGCTCGAGAGACATCTCGGTGCCAACCAACCACAACGAGCGACGTCGCGCTGCAGCACTCTCTTCTCCTATGGTCGACACATGGAGTCCGCAGCACCAACAACCCGTCAATCGACCTTACACGATCCGAACGAACTCGCCCGGCGCGTCGCCGATGCTTGCCTCTTGCGTGGCACGTTCACGCTCAGGTCGGGCCGCACGAGTTCGTACTACCTCGACAAGTACAAGTTCAGCACCAAGCCCGAACTTCTCGGACCTGTGTCCGATCTTCTCGCCGAGCGGGCGCAGCACCTGTTCTCGGCACACCCGAATGTGCCGAAGCGCCTGGCTGGGGCTGAGTTGGGCGGCATTCCGCTCGTCACCGCGTGCGCCCTGCGGCTGGGGCTTCCTGCCGTGTTCGTCCGCAACGCCAAGAAGGATTACGGCACGGCCAAGCAGCTTGAGGGCGAGCTGAACCCGGGCGACGTAGTGGTGCTGTTTGAGGACGTGGCAACCAGCGGCGGCCAAGCGATCGAAGCGGCCCAAGACCTCAAGGCCGCCGGAGCCATGGTGGTCGGTATCGTCGCCACCATCGATCGCCAGGAGGGGGCGCGCGAGAACGTCGAATCAGCCGGCCTCAAATTCGAGGCTCTGTTCACCAAGGCCGACCTTGGCATCACCGACTAGCTTGCTTCACGGCGCGCCCAGCCTCCACAACGCCTCGCGCAATCGCCATCGTCGCATGCGATCGTGCTGGGCCAGTAGCGTGGTGTCCGCGTGCACCAAGCGCATGATGCCGGTCCCGTCCTGGAGCGCTAAATCGAGGATGAAGTCGTGCACGCGCGGCCCGTCTTGATGGCTCCACAGCTCGTCGATCCGTCGGACGAAGTTCCGCGATCGCTGCATCTTTCGCTCGATGTCCTCAGGCTCTGCACCGTTCCATGCCTCGGTGGGTGGCAGGAACAGGTGGCGGCGCCGCATGCCCTCGACGACCGCGACGCCGTGGCGATCGATCGCTCGAAAGTCGGTTCGGTCTAGGGCACGCTGCCGTCCGAGGGGCCCCGTCTGACCGTCGGCCTTCCAGCCCGACCCTTGCAACACGCGATCCAAGGGCTCGAATCGAGACTCGTGCGGCATCACCTCCCGCTCGAGCACGCCGAGCCGAGCAGAAGCAAGCCGGCGCGCCTCACCCCGCAGCCCTGCGGGGTCGTCCTTGGCAAAGCGTTTCAGCGAGCCGCGGAGTGCAGCTACGCGATCGTTTGTCGCGGCTTGAATCAGCGATCGCGCTCGATTGTGGGTGAGCTCCTGCAACACCGCGTCGAGCGCCAACGCGCGTTCGACGGGATCGTCGGACGCGTACGCCATTTCCAGTAGAAGCGAAAGCGTGAGTGCCCACCGCTCGGCGTCGCCCGCCCGGCCGGCAACATCCGCTGCAGCTCGTTCGAGATCAACCAACTCGGCGAAGGGCTCACTCGCCTGGCGAGCATAGATGAAGGGGGGCCGCCCGCCGACCTTCGAGCTGTGCATCATGCCACCAAGGGGCACGATCGCCAACCCTATTGCAAGCGTGAGCACCCACCTCACCGCAACCGCTCCTTCGACGATGAGATGCGTCCACGCAGCCGAGCATCGTCGGTACATGCATCGGCTGCGTCACCCATGGCGAGCTCAAGCACACCGGTCGCGTCTTCCGCCTGTCGGCTGCGCAGCCGTTGAGTGATTGCAGAGCGCGTGGGTCGATCCCATCCGTCGGCGAGTGCACGAGCGAACGATCTCGCCTCATCAAGCAATCGCTCGATCTGCTCGGGCTGGCCTCGCAGGGCGCCACGCCGATATCTCGACGCGGCAGCGCGTACCACGTTGGGTCCGTCGGCACCCTGTGCGAGCGTCGAGAGTGCAGCGATCCGCTCGCCCGTCGATTCCACCATCGAACGCAATCGCCCCGCAGGATCGGTTTCGTTGAGTTCGTCCAACACGGCGAGCATCGCGAGCCTGGCCTCGGCGGACAGGGCATCGGGCAAGGGCGCGGCCAGTGGTTGCTGCAGGGCGAAGAGGACCATCTCGATCAGTTCGGCCGAGGCTTCAGCGGCCACGGGTACGCCCCACGTGGCCAATAGACCCGCTACGTAAAGCACGGACGCCAGTTCGTCCACAGCGGCGTCCGGATAGCCCGCGGCGACGAGCCGAGCTGCTTCGGCACGGTGAACCAGGGCCCGTTCGCGGGCGAGCGATAGCTCAGCAAAGTGTGCCGAACTCGCGCGCTCGGCCAACGGCCGGCGAGCTGTGGTCGGTTCCTGGAGCACCGGCGTGTCCGCCAGCATCGAACGAACCTGTTTGATCTTCGGTGCCAGCAGCGGCCAGGACAACTCTGGGTGTGATGGTGGGCTTGTCGCAAAGTCGGCTCGCCGCAGCACCGCGACCAGCTCCATGAATTGAGTCGAGTGATGGTCGTTCGAGGCGGCATCATGGGACTCACGCGGTTCGGCCGGGGCCGCGGCCTGATCGCAGCCAGACAGCACCACAAGGGCAATGATGATCACCGGCGATAGACGAACCATGGATGTCCTATCGGCGTCTGGAGCCAGAACGCTCGCACAGCCGATTGCCAAACTGAGTATTCTTGCCCCAGCCCAGCATGGCCGACGCCCACGCCCAAAATCCCGAACGGAGCAGACCCGACCGCGCTCCGGTCGGGCGAAGTCACAGGATTCGGCGTGCCGCAACTGCGGCGCTGCGCCTGGCGTTGCTGGCCTTGGCTGCGGGCTACTTCACCGGCCAGGTGCTCACCGACCACTACTTCTGGACGCAGTGGCTCTTTTGGACACCGCCCGAGGCCTGGCTGCTGGGGATATGGGCGTTGACCTTCCTTGCCTTGGCGACCGAGCCCAGCGGACCACGGCGACGCTGGGGCCGATGGAGCGTGGTGCTCGCCGCCCTCGTGGTCGTGCTGCACGTGGCGACCACCCACTGGCGTGTGCACAACGCCTTGCTGCGTTCGGCCGGGCCGACGGCGCTTCGCGTGTACCACTGGAACGCCACCGAGGCTACCGATGAATCGCTCCAGGCATTCCTCCGGCGAGCCGATCCGTTCGCAGTGCATCACGACAGCGAGGCAGTCGTCGTGCTGGCCAATCCCCCGCTTCGCCTGGGGTGGGGCGACATCGTGCGCATGCTGGCCGACCGTCCCATCGAGCAAGCCGAACTGCCGCAACACCTGCGACGCGGTGGGCGGTTCGTGGTGATCAGCGGCCCTGCGATGTCGGCCGCGGGGTGGACAGGATTGGATCTGGGCGGCAATACGATCGAGCCCGGTCTGCTGGACAACGGCACCGCCATCTTCGCCCGCATCGAGACCAACACTGGACCGACGACGCTCTGGGGCTGGGATTGGCCCAGTGATCCGACTCGAGGGCGCATGGCCTACGTGGAACACTCGCTCGCCGCGTTGGACGACTCGACGCACCTCCGTTTTGCCCCAACGGCCGCGGGCCCCATGCAGCGTACCACGGACGATGGGTTTCCCACTCCCGAGATCGTGGTAGGCGACTTCAACACCGCGCGGCGTTCGGCGTCCGTCGCCGCGCTCTTGCCCGGACTGGCCAGCGCGCACGCGCAGGCCGGCATCGGACCGGATTATGGTTGGCCGCGCCTCGTGCGTATTCGTGGCACCGATCGGGCCACGATTCCCTTCTTGGGCCTAGATCAAGCATTCGTCGACGGTAGCCGCTGGCGTGTCACGGCATATCGCATGATCGACGTCGGCCAAGGCACACATCGAGCGCAAGAAGTGATACTTACAGAAGTTCGATCGGCGATGCGGCCACAGGGTCGCGCGGCGGGGGTTCAGGCAACAGGGGAGTAACGGGCACCTGCGGCTCGCCGCTTCGCCATGGCGCGATCTCACGCTGCCAGAGCACCACAGTGGTAGCTCCCGACAACCCGAGGGCAAGAACGGCCAGCGGCACGACTTGCAGCCGTCGCGAACGAGCCATGCCGACTCCACGCTCACGAACCGCCGCCGCCGTAAGCAGGGCAAGGAACAGCAAGGCAAACGGTTCGTGATACCGCTGCCAGACCTCTGAACTGGCCACTTGAGCAGCAGCAAACCCCGCGAACAACGCGCCGAGAATCCATCGCCGCCGCGGCGGCACGCACGCAAGCATGAACACCAACAAGGCCGCGCCTATTGCGGCCAGGAAGACCACGAATAGGTTCGTCTGGCCGATCGGCCCCAATGGATTGAGACGGTCCATCAGGCTCCAGGCCAACCCCGCGCGCCCCTCTTTGGGCGCGTATGTGGTCGGTACGAAGAACACAACGACGCCAGCCAGCAGCCCCGAGAACGCCATCCAAGGCGCGGTCTTCTGGAACAGGTTCGAGAGTCGCGCGCTGGACCCCGGTTCGCCGACACCGAGAATCAGAGGAAGAAAGAACCACCCAAGCGTGGCGAGCATGACCAGTTGCAGCGCGACGTTCGACGGGCTTACGCCGTCGTACTGCCCCTGAAACTCGTACGGCACGAGCCCGCCCCAGATGCGATACAAGTAGACCAAGGAAAGGACAGCGGGCAGCGTGGCGATCGCCAGCGGCAGCAGATTCATCGCACGAATCCGCACGCCCACCAACGGGTTCACGCTCTGCGGACCATCGGGCGGCGATCGAAGCCAGGCCGCCACCCAGAGGGGCAAGGCCACGAACAGCAGGTTCTGTCGCGTCCATACAGCGAGCAGCAACCCGAGCGCTACGAGCAGTGACCATCGCAACGAGGGCCGAGTAAAAATCGCTGCGAAAGAGAGGACCGCAACCCAAAACCAGCCGGCGTTGTCAGCCAACAGCCAAGCGCCGGAGTTGGCCACGTAGACCGAGGCGAGCAGGGGAAGCATGAGCAACGACCCCAACACCGTGCCACAACGACGACCCAGCATCGTGCCCACCACGCCAAAGAACGCGACGCAGAGCAACAAGGCGGCCATCCGCAGTCCACCGTCCACCAAGCCGGTCGCCTTGGACACTCCAGCCATCACCCAATGAAAACCGGGCGTCATCGCCACATAATGTTCGGGGTTTGTGAGCTTGGCAATCGGCCATGTATCGACCATCGACCCGATCGTGTGCTCGTGGAATAGCACTTGGTCGAACGTCGCCCGGCCTTTTGCATAGCGGACGTCGAACAAGGCGATCGGTGCCAGGAGCAATCCCCACGCCACCGGAAGGATCCACGGGATCCACCACCGGCCCAGCCGACGGTCTTCGGGCTCCTGCGGTGGGTGGTCGGTGTCTGGGATGGGGTCTCTCCATCTACTGGGCTGGCCGAACGTCCAAAAGCGTGTGGACGTACCGCCCCTGCGGCCCGATTGTTAGCTGTGAGGCTCGGCGATGCTCGCTGGGCCGCAGATTGTCGCCACCGAGGACTAAGTCAGCGCCGATGACCCAGCCGATAGACCACGCAAAACCGGCGGTGACCGATCTTGGCATCGGCGCGCCCGATGGTGGACGTGAGCCCCTTTGGAGGGCCCTGCTCCGCCTTGCACGGCCCAAGCAATGGATCAAGAGCGCGTTCGTGGCCATCGGGCCGTTCTTCGGGGCCGCGACAAGCGTGCCCGAGCTCTGGGCCGTGGCTTTGGCGATGCTCGCCTTCGCTCTGGCCAGCAGCGGTTGCTATGTGGTGAACGACCTCCGGGATGCCGAGGCCGATCGATTGCACCCCCGCAAGCGACGACGGCCGATCGCCTCGGGCCGAGTCCAGCCCTCGATCGCCAAGGTCTACGCTGGTGGCCTGTGGGTGCTCGCCGGGGCATGCGTCGCGGCTGTCGGGCTCTTGCTGACGGCGACGCACGCGGTCGGCCTTGCCGTCATCCTCGCGGTGTACGTTGCCAATGTGTCCGCCTACAGCCTCGGCCTCAAGCGGGTGCCGGTCATCGATGTGCTGAGTCTGGCGCTGGGCTTCGTGCTGCGCGTGCTGGGCGGCTGCGCGGCGGTTGGCATCACCCCGAGCACCTGGTTGCTCAACGTCACGCTATTCCTGGCGATGTTCCTGGCCTTTGGCAAGCGGCTTGGCGAGCGGCGAACCCTGGGCGAGACCGCCACGGCGGCCCGAGCGGTCCAGGGGGTGTACACCGACGAGCTCCTACGCATGATGGTCGTGGTGACCGCCGTGGCCATGCTGCTCACCTACGCCGGCTACGTGCAGGACAACGAAACCCGCTTCGTGTGGGTGCTTGGGGGTCGTGTCCTGGGCTCGGCCGACTCTCCCAGGCTTGGCATGAACCTGCTCTGGCTGACCATGCTGCCGGCCACTTTCGCCGTCTTCCGGTGCATCGTGCTGCTGGAGCGAGGCGAGTACGACGATCCAACGGAGCTGGCCACGAGAGATCGAAGTTTCCAGGCCGCGGCTCTCTTGTTTGGGGTCTTCACGGCGATGCTCGTGCTTTGGGCGGGCCCGGCCCACGCACCGAGGCCCTCGGCAGAACCCCAACCACCGCCAACTGCCACGGGAGTTCCATGATCGAATCGCCGATGGGAACAGGGTTGGTTCGGTGTCCACGGGTGTGATTCCACGAAGCATGGCCTTGATACCCGTGGAATGACGCAAAATCGCGCAAAACACCCGATAGAAGTGGAACGTAAGCCGGACAGGACGCGTTGGCGCGTCCACAATGTGCGTCGAAAGACACGGACGTCCCTGCGTCGCCCGGACTTGTGAGGCGGGCTGCGAGAGGAACTGGCCAATGGAACTGGATCGCAACGATCACAGGATCGCCCCAGCAACGGCCACCGCAAGGGCCTTGAGACACGGAGTACACGGACCATGAGGAACAGGATGAGTGGATTCAACAGGATTGCCCTCGCGGGAATGGCGGCGACGCTATTGGCCGCAGCCGGCCAGGCGCAGGGTCAGGGCAAGAGCGATGACCTGCCGCCCTTCGAGAAGGTCAGCGAGGGCTTCGAGCAGGTGGTCTCCACCACCGACGGCAAGAGCTTCTTCAACATCTGGAAGCGTGACAAAGACGGCCAGCTCCTGGCCGAGCTGCCGCGGGGCTTCGAGCGTCAGAAGCACTTCTTCGCCATGACCATGGCCTCAGGCGACATCTTCGCCGGCCTGCAGAGCGGCGACCTGTACGTGTACTGGAAGAAGTACGATAATCGGCTCGCGCTGATGCAGCCTCAGACCGAGGTCCGTGCCGGTGGTGACAAGAAGGTCGAGCAGGGCATCGATCGCATCTTCACCGATCGCGTACTGCTCGAGGTGCCCATCGTCGCCACGGGCCCCAATGGCCAACCCGTGATCGACCTCGACAAGCTGCTGGTCGGCAACGCCGGCACGTTCTTCGGCCCGCGCGCCGCACGCCTGAACTCGCGCCTAGCCACGATCACCACGGCCAAGGCATTCCCCGAGAACGTCGAGATCGCCATCGAGGCGCCCGACCAACGCGGCCAGATGGCGACCTACCACTACTCGATCAGCCACATCAAGGGCACGCCCGGCTACAAGCCGCGCGAGGCCGATGCTCGCGTGGGTTACTTCACCACCAGCTACCGCGACTTCTCCGAAATGGATGGCTCGCAGATGTGGACGCGGTACATCAACCGCTGGCACCTTGAGAAGGCCGACCCGAGCCTGAGCAAGAGCCCCCCCAAACAGCCGATCGTGTACTACGTCGACCACCAGGTGCCGGTGAAGTATCGCCGCTGGGTGCGCGAGGGCATTGAGTATTGGAACAAGGCCTACGAAGAGGTCGGCATCGTCGGCGCCATCGAAGTGGTCTACCAAGACGCCACCACCGGTGCGAACATGGAGAAAGACCCCGAGGACGTCCGCTACAACTTCGTGCGTTGGCTGACCAATGGTATCGGTACGGCCATCGGTCCCAGCCGCGTGAACCCCAAGACCGGCGAGATCCTCGATGCCGACGTCGTGCTCACCGACGGGTGGATTCGGGCGTACTGGTTCCAGTACAACGACCTGCTGCCCGAGGTGGCCATGGAGGGCTTTGGCCCCGAGACTCTGGCCTGGTTAGATGAGAACCCCCAGTGGGACCCGCGCGTGCAACTGGCCGCGCCCGAGCAGCGCGAGTTCATCATCGCCCAGCGCGAGGCGCGCGGTCCGCTGCCCTTCGGCGGTCACCCGGCGATGGCCGGACCCGACCTCGCCGACGGTTCGCGTGACAACCTCATCTCCAGCTTCGGTGTCAACGGGACGTGCAACATGAGCCAGCTCAAGGCCATGAGCATGGACGTTGCCCGCCTGAGCGGCGACATCCTGGGCCTGTGGGAGGCCGAGGGCAAGGAGGGCGCCGACATGCTCGACGGCGTACCCGAGTGGTTTGTCGGACCGGCCCTGGCGCACCTGACCGCCCACGAGATCGGGCACACGCTCGGTCTGCGACACAACTTCAAGGCCTCGGCCATCTTCTCAATGGATGAAATCAACTCCGACGAGGTGAAGGACAAGGAGCCCTTCGCCGCTTCCGTGATGGACTACAACCCCATCAACATCAACATGGAATCGGGAGAGATCCAGGGCAACTACGAGGTCATCGACATCGGTGACTACGACGTGTGGGCAATCCAGTACGGCTACACCGATGGCGACCTGGGCGAAGTTCTCAAGAAGGTTGACAACCCGCGTTTGGCCTACGCCACCGACGAGGACACGTGGGGCCCCGACCCGCTGGCACGTCGCTACGACCTGTCCTCCAACCCCTTGCACTATGCCGAGAACCAGATGCGACTGGTCCGGGAGCTGCGCAGCAAGATCCTCGACAAGTACGTCGAAGACGGCGAAAGCTGGGCCCGCGCCCGCCGAGGATACAACATCACGCTTGGTCAGCACATCAATTCGGTCAGCATGATGGCCAACTGGATCGGCGGAACCTTCCAGAGCCGGGCCAAGAAGGGCGACCCAGGCGATCTTGAGCCGCTGACCCCGGTGCCTGCCGACCAGCAGCGGGCCGCCCTGAACTTCGTCATCAACAACACGTTCTACGACGACGCGTTCGGACTTGATCCCGACTTGCTGTCCAAGATGACGACTGACAAGTGGTGGGACGGCGGCGGCATCGGCTCGATCTTCGAAGAGCCGGCCTTCCCCGTGCACGATCGCATCCGTGGCATCCAGTCGTCGGCCATGACGATGATCCTCAACCCCACCACGCTCGGACGCGTGTACAACAACGAGCTTCACGTCGACGCCGACAAGGACTTCATCACGCTGGCCGAGGTGGTGCGGACCATTAAGGACGCCGCCTGGAGCGAACTCAAGGACAAGCCCAGCGGCGACTTCACCGAGCGCAAGCCGATGATCAGTTCGCTGCGTCGCGGCTTGCAGGCCCAGCACATCGATCGCCTGATCAGCCTGACAAACCGGGGCTTCCCCGGCGCCTCGGGCACGGCGTTGGCCAACGTCGCCAACCTCCAGCTCCGCGAGCTGCGTCAGGAGATCAATAAGGCCCTGAAGGCCGACGGCATCGACATGTACACCAAGGCCCACCTCATGGACGCGAGCGATCGCATCGGTCGCGCACTCGAGGCGCAGTACACGCAGTTCCGTTAAGCTGCGAAGGACCAGGGTTTGAACATGCATAACGGCCCCGCTTCGCAGCGGGGCCGTTTTCTATTTCCACAACGTGGACAATGAGCTATCGACTATTCGCAACCGGCATCAAACTCGTTCTGGAACGCCAGGAAATCGAAGATCGTCAGGCTGCCATCGCCGTCGAAGTCGGCGGTCGGGTCGCCCGCATCGAACAGGTTCTGGAACTCGAGGAAATCGAAGATTGTGAGCTGACCGTCACCATCGAGATCGGCTCGGCAATCACCGGATCCGGCTGCAAACAACAGCGCCTGACTCAGCAGCAGACCACCGTCGGTGCCGATGTCCCAGAAGCTCGCCGAAGACGTGCTGGGCGGAGGATAGAAGCCCAGATCGACGCGCCGCTCGTTGGCGCCAACCGCGACGAGAATTCGACCATCGTCCCACTCGGCAATGGCCCGAGAGCCAGCGGTGAGATCGGTAACCTCCGGTCGAAAGCTCGATGTACCGCCGAAGAAGGTGGTCACGCCAGCAACGATGGGGTTGTCGGGCTCCAAGATCGTGCCGAGCGAAGCCGCGCCGCTCTCGTTGCCGGTTCGAGGCACGATGACCTCGTACTCAGGATTGCCGCGCCAGCGGCCGGCAATGTCGCGATCGGTCGTGGTGCTGCTGTTGGCAAACACGGCTACCACCACTCCTCCCCCGGCATCAACGTAGTCGGCAAGCGCATCACCGAATGCATTCGGGTCGTCGGGCGTCGTGTTCGTCCACACGATGATCGAATCAAAGTCTGCCAACTCGTCGGCCGTGGGCGTTGTTTCGGTTAGATTAATGATCGAGACGCTATCAAAAACCCCACTGTCGATGAGAACGCGTTCGGTCTCCACGAACTGTGATGCCGTCGCCGAAGTTGCCGCAGCAGCCACGATGGCAACGTCCTGCGCAACGGCTCCCCCGCTGACGAGCGCAAGAGTCATCGTGCTAGTGAATAGCCTATTCATCCGGAACCTCCCTTAAGCGCCGCGAGTCCGGCGCGAATCAAGGCGAGCGACTCACGTCGCCGCGCGCCGTGAGATCAGATTACTTGAATGCACGCACGAACACAAGACTATTTCGTGCTGATGTCATGCTCGAACGTGCCGGCGGACTCCCCGGCCTGATTCAGGCTCGCCTGCCTCTTGACGAATGCGGCCATGGCGATGTCGGCCAGCCTCGGAAACGTGCTCAGCGTCCCGAGCCCGAGCCGACTAGGCAAACTGGTCCAGACCTCGGTGCGGGGCCGGCGCAAGCAGCCGACGATCGCCCGGGCCACGCGCTCGGGGGGCTGAACAAAGGCCTTCGGCGTGTTCTCGATCAGGCTCCCGCCGCCGCTGCGCCGCTGGGCCTCCTCGAAGAACTCGGTGCTCGTGCCGATGGGGTGCACGGTCGAGACATCGATGCCAAAGGGCTTGAGCTCATGCCGCATGGCGCGACCCACGTGCCACTGGGCGGCCTTGGTTGCGCAGTATGCACCGTAGCCGGGCAGGGGCATCTTGCCGATGCTGCTCGAACAGATCAGGATGTGTCCGGTGCGCCGATCGATGAATCGCTTGACCGCCGCATCGGCAATGCGCACGGTGCCGAAGAAGTTGACCTCGAAGATCTCTCGCATGTCGGCGTCGCTGGTCTCGTGCACCGGACGCTCGAAGCCGAAGCCGGCATTGGCGAAGGCCGCGTGCAGCGGGCCGAGCGCCCCCTCGGCGTGCTCGATGAATGCCTCGCTCGAGGCGTCTTTCGACACATCGAGTTCGATGGGGATCGCCTTGCCACCCTCCGCCTCGATCGTATCTGCGAGGGCGTGGAGCTTTTCCATTCGGCGGGCGCCCAGGGCGACCGGCATGCCGGCTCGCGCGCATGCCAGAGCAGTCGCCTTCCCAATGCCACTGCTCGCGCCAGCGATGGCGATCGGCTTATCCTTCAGATCAAGAGCCACGGGCCTACTCCTTGCGTTGGAGCACTCGTGCGAGTTCGTGATAGCCGATGGCCCACGCCGTCGCGCCATATGTCGCACCGCCGAGAACGACGCACACCAGCAGGCGGATCGCCGTTGCCGACCACGATCCGTCATGCGGCCACACCAGCAGCGTCGCCCCCACCACTATCGCCATGATTGCGACGCAGGGCAGGGCCTTCCAGCTCCGCAAGAGCACGATGCGGAGCACGCGAACGTGCTGCTTCCGCGCCAAGAGCCAGATTAGGATGAGGGCTTGCGCCGTCGCGGCAAGTGCCGTCGCCCAGGCCAGGCCGGCCTCGCGAATCATCCAGATGAGCGAGAGGTTCAGCACCAGGTTCATCGCCAGCGTCAGCAGCGAGACGATGGCGGGCGTGCGTGTGTCGCCCAATGCATAGAACGCACGCGTGAGCACCTGATTGCAGCCATAGGCCCACACGCACGCGCCGTACCCGACCAACGACGCAGCCGCACGCTGGGCGCCACTCTCGCTGAATGCCCCCCAACCTCCGAATAGAACAGTCGTCAGATCTTGCGAGACCAACACGAGCCCCACGCTCGCGGGCAGTGCGATAGCCAGGGATAGCGACAGCGCATCGACGAGCGCGCCACGGAACTGGTCATGCTTGCGTGCCAATCGGCTCAGCAAGGGAAAGGCGACCGTTGCCACCGCGATGCCGAAGACGCCCAGCGGAAATTGGTACAGACGCTGGGCATAGAACAGGATGGCGTTGGACTGCTCGTCGAGCGGATACGCCAGGCCGAACATCGTGGCACCGAACCAGATGGGCCACATCGCCAGCAGCACGTCGAGCAGGGCGCTGACCTGCAGGGTGCCCAGGCCGATGGTTGCGCCCGCCCACCGCTTGAGCAGGTTGCGTGCATTCTCGCCCACACCGACCAGCACGCGCGTCCATCGCACGTAGGGGCGCAACGCCCAGGTGCTCCACGCGACTTGGACGAGGCCCGACAGCACGACGGCCCCGCACAACAGCATGGCCGCCGATTCCAGCGTCGCCTTCGACCGCAGCAGATGCGTGCCTGCCGCCGCCAGCACCAACGAGTTCAGCACGATGGGCTGCGCTGCCGGCGGCCCGAAGCGGCCGTGTGTCTGGAGCATGCCCGCCAGTGTCGCTGCAACGCAGATCAGGGGCATGAATGGCAGCGCAATCATGACCAGCACAATAGAGAAGTGCCTGACACTGCCCGGCTCGGCCATCGCCAGCGCGATCCATAGTCCGATCTGGCCGATCAACGTCACGCCCGCAGTAGCCAGGCCCAGCAGGGCCACGGTGAACGATGCAAACCGATTCGCCGCCCGCTGATCGCTCTCGACCAACGTCGCGTACTGCGGCACGAACGCCGCGGCGAGGGCACCCTCTCCGAACAGGCGTCGAAACGTGTTGGGCACGGCGAAGGCTGCCGCGAACGACGACCCGATCGCGGTGTCGCCGAACAGACGGGCGGTCACGATGTCTCGAACCATGCCCAGCACGCGCGAGAGCAGCGTCAGCGAAGAGACCACTCGGAAGGCTCGCGCCAACGCGGCCGTCATGCTTGCTCGGCCTGGCGGCGAGTCGCACGCCGCAGCGCGCTAATCGCGGCAGCGCCGATCGCCGCACCACCCGCGTTTGCTGCCATGTCCTTCACGTCGAACACTCGACGGAATATCGGCACGGCCTGGCTTGCCTCATCGATCACCGCATACGCCACCCCCACTGCCAGCAACAGAGCCAGACCGCGCAAACTGGCCGCGTTGCCCAACCAGCCCGTCATCCCAAGGAGGATCGTCCACATGCAAAAGGCGCCCGCGTGAATGAAAAGATCGAGCCTGATGCCAGGAACCATGTTGACGTCGACGCCTGGCTTGTGCGTCGCGCTGAACAGCAAGATCGCGTATGCGACGAACACGATCCGAAACGCGATGCGATGCCGATCGATCACGAGGCGTGCTGCTGGGTCGCCGGCGGCGTCACGATCTCGGGAGCGTCGGGTCGGGCCTCCTGCACCGGCTCGCTCGCGGGTGTTTCCTGGGCCTGCTGCTTGGGTTCTGAGGCAGGCTCGGATCTCGCGGGCGTTGGGATCGACGAGGGCGCTGCGGGATCGAGAAAGGCAACGAAGTGCTTGGCCAGAGCGGCATAGTCTCGCGCGCCAGCGGCCTGCGGGGCGTACTCGAAGATCGATTGACCGAAACTGGGTGCTTCAGCCAGCTTGATGTTGCGACGAATCGGTGGCCACAACACCCGAGCTTGCTTCCAAGGCACGTCTCTGTCTCGGGCCTCGACAAAAAACGCCTCGATGTCGCCGACGACTTCTTGCGTATGACTGGCCTGCTGGTCATACATGCAGAGCACGACCCCAGCAACACGCAACTCGGGCCTGACCTGACGAGCGACGAGCCGAACCGTCTCAAGCAGCTTCCCGACGCCATGCAGCGCCAGGAAGTGGGCCTGCATCGGGATGACGACCTCATCGGACGCGGCCAGCCCGTTGAGCGTCAGCAGGCCCAGGCTGGGCGGGCAATCGATCAGCACCACGTCCACCGGCGTCGTCTTTCGCACGGCGTCGATTGCAAGGCGAAGCCGGTGGTGCCGGCCGTCGGCCTGGGCCAGTTCGGCTTCAACGCCGGCAAGATCGGTCTCGCTCGGTAACACCCACAGGTTCTCGCCCGCCGGCATCGGCATGGCACTGGACGGGTCGAGCAGTGCGTCGTACACCGTGATCGCGCCACCTTGGGCTCCGGCATCGCCGCTCACGTGGTGGCCCGTGTCAACGCCAAGATGCAGCGTGGCATGAGCCTGGGGGTCGAGGTCAACCAGCAGCACGCGTTTGCCCATGCGGGCCAGCGCCGCGGCCAGATTCACCGCCGTGGTCGACTTGCCCACGCCGCCCTTCTGA
>JGI12109J20283_10617646_pt1 | contig 21124 bp, 23 predicted proteins | sample ElkSlonscriptome_12_FD_20283 | JGI IMG/M metagenome (IMG submission 20283)
CCCAGTCCTGCTGCTCGCCATTTACGAAGCGCGCGGGGCCATTCTTAACGCATTTGAAAAGACCGGGGCAAGCAATGATCCCGAGCGCATCAAGCGGCTTTTAACCTTTGTGATTGTCGGCGCAGGCCCCACGGGCGTGGAACTGGCGGGCGCGATTGCAGAGCTTGCCAAGTCGAATGTGGAGCGGGAATTCCGCACTGTCGATCTGGCCAGCGCGCGCGGTGCTGGTCCAGTCTCGCGAACGTATCCTGCCCGCATTTCCCGAAGGGCTGTCTGCCCAAGCGCATGCGTCTCTGGAAGAATTGGGCGTGGAGTTTCGCACCGGCGGACGCGTGAGGAATATCGCTGAAACGCAGGTGCTTATCGGTGATGATGACCTGATCGAGACCGAAGCGGTGTTGTGGGCCGCTGGCGTGGCCGCTTCGCCTGTGACCAGATGGCTGGATGCAAAGGCTGACCGATCAGGCCGGGTTGAAGTGAATGACCGCACGCGGGTGATCGGCGTTGATGGAGAAGCGCTGAGCCATATTTACGCCATCGGAGACACTGCGGGCAGCCTTGCCTAGGATGGCAAAGCGGTTCCCCGCTTGGCGCCAGCGGCCAAGCAGGCCGGCGTATATGTCTCGCGTCTGGTCGAAGCGGAATTGCTGGGCCGCGATTACCCCGGACCCGTTGTCTACAAGCATCAGGGCAGCCTCGCCACGATCGGCCGAACGAGCGTGGTTGCGGACTTTGGCGGTTTAAAGCTGTCAGGGTCCACCGCGTGGTGGCCATGGGGTCTTGTCCATGTCGGCTTCCTCACTGGAGCGCGGAACCGAGTGACGGTAATCGTGGACTGGCGCTGGAACTTCTTCGCGCGCCATTCGGGTATCCGTCTGATGACTGACCGCGGGTAAGCGCTTTCGATGATGGTCCGATTATGGCGCGATCAGCGTCTGATCAATCGTGTCAGCGACGTGGGTGGCTGCTGAAAGGGTCATATGGCTGCCGTCCCAATAGTTGAGCTTTGCGTCCTGTATCAGCAGACATCGCCCCTCGGGACACAGCGGCGTTTGCACATCAACATAGTCAAAGCGCGGATCGCGATCGGCCAGAGCCTTCAGCGCTTCATTCACACCGCGCCCTTCCGCGAGGGATGCCGGGTACTCCACCGGACAAGTCGTGTTGATCCAGCGTCGACAGCGCAACCAGCCTTCTTCCAACTTTTCGCCCGCCGCCCATGCCGTTGGCGAATTGCCCATAATCACGATGCGGACATGATCGGGCAGGGCGCGTGCGGTGTCCTCCATTGCCTTGATCAGCGTCGATTGCGCGTGCTTCGTCGTGAGGCCCAATGGTTCATTTGATCCGGGGGTGAACAACAGGCGCTCCCAGCGTTGGGCCCAGACCACGACCGGAATTGAGCGTTCTTGGACCAGTGAGAGCAGCGCGGCGCTATGCTCCACGCATGCTTGGGCTGTCGATGCTGAGGACGGTTGGCTGACAATCCCGACGGCTGAGAGGCAGCCGGATCGGGCCAGCAGGGCACTTCCATATGCCCCTTGGCCAAAGCGCGTGGCGAAGGCGTCATGATACTGCGCTGCGTGGCTGTCTCCATATAGTACAAATGGGGGCGGTGAGCCTTCCGAGATGATGCGCTGGGCCGATGCAGTGGCCGGTTTGAGGCCTCCGAGCCTCTCTGCCTCCTGCCCGCTGTGTGGCAGTAGCGCTCCAGCATTTCCCGACAGGCCGATACCGACCGGCAAACCAAGCGCTATCACACTCGCCGCGACAAGCGCGCTGGATTGTTTGAAGGCACTTTTCTGCCGGATCGGTCGCTCTATCCACGTATAGGATGCGGCTCCCATGGCGAACGAGGCGATGATCCCCAAGGCCAAAAGGATTAGAGGCACCTCACCAAACCAGACATAAGTCTGAAAAGAGAGAATTGGCTGGTGCCACAGATAGGTCCCGAAAGAGATCCGCCCACAGACAACAAGCGGGCGAAGCGAAAGCGTGCGTGCCACCCATCCTTGCGGGCCAGCGAACAGGATAATTGTGGCTGTCCCAAGTGTCGGCAAAAGCAGCCATGCAGGTGTGGCGGAGTTCTTCGAACTGGTGAGGAAAATCCCGGCAACGATCGCCAGCAAGCCCGCGAAAGCCGCACAATCCCGAACCAGCCCGCCAGCTCGCGCCAGTGCTGGAAACACGGCTGGCAAGAGCGCGCAGGCCGCTCCGATGGCAAGCTCCCACAGGCGCGTGGGCATCAGATAAAAGCTCGCTATCGGCCAACGCGTCGCTGTGCCGATTGCGAGCAAGAGGCTGAACACTCCCACCCCTGCAATTACCGGTATCAACGAAGCAGGCTTCATTCGCCAGACAAGCAGGGCGAGCAAGGGAAAGAAAATATAGAACTGTTCCTCTACGCCCAGCGTCCATGTGTGGATCAGGGGATCATAACCTGCATCGGTGGTGAAATAGTCTGCCCCTCGCGCAAACAGGATGTTGGACATAAAGATAGAAGAAGTGGCCAGTGCCTTGGAAAGCTGGGCAAAGTCCTGCGGCGTCATGATGATCCAGCCCGCACAGGCGGTCGCGATCAGCATCGCGGCGAGCGCAGGCACGATACGGCGGACGCGGCGCTCCCAAAACCCAAGGAGGTTGAATGTCCCTTGCGCCAATTGCGAGGCGATGATCGCGGTGATCAGATAACCGCTGATGACGAAGAAGACATCGACCCCGGTAAAACCGCCGGGCAACCATACCAGACCCGCGTGATACAGGACCACCGGCACAATCGCGATGGCACGCAAGCCGTCAATTTCGGGGCGGTAATTGATGGCGTGTTGAGGTTTGGCTTCGCCCTCAGCCATCTGAGCTAAGCCCATGTCAGCCTCGCCGTACTGGCGCGATCATATCAGCCCTTTTGCGCGCAGACTGACATGGCCTTCGCGCCCGATGATAACGTGATCGTGCACTGTCACGCCCATATGATGCCCGGCCTCTGCGATCTTGCGGGTGATCTGGATATCGGCGCGGCTAGGCTCCGGATTGCCGCTGGGATGGTTGTGAACAAGGATCATCGCGCTCGCGCCCACATCCATCGCACGCCCGATCACTTCGCGCGGATGGATTGCGGCCTCGTCAATTGACCCTTCTGCATGGTGGTGATCGTCGATCAGGCGGTTTTTGGAGTCCAGATACAGAACCCGCACGCGCTCTTTGGTCAGATGCGCCATGTCGATCGCAAGGTAATCGAGCAGGGCCTGCCAGCTCGCCAAAACCGGTTTCTTCACCACTTCGCTGCGGGCCATTCTGCGCGCTGCGACCGCGACGCTTTTTAGCGCGGCTGCGCTTGTTTCGCCCACGCCCTTCACTTGCTGGACTGCGGCGGGATCCGCGTTGAGCACGCCCGCAAGCGATCCGAACCGTTTGATCAGAGCTTTCGCCTGCGGTTTCGTGTCACCCTGCCGCACGCCTGCGAACAAAAGATATTCCAGTACCTCGTAATCCGCGAGGGCCTCTACGCCGCCTTTCAGCAGTCGTTCGCGCAGGCGGGCCCGGTGCCCCCTGCCTGAACTCTGGCCTTTTCCTGAGTTTTGGCCCGCATCTGGCGGGGACGTATCGACAGGCGCGCCATCGCCTGATGCGCGCTCACCAAAGTCGAAACCCTCATCCTTTTCTGACACGCTGGCTTTCTCGGACTGTTGTGGGCCAGACTGTCATCTGGCGCATTGTGAAGCGTTTTTTGCCTTCTGCTTCATTGCCTTTGCCAATCGATGCGCGCAAGTGTGGCCGTGTTATGGGGTCGGCCGAAGCAAACATTCTGGAAGAGGGCGAGGGGCGTCAAAGGTCGTTCGCACGGTGGCTGAAGCTGCTGGCTTTTGCTGTGCTGGGTCTGATTGCGCTGATCGCGGTGATAGCCTGGTTCACGCGGGAGCGGATCGCGGGCAACCTGATCGATGGCTATCTCGAAGAGAGCGGCCTTGAGGCAAGTTATGACATTGTCCGGATCGGTCCAAAGCGGCAGGTGATCGAGAATCTGATGATCGGTAAGGCAGATTCGCCTGACCTGATTGTGAAGCGCATTGTCATCGATGTGGCTTATAGGCTCGGAACTCCGCGGATCGGCTCTGCGACGCTTGTGAACCCCCGGCTTTATGGCAGCATTCGGGACGGACAATTAAGTTTGGGTGCCCTCGATCCGCTGATCTTTGCTGACGATGGAGATGCGAGCGGCCTTCCGGCGATTGATGTGACGGTCATCGATGGCGGGGCGCTGCTCGAAACAGACTATGGCGCGGTTGGCGCTTTCGTGAACGGGGAGGGGCGCCTTGATGATGGCTTTGCCGGAAAGCTGGCAGTCACCGCGCCAAACCTTGCAATCGAGGGGTGCACCGCCCGAACACTCACAGCATATGGCGATATAGCGATTTCCGAAGGCGCACCGCGCTTTGCTGGGCCAGTCCGGGTGCGTGGGGCCGAATGTGGCGGCGTGGTGCTGCGCCGTGCAGACATCGCCGCAGATTTATCGAGCGATGCCGGTTTCGGGCGGCTTGAAGGCCGGCTGGGCCTGAGCGCCGGGGGGCTGAAGTATCTAGATAACGCAGTCGCCAACGCCTCCGGGCAGGCGGATATCGTGTTTCAGGAAAGCGGGCTGACGCTGGATCACGATGTTGTCTTGGAGTCGATATCCACGCGCTATGGTAGACTGGCCAGCCTGACCATAGGTGGAGCCTTGCGCCGGGAAACGGCCTCTGCTCGCAGCGATTGGAGGGCACGCTTCACCGGGGAAGGTGTCGATTTCACGCAAGTTCTCGGGGGAGCCTTGAATCAGGCGCGCGGGGGCAGCGAGGGCACGTTGCTTGAGCCGTTGCTCGCCAAGCTGGAGCGCAATCTGGGGTCTGCGACGCGCGGCGGTGGTCTGGCTGCGCAGGTGACCTGGCGCGCCTCTGACGAAGAGCAGAGTTTTGTAATTCCCGAAGCACGCCTGCGCAGCGCCAATGGTGAGAGCGTGGCTGCGCTTTCACGGGTAAGCTGGCTATCAGCCGGGGGTGCAAGCGGGGGGACAGGCGCGGGACGGCTGACCGGTAACTTCCTGATCGGGGGTACTGGCCTGCCCCAAATCAACGGCCGGATGGAAAGAGGTGTGGCGGGCGTTCTGGCCCTGCGCATGGCAATGGCCGAATACTCCGCAGGTGACAACGCGATCGCTCTGCCTAGCTTCTCGTTGCGCCAGGAGCCGAGCGGTTCCTTTCTGTTCAGCGGCGCGCTGACAGCAAGTGGGGCTTTGCCAGGAGGCTCGGTCAAAGACCTTTCCGTGCCGCTTACTGGACGGATCGATCAAGCAGGCGGCGTCGTGATGGGGACCAGATGCGAAACGGTCCGCTTCCGCTCGCTCGCGCTGTATGATCTGGCGCTCGGTGCTCAATCGATCCGGCTGTGTCCTTCAGAACGGCGCGCGATGCTGCGCTATGATAATGCGCTTTCTATCGGCGTGCAGACGGATGACCTCGCGCTCACGGGCGAGCTTGCCGAAACGCCTAGCAAAATTGCTGCGAGCCGCGCCTCGCTCAATTATCCCGGCGGATTCGCTCTCGACAACCTGACTGCGCGGATTGGTAAGCCGGGCAATTCTATTTTCATGAGCGCTGCATCGCTTACCGGCACTCTTAATGGAAGCATTGCAGGAGAGTTCTCGGATGCGCAGGCGCGGATGGATGCCGTGCCTCTCGACCTGAATGATCTGGCGGGCCAATGGAGCTATGCGGATGACATTCTTCGCGTCGAGCGGGCCGGGTTCACCTTGACCGAGCGGACCGATAATCAGCCTCGCTTTGAACCCTTGCGCGGCGAAGATGCGACTTTGACTCTGTTCGATAGCGTCATCACCACTAACGCCATATTGCGCCATCCCGCTTCGGGCACTGCCATCACCAGTGTGGACCTGCGCCATGACCTCACCGTCAGCACAGGCCATGCTGACATCGGCGTTGACGCGCTGACTTTTGGGCCTGGCCTCAGTCTGGATGATCTGACCTATTTGTCAAAAGGTGTGATTGCCTACACTGAAGGTTCGGTGAGCGGGGAGGGGCGCATTGACTGGAATGCTGATGATATCACCAGCACCGGAACTTTTCGGACCGACGGGTTGGACTTTGCCGCAGCGTTCGGCCCGATTGACAGACTGCGCGGCCAAATACGCTTCAGCGATCTTGTCAACCTGACGACAGAGCCGGGGCAAGTGATCGAGATCGGCGCAGTCAATCCGGGTATCGAGGTTTTGGGCGGGCGCGTGCAATTTTCGATGACCAATGGAGAGGTAATCCAGATCGAGGATGGTCGTTGGCCTTTCATGGGCGGAGAGTTGATCGTGCGCCCGGTCACTCTGCGATACGACACGGCGGAAGAGCATCGCTATACGTTCGAGATGATTGGGCTGGATGCGGCCAAGTTTGTCGCACAAATGGAGTTGAGCAATCTGGGTGCTAGCGGGCTGTTCGACGGAACGGTGCCGATCATATTCGATGCCGAGGGCAATGGCCGGATCGAAGGCGGATTGCTGATCAGCCGCGCGCCCGGCGGCAATGTCTCCTACATCGGCGAGCTGACCTATGAGGATATGGGTGCGATCACGAATTACGCGTTCCAGAGCCTGCGAAGCCTTGATTACACCCAGATGAGCGTCGATCTTGAAGGAGATCTGGCTGGAGAGATCATTACACGCTTCAAAATTGACGGGGTGCAGCAGGGTGAGGGAGCTGATCGAAATTTCATCACCCGCAGGCTTGCCAGGCTCCCGATCCGGTTCATCGTGAACGTGCGCTCCGAGAATTTCTACGAGCTGGCAACCATGGTCCGCACCTTCTGGGATCCAGAGGCGCTTGGAGGCCCCGAGGATAAAGGTCTGGACCTGAATGGAGCACTGCCCGCCGGTATTATGCGATTGCCAGCGCCGTCCAATCCGAGACCCACAATCCAAGTTCCTTCCTTCGAGGCACGTCGATCCGACGAAACCGCTGAAGAAGCTCCCGATGAACCTGCCGTTCAACCTCCAGAAAGCGAACCGATGCCATGACAGATCAGAAATTGACCGGGACTCGCGCCGGTGCCACATCCCTCACCGTGACAAGAGGGAATCGGGCTGTCGGACATGTTATGAGACATGGGGTGCGGGTTACAATTCGGAACGCAGGAGTTGTGATGATCGGGCTGAGTGCGTTGAGCGGATGCATCAATGTGGCAGCTCCCGAAGAGCCGATCGTGATCGAGCTCAACATCAACATCCGGCAGGAAGTGATTTATCGGCTCGCCGAAGATGCGGCCAACACGATTGACGAGAATGCGGACATCTTTTGATTTTGATGCGCTATTTCCGTTCCGCCGCTTTTTCGGCCAATCGTGTGAAAGGGGACAAATGATGAAGAATGCACGTGCCACCATCCTCGCTGCCGCCGTCAGTGCCGCTGCGATCGTGAGTTTTGCGGTTCCGGCGCTGGCCCAGCGGGATCCGGCCTATGCCGCTGCCCGAGCCAATGGCACGGTCGGCGAACGGGTAGATGGCTATCTGGGGATTGTTGGCGATGCCACGCCTGCTCTCCAAAGCATGGTCAACGATATCAATATCAAGCGGCGCGCAGTGTATTCGCGCAAGGCCGTGGAAAAAGACGCGACGGTTGAGCAATATGCGATGACGGCAGGCTGTCAGGCGATTGCCCGCACGGTACCCGGTGAGAAATATCAGGCGCCATCGGGTGAATGGAGAACCCGCACAGAGGAACCACCCGAGCGCGATCCTCGCTGTCCGTGATACTGGTCTCGAGCGCCATATCCCCGGCGTGCCTTCGCTATACGCTTTTCGCTTGGCTGGGATCCAACCGGAGACCTCATGAGCGAGGAAATCGCATCGGGCGTGCCGATGCGCAAAACAATGACTCCCATTGCACAATCTGCACCGTCACACAGTTGACTTGGGTTTGACCCCCTTCTAAGTGGGCGGCGCCCTTAGCGGGCAGCTCATTGCGCGTGCCTGTTAGGCCTTTTAGGATATCAGGCATGAGTGACGAAAAACCCGCAGAGGAACCCATCGCTGAAGATGCGCGGATTGATGCGCTCGAACAGCGGCTTAAAGCCGCGAACGAGCTCGAGAATAAGCGTAATAAAAGCTCGGTTCAGGGGGTCGATGCGAATTATCGCAGCGGCAACCGCGTTCTGGCCGATCTTCTGGGCGGGATTCTCGGAGGTGCGGCTGTTGGCTGGGCCATTGATTGGCTCGTCGGCACCACGCCATGGGGTCTGTTGGTCTGTCTGTTCCTCGGGATAGGCGTGGCTTTCAGGAACATTATTATCAGCGCGAATACGCGCCCCGAAGACTCAGGCGAGCCGCCCCGATAGGGTGGTCTTGTGGAAGGTCAAACAGGGGCGCGTTTCATATAGGGCATTAAGGACCGACGCGACATGGCTGCCGAACAGGGCAAAGTCGATCCGATGAAACAGTTCCAGATTGAGCCGATTATCGGCTCCAACTGGAGTCTGGCGGACGGTTTCAACATCGCATTTACGAACTCCGCATTGTGGATGGCCATCACGGTCGCCCTGGTGTGGGTGTTTGTCGCTGGTGGAATGAAGCGCGAGCTGGTGCCCGGACGCTGGCAGATGGCTGTCGAGACAATGACCGGGTTCATCGATGACATGCTCGCCGCCAATATCGGCAAGGAAGGGCGCAAATATGTGCCCTACATCTTTAGCCTTTTCATGTTCATCCTTTTCGGCAACCTGCTGGGCCTGATGCCGATCGGCCTGTTTGGCCTGCACCCGTTCACCTTCACGAGCCACTTCACAATCACCGGCGTTCTGGCTTTGATGAGCTTTTCGATCGTGCTGATCGTCGGTTTCTGGAAGCACGGTTTTCACTTCTTCAGCCTCTTCATCCCGCACGGTACACCGGCACCGATGATCCCGCTGCTGTTCGTGATTGAGCTATTCTCGTTCCTTATTCGCCCGATCAGCCTCGCGCTGCGTTTGTTCGTGGCAATGATGGCGGGACACGTGCTGCTCAAGATCCTCGCAACCTTTGTCATCGACAGTGTCAATGCTGGTCCGGTCTTCGGAGCCACCATTGGCCCAGCGGCACTGATCCTTATGATTGCGATTAGCGCCCTTGAAATTCTTGTAGCAGGCATTCAGGCATATGTCTTTGCCCTGCTGTCGTCGTTGTACATTAACGACGCTGAAAACCTTCACTGATCCACTTACAAACAACGATTTTTCCCAAGGAGTATTACAATGGATATGGAAGCCGCCAAGATGATCGGTGCCGGTCTCGCCGCTATCGGTGCAGGCCTCGCAGCTCTGGGTGTGGGCAACGTCTTCGCCAAGTTCCTCGAAGGCGCTCTGCGCAATCCGGGCGCAGCAGACAGCCAGCAGGGCCGCCTGTTCATCGGCTTTGCTGCTGCCGAGCTTCTCGGCTTGCTGGCGTTCCTCGTGGCCGTGATCCTCGTTTTCGTCGCCTAACAGCTTCGAATATGCAGATGGGCGGGGGGCGTATTGCGCCCGCCCGCCCAATCACGTTTTTGCACGCGGACACAGCTGATGCCTCAAATTGATCAAATTGCTGATACTTTCTCCAGCCAGCTTTTCTGGCTCCTGGTGTTCTTCGGCATCACCTACTTTCTCATCGGGCGGGGCATGGTTCCTAAGGTGATGGGAACTGTCGAACTGCGTGACAAGCAGATCGCTGACGATCTTGCCGCGGCGCAGGCTGCGCGTGATGCTGCGGATGCTCAGGAGGAGCAGTGGCGCGTTCGTGAAAATGAGAACCGCGCAGCGGCGCAAAGTCTGATAGCCGAAGCGAAGTCGAAAGCTGCTGCCAGTTCTGAAGCCAAACTGGCAGAAGCGCAGGAGAGGCTCGACGCAAAGCTGGCCGATGCAGAAGTTCAGATCGCAGCCGCGCGCACAAGTGCAATGGCCGAGATCGAGAATGTCGCGGTGGATGCCACACGTGATATCGTTGCTCGTCTCGCTGACAGTGATGTCGATGAGGCTGCTGCAAAGCAAGCCGTGAAGGAGGCCTTGGCTGATGCCTGATCTGCTGATTTTCCTCGCTGCATCTTATGCGGATGCTCCGTCGGCGCTGGGTTTTGACGATTATGGCTGGGTCGCTGCGGCGATGACCATACTGCTGCTCGTTTTTGTCTGGAAGAAAGTTCCGGGTATGATGATGAGCGGGCTCGACGCCAAAATCGCCGAGATCAAGTCACAACTCGAAGAAGCCAAAAGCCTTCGCGCCGAAGCCGAAGCGTTGCGTGATGAATATGCTGCCAAAATTGCAGGCGCGGAAAAAGACGCTGAAACGATGATGGACGGTGCCCGCCGTGAAGCGGATGCAATTCTGGCCAAGGCTGAGGATGACAGCGAAAAGATGGTGGAGCGCCGCCAGCGTGTGGCGGAAGAGAAAATCTCTGCGGCTGAACGTGATGCGGTCAACCAAGTGCGTCAGCGCGCTGTTGATGCGGCCGCTGTTGCATCGCGGACGCTTATATCGCAAAACCACACGCGTTCGGCAGATAGTAAGCTGGCCGACGAAGTCATATCTTCACTTTAGCGGCTGTGTGGTCGCGTGACCGCTGCCATTTGGGATCCTGAGCTGGAGAGGGGAAAGGCGGTCTGCAACGGGCCGCCTTTCTCGTTGTTGGTCCCGCTTCCCTTTATCACGTTCCCAGGCGACGCTGCTTCAGTCATCCGGCCTGAACACCACTTTGCCCACAAGCTTTCGGTTCGCCATTGCCTCGAAACCCTCCCGCCAGCAGGACAGCGGCAACACCCGGTCAATCGCAGGGTCGATCCGCCCCGCCTCGGCGAGTTCCCGGATGGCCGCGTTGATCACCGCTCCGCGCTCCGGGAAACGGCGTCCATATTCTCCTGCTCGCAGTCCGACGACGGAGAAGCCCTTTATTAGCGGGATATTGGTCGCAATCTCGGCGATGCGCCCGCTGGTAAAGCCGACGACAATAAGCTTTCCGCCAAACGCCACACAGCGGGTCGATTCGTCGAACACATCCCCCCCCACCGGATCAAACACAATGTCGCACAATGCCCCGTCGGTTATATCGCTGACGGCTTCGCGAAAGCGCCCTTCGGCATGGATCACAGCGTCCGGGGCATAAAGGCTGGCGATCCGTTCGCATTTAGTCTTCACCCCGGTCGCCGCGATAACGCGCGCGCCCATCGCTTTGGCAAGGTCGATCGCGGCAAGCCCCACGCCCCCGCTGGCGCCGTGCACCAGTACCCACTGGCCCTCGCGCAACCCGCACAGTTCGAGCAGTCCGGTATAGGCTGTGGAGTATGCCGCACCCATGGCTGAGGCTTGCTCAAAGCTTAGCCCGTCCGGCATCCGGGACAGCCCGCGCGCAGGCAGGCTCGCAAATTGAGCGAACGCTCCGGTTTTGTTCCCGCCCATCACGCGCTCGCCCGGCGCAAAGCCGCTGTCACCGTCGGCTTCGACCACTTCGCCCGCGCATTCGAGGCCGCTGGTGAAGGGAGGTTCGGGTTTGAACTGGTATTCACCCTTCGTCATCAGCAAGTCGGGATAGTTGAGCGATGCGGCGTGGACGCGCACCAGAACTTCGCCCGATTTGCGCTCTGGCAGGGACACGTCAGAGAGAGATACGCCGGACAGATCGGCGCTCAGGCTCTCGACGCGCAGTGCTTGCATAAGCTTCAAAAACTGTCCTTGCCCGCGCGCAACGCTGCAAAGGTTTCAGGCGGAGCGCTGCCGCCCCATCTTGCGATTATCGCGGGATCATCGGCGCGCAGGAACGGGTTGGTTGCCAGCTCACGCGAAAGAACGGTTGGCACAGTGGGTTCGCCACGTGCGCGCTTATCACTGATCTCGGCGGCGTAGTCCTGAAGCGCTGCGTTGTCCGGATCGGCATGCAGTGCGAATTTGGCATTGGCTGCGGTGTATTCATGCGCGCAATACAGGGTGGTCGCAGTGGGCAGGCGGCGGATGCGATCGAGGCTGGCCCAGAACTGTTTGGGCTCACCTTCGAACATACGGCCGCAGCCCAGCGCAAAGACTGCATCGCCGACAAATGCGATACCTTCCTCAACAATGTGGAACGCGACATGGCCATTGGTGTGGCCGGAAACGTCGATCACGTCCGCGCGATGTTCGCCCAGATTGACGACATCACCATGCTGCACCACGCGGTCGACGGGTGAGAGCTTTTCAACCTCTTTCGGGGCAAGCACCCGCGCGCCCGTTGCCTCGACAATCGCCTTGTTGCCGCCCGCGTGATCGGGGTGCCAGTGCGTGTTCCAGATATGGGTGATGGTCCAGCCCTTGGCCTCGGCCTGTTTGAGGTATTCTGCGGCATCAGGCGTATCGATTGCGGCGGTTTCGCCCGTCACGCTGTTATACACCAGAAAGCCGTAATTGTCCGAAAGGCAGGGGAATTGGTGAACTGTAAGCATAGCCACACTATACCCTGCTCCCCAAAAGTAGGAAAGGCCCGCTCTCCCATTGGAAGAGCGGGCCTTTTCTGTAGCCAGTTCGACGCATATGCGTCGCAAGGCCGACCGGCCGTCCGCAGGTGCCGCGCAGCGCAGCGGAGCGAACAGCACCAAGGAGGCGCGCCCGGATGGGCGCGCCCACACCGGATCAGTCGTCCGACTTCTTGAGAGCTTCGCCCAGAATGTCTCCGAGCGATGCGCCGCTGTCGGATGAACCGAACTGCTGCACAGCTTCCTTCTCTTCGGCGATCTGACGCGCCTTGATTGAGAAGTTCGGCTTTTTCGAACGGTCGAAACCGATGACCATCGCATCGACCTTGCTGCCAACCTGGAAGCGGTCGGGACGCTGTTCGTCGCGGTCGCGGCCAAGGTCCGAACGCTTGATAAAGCCCGTTGCGCCGTCGTCGCCGACCTGCACTTCGAGACCGCCATCGCGCACTTCGAGAACCGTGACGGTAACCGTCTGGTTCTTGCGCAGCGAGCCAGCAGCGGCCGCGCCGGCTTCTGTCGGAGCGCCCTTTTCGAGCTGCTTCATGCCGAGGCTGATGCGCTCCTTGTCGACGTCAACGTCGAGGACCACTGCCTTGACTTCCTCACCCTTGCGGTGAAGCGCCAATGCGTCTTCGCCCGAGATACCCCAGGCGATATCCGACATGTGGACCATGCCATCGACGTCGCCGTCGAGGCCGACGAACAGACCAAATTCGGTGGCGTTCTTGACTTCGCCAGTGACTTCGGTGCCGACCGGATGCTTTTCGGCGAACTCGTCCCACGGATTGCGCTGGGCCTGCTTGAGGCCAAGCGAGATGCGACGCTTTTCGCTGTCGACTTCGAGCACCATCACTTCGACTTCCTGCGAAGTGCTGACGATCTTGCCCGGGTGGACGTTCTTTTTCGTCCAGCTCATTTCGGAAACGTGGACGAGGCCTTCGATGCCCGCTTCCAGTTCCACAAACGCACCGTATTCGGTGATGTTGGTAACTGTCCCCGAGAGCTTTGCGCCCACCGGATACTTCGCGGCCACGCCATCCCACGGATCGCTTTCCAGCTGCTTCATGCCAAGGCTGATGCGCTGTGTTTCGGCGTTGATGCGCACGATCTGAACCGTGACAGTCTGACCGATTTCGATGATCTCGCTGGGGTGATTGACCCGCTTGTAGCTCATGTCGGTGACGTGCAGCAGGCCGTCGATACCGCCCAGATCCACAAAGGCGCCGTAATCGGTGATGTTCTTGACCACACCGTCGATCACCTGACCTTCGGCCAGCTTGTCGATCAGCTCGCTGCGCTGTTCGGCGCGCGTTTCTTCAAGCACGGCGCGGCGCGAGACAACGATGTTGCCACGGCGACGGTCCATCTTGAGGATCTGGAACGGCTGAGGCACTTCCATCAGCGGAGTAACATCGCGCACGGGGCGGATATCGACCTGTGAGCCGGGCAGGAAGGCCACAGCGCCATCGAGGTCGACCGTGAAGCCACCCTTGACGCGGCCGAAGATGCGGCCTTCGACGCGCTTGCCTTCGCCAAATTCGTTTTCAAGCTTGTCCCAAGCGGCTTCGCGGCGGGCGCGGTCGCGGCTGAGCATGGCTTCGCCGTCAGCGTTTTCGACGCGGTCGACATACACTTCGACTTCGCTGCCGACAGCCAGACCGTGATCTTCTTCGCCGCGGGTGAATTCTTTGAGGTTGATGCGGCCTTCGCTTTTAAGGCCCACATCGACGACGGCGTGACCGGCTTCGATGGCAGTCACGGTGCCCATGACGACGCGGCCTTCAAAGCCGTCTTCGCCGGCGCCGCCGAGCTGTTCGTTAAGAAGCGCTTCGAAATCATCGCGCGTGGGGTTAGGTGCAGTTGCCATAAGGTTTGGCGTATCCTGTATTTCGTTTTGCTACCGGCCACCGGTTATTCCGGGGTCTTAAACTGCCTCCGGCGCACCATTGCGACGGCTAGCAGGGCAAGAGGCCGTTCGTCTCCGCAAGGCCGAATGCGCATGCGAAGGTTCTATCGATCAATTAAGGTCCAGAACGGGCGGGCGCCTATGCGAAAGGCGCACAAAAGGCAAGGCGAATCGTGATCTCGCCACCGGTCGATCGGGCGTTTGGGCACTCGGTTCGCCTCATCTGCGGGGCGCCTGACACACCTGGCACACTGTCCAAGGGGCAAAATACGATTGAGTCCGGAAACGGCGCAAGAGTGCGTTTCTCGGTCGGGGGAGGGGAAGCAAATGGGGTCATGACCCACATAACCATGCGGATGGTGATGTAGGAAAGCGGATGCGCGAAATGCCGCGCATTTGCCGACGCTCCGTTTTCAAGACCCTTTAAGCAGTTTCCCTAGACGCTGCCTCTACATGAGGGCAGCCATCAGGACTGCCGTTATGAAGCCAGATTCAACAAAACTCGCTGGGCACGTTAAACCGCTGGCACTCCCTACTCTGGCTTGCGTTACGCTTTGTGCCTGCGATGCAACCGACCCGAATGTCTATGTCATCCCCATTGGTGAGGCAAAAGACCGGTTGGGCAGGGCTTCATTGGAGTACAACAGTGAGGGCCAGACCCGCTATATGCGTGCATCGGGATGGACGGAAAAGGGCCTGCGGATCAGCATGTCGAACAGCCGCAGCTTCCGTATGAACTGCGAATTACTGTTCGAGGAGGTCTCCGAGAGCGCGAAGAGAATTGTCCCATCCTCCGGAGATACCGGTTCTGCAACAGGCAACGTGGCCATTGGGTTTGTGGAGACGGAAGCGGCGGCACATGTGAACAAGCTGCTGACAGGCAATCCGATTGATCCTGTTGCGCTCCGCAAGAAGATGGCCGCCCGAACCGCCAAGGCGATCCCGCAGATGCAGGGTGAGGCGCTGGCTGCGGATGCGCAGTCGCGCGCAATGCGCAAAGCGCAGGACCGGGTTCAGAAATCCAAGGGCGGTTGGGGCGACACTTCCGGCGGCGCCGCCGATGGTTGGGGTGACTGATCAAGCAACCTGCGTGCTGCGTGAGCGTCAGGCGCGCGAGGTTTATGGGGCGCGAGTTTATCCCCTCGCCAATTGCTGCGTCACCGCCTCCAGCACTGTTTCAAAGGCCTGTTCGCGGTTAAAACTGGTCGTATCAATCACAAGAGCGTCGGCCGCGGCCTTAAGCGGCGCATCGGCGCGATTGATGTCGCGCGCGTCGCGGGCAACGATATCCTTCTCGATCTCGCTCAGCGGTATCTCGATCTCGCTGCCAAAGTCACTGGCGGTCATTTCCAGCCATCGCCTGCGCGCGCGCTCTGTGACGCTGGCGGTGATGAACAGCTTTACCTTTGCATCGGGCGCAATGACGGTGCCGATATCGCGGCCATCCAGCACAGCGCCGCCCGGCTGCTCGGCAAAAGCGCGCTGGCGGCGGAACAACGCTTCTCGCACAGGCGGGTGGACCGAGACGCGGCTTGCTAGCCCGCCAACTTCCTCTGATCGCAGAACCTCGTCCTCCAACAGGTCATTGGGAAAGGCGCATCCGGCCAGAGCATGCACTTCGCTGTCGGGATCACCATCGTTCATCGCCACCTGTCGGCCAACTGCGCGATACAGCAAACCTGTGTCGAGATGCGGAATGCCGAAATGTTCGGCAAGGCGGCGGGCGATTGTGCCTTTGCCCGACGCGGTGGGGCCATCGACTGCGATAATCATGGCCACTCGCCTAGCCGCAAATGTCAAAAGCACAAGTGGAAGCCGGTCGCGTTAAGGTAATCTCTAGCCAGCTGATTTACCTCATATCGTCATGAGACACTTGTTTATCCTGATGGGCCTGTTCCTGGGCGTGGCGATGATAACGCCCTGGTTCTGGGCGGTTCTGGGCGGTTCTGGGCGGTTCTGGGCATGGACTTTGCCCCAGCGCGCATAGGGTCTGAACGGGCTGACGGCACGATGCAATGGTCGGAAATGGGACCGGCGTCCTACTGGCCTGAATGGATCCCCGAAATTGCCGATGCACGCCTCACAATCGTCAGTTATGATCTGGCATCGGATGGTTATCCGGCGTCGGGTATGGGCGATTTAAATCCCGGGATACCTTTCGCACAGCTTCAGGCGCGCTATGGCTCGCAACTGGAACGCGATGGATGGGACGCGGCATTCTGGTATCAGAACACAACCTTTGGCACATTGCCCCCCCCGCGATGTCCGCATCTGCACGATCATTGCGCGCAGGGGCACCCATTCATTCTGGGTGGCATTGTACGAGGGCGAAGAGGCCCAAATCCGCCTCGTCTGGACCGATGGCGGGCCGGGTCAGTCTGCGGTCAAGGATTCCCAAAAGGGGAAATGCTGAGCAGCGCGCTACCGTGCTGATCACCGCTCAGGAAAAGATATCCTCTACCTTGCGCGGGGTCAGTGCGCGTTTTTCCTTGGCACGCCAGCGTTGGTGCAAGACCGCAAAGCCTGCCACTGCCACGGCTAGATTGATCGCAAACTGCCCGGAATCGAAGTCGCCGTCATTCCAGAAAAACACTGATCCGGTCGCGACGGCCAGCAGCAAGGTGCCTGCAACAAGGCGGCGTTTGACCGCCCGTGTCATTCGTTTTGCTCATTTATATCAACTGTTCGCTCGCTTTGAGCTTTCCTGCGCTGTTCATAGCCCCACTGCGCAAAGGTCATCAGAACTATGAAGAGGGGGATCATCCACAAAAGGGCCGATAACATTTCGAGCGTGATCTGCTCCCCGTAGATCAGATGGCGAGAGATCATCACCGTCGTCATGATAATACCGCCAAGGATGGCATTACCGATGAGCCGGTTTGTCACTGGCTGGCATCCTCAAGCAGGGCCATGAAGGTCGGAAAACTGGTCGATATCGGGCGGGTGTCATCCACGCTCACGCCGTTTTCACTGACGAGACCTGCGACCGCCATGCTCATAGCGATGCGGTGATCAAGGTGCGTCTTCACCCGGCTGTTCGCCGTTCCCCGCAACTGCTTGCCGCCGGTGCCGAAGATCGTGAGACCGTCTTGATGCTCCACCACGCGCGCGCCAGCAGATGTCAGCGCCGTGGCCATCGTGGAGAGCCGGTCGCTTTCCTTCACGCGCAATTCTTCAAGGCCGGTGGTGCGCGTTTCGCCCTTAGCCAAAGCGGCGGCCACGAAGAGAACCGGAAATTCGTCAATCATGCTGGGGGCGAGGGAGGGGTTCACGTCGATCCCCTCCAGTGCAGAGTGGCGCACGCGCAGATCGGCCACGGGTTCTCCGCCCACTTCGCGCAGGTTCAGCTCCTCAATGGAGCCTCCCATCGCGCGCAGCACGGTGATGATCCCGGCGCGGGTGGGATTAAGGCCGACATTCTCGATCAAAAGGTCGCTGCCGGGTACCAGCAAGGCTGCAACGATGAAAAACGCAGCTGAAGACGGGTCACCCGGCACAGTCACATTGCAAGGTTTCAGGTCCGCCTCGCCATGGATCGAGATGACGCGGCTCCCGTCTTCTTCACCAATTTCCAGCTTCGCGCCAAAGCCGGTCAGCATCCGCTCTGTATGGTCGCGCGTTGCGACCGGCTCGATCACGCTGGTGATGCCTGGTGTGTTAAGGCCTGCCAGCAGCACCGCACTCTTTACCTGTGCCGAAGCCACAGGAAGTCGATAGCGGATCGGAATGGCGGGCAGTGCGCCGCGCAGCATCAAAGGCAGGGTACCGCCTGATGACGCTTCAATCTGCGCGCCCATCTGCGACAGCGGTTCAATCACGCGGTTCATCGGGCGGCCCGACAGGCTGGCATCGCCGGTGAAGGTGGCGCTGAAACCGTGGCTGGCGAGCAAGCCCATCATCAAACGCGTCGATGTGCCAGAATTGCCCATGTCGAGCGCCTGATGTGGCTCCAGCAAGCCGCCAATACCAGCGCCAGTTACCCGCCAGGTCCCGTCCGTTTCTCTGTCGATATGTGCGCCCAATTGTCGCATCGCTCCCGCTGTGGCGAGCACGTCTTCGCCTTCAAGCAACCCTGTGATGCGGCTTTCACCCACGGCAAGCCCCGCAAACATCAGGGCGCGGTGGCTGATCGACTTGTCGCCGGGAACGCGAAGAACACCGCCAAGCGAGCCAGAATGCCTGAAGGTGTGCGTAAAGGTATGACTGGTCATCGGGGTGTCGATCATGGGCATGGGGTCTTTGACAGCGCACCACCCTTCTGGCAAGGCGCGCCGCGCACACCATATTTATGTGATCGAGGGCCTTGATCAGCGAGAGGCCGATCCCGATAATTTGCATGATTGATCGGCACGCCCAGCAGGCGGCCAATAAAGAGGATTTCAGATGGCGAAGCCAGAATGGGGCACCAAGCGTTCCTGCCCCAAATGCGGGACGCGCTTTTACGATTTGGGCAAGGAAGACCCCGTGACCTGCATCGAATGCGGTGAGACATGGACGCCTGAGCCTGTGCTCAAGTCAAAGCAGCCCATTCCGATCGACGATCCCGAGAAGAAGAAGGACGCCAAGGCGGACAGCGATCTTGGCGGTGATGATGACGATGAGCTCAAAGACATCGAAAACATCGACGATGAAGAGGATTCACCCGACAACGACGTTGATCTGGGCGGAGACGATGATCTGGGCGTTTCCAAAGCCAAAGGCGATGACGACGACGACGACAGTTGAGTAGCGGCAGCTAATTAGCTCTTGCCTTTCGCAGGGGCGCGCCTTAATGCGCGCGCTCCTTGCGAAAGCGAGGGTTGGGGCTCACATTGTGGGCTGACAAATTCGATGGATACCCGTTATTCGGGGGGCCTTAGCTCAGCTGGGAGAGCGCAACACTGGCAGTGTTGAGGTCAGCGGTTCGATCCCGCTAGGCTCCACCATCGAACAGACATTCAGGTGTCCTCATGATAAGAGGGCTCCGCGCGCTGGCCGACGAGGTTTCGTCCGCCGGCGTTTTTCGCGTTTAGTCGGTCGTTGATCGGTTGGAAGGAGTTGAAGGCGATGTTTGACAATCTGTCCGACCGCTTGGGCGGCGTCTTTGACAAGCTCAAAGGGCGCGGCGCGCTTAAAGAGCAGGATGTGCGCGATGCCATGCGCGAAGTGCGCATAGCTCTGCTTGAGGCTGACGTTGCACTGCCGGTTGCACGGCGTTTCATCGATTCAGTTACGGAAAAGGCCGTCGGCTCCGAAGTCCTGAAATCGGTCACGCCCGGCCAGCAGGTCGTCAAGATTGTCCATGATGAACTGGTGGCGATGCTTGGCGGTGATCCCGAGGATGGCCAGAATGCACATGCAGGCGAGGGCCTGACCCTCGATGCCAAGCCGCCGGTCGTCATCATGATGGTCGGTCTGCAAGGTTCGGGTAAAACCACCACGACTGCCAAGCTGGGCAAACTGATCCGTGAAAAGCACGGCAAGAAGGCCATGATGGCCTCGCTCGACGTGAACCGTCCCGCCGCGCAGGAACAGCTGAAGGTGCTGGGCGAGCAGGTTGATGTCGCGACCCTGCCGATCGTCGCCGGACAACAGCCGGTGGATATTGCGCGCAGGGCGATGGAATCCGCACGGCTCCAGACTTTCGATGTGCTGCTGCTCGACACCGCAGGTCGCCTGCATGTCGATGAAGCGTTGATGGCGGAGATGAAGGCGGTGTCCGGCGTATCGGCGCCGACCGAAGTGCTGTTGGTGGTCGACTCGCTGACGGGTCAGGACGCGGTGAACGTCGCGCAAAGCTTTACCAGCGAAGTGCCGCTGACCGGCGTGGTTCTCACGCGGATGGATGGCGACGCGCGCGGCGGTGCGGCGCTCTCAATGCGCGCAGTCACGGGCAAGCCGATCAAGTTTGCGGGGACCGGCGAGAAGCTGGACGAGATCGAGCCGTTCCGCCCGGGATCAGTCGCCGATCGCATCCTTGGCATGGGTGATGTCGTCAGCCTTGTCGAAAAGGCTGCGGCAACGATTAAGGAGGATGAGGCCGAACAGCTCGCAAAGAATTTCGAGAAGGGCAAGTTCGACCTCAACGATCTGCGTATGCAGTTGAAGCAGATGCAGAATATGGGCGGTCTTGGGATGCTGGCAGGCATGATGCCGGGCATGAAGAAGGCAAAGGCCGCGATGGCTGCGTCGAACATGGACGACAAGGTGCTTGTCCATATGGATGCTATCATCGGCTCCATGACGTCCAAGGAACGCGCTAATCCGGCACTGATGAATGCCAAGCGCAAGAAGCGCGTGGCACGCGGCAGCGGCACGGACGTGCAGACTGTGAACAAGCTTCTGAAGATGCACCAGGAAATGGCGCGCGCGATGAAGCAGATCAAGAAGATGGGCGGTCTCAAGGGCCTCGCGTCAATGTTTGGCGGTGGAGGAGGGCCAGGGGGCGGAATGGGCGGCGGTATGCCCGGCCTCGGCGGACCCGGAGGCATGGGCGGCGGCGGATTGGGCGGAATGCCCGGCGGTCTTCCCGGCCTTGGCGGTCCCAAGAAGAACTAATTATAAATCAATCGAATTCAGACAGTTAAACTCGAAAGGTAACACCCAATGGCAATTGCACTTCGTCTCTCGCGCGGTGGCGCAAAGAAGCGTCCCTACTATCGCATCGTGGCCGCGGATAACCGGGCACCGCGTGATGGTAAGTATCTGGAGCAGATCGGCACATACAACCCGCTGCTCGCTAAGGATGATGAAAAG
>JGI12109J20283_10293345_pt1 | contig 21110 bp, 22 predicted proteins | sample ElkSlonscriptome_12_FD_20283 | JGI IMG/M metagenome (IMG submission 20283)
TCTGCCAGTACTACATGGCCGCCGGCCACTGGCAGATCTACAACCACGCCGCCAGCAAGACCACCAGTCGCTCCGGGGGCTTTCGCAGTTTTGCCATCGACGAGGCCCCCGCCGAGGTGGTGCAGACCGCCTGCAAGGCCGCCCGGCTGATCGGCGACGGGCTCTACGGGGTGGATCTGAAGCAGCGCGAGGACGGTATCTTCATCATCGAAGTGAACGATAATCCCAATATCGACCGGGGGGTGGAGGACGAGAAGCCGGGCGATAAGCTCTACGACCGGCTGATCGAGCACTTCAGCCGGCTGGTGCGGCCCTGAACCCCGGGGTCGCCCCGGGGTCGGCGTTATAATAACCTGGCGTCATCCCCTTCCCGACGCGGGAGCGGGATCTCGACCACCTCGAACCGCCAGCCCCAGGGAGATCCCCCATGCCCGATCCCGACCAACGCCCCGACTGGGTGCCGAAGGACGCCGGAACCGAATTCACCACCCGCATCGTCGCCGGTCGCGGCGACACCCCCGAGGGCGAGAAACAGGCCTCGCCCCGGCGCCGAAACCTCACGGTGGACGACTACGTGCAGGGCGTTCGCGCCGGCGACCGGGGCATTCTCGGCCGCACCATCACCCTGGTGGAGTCCAACAGCCGTGGCCATCTGGAGATGGCCCAATCGGTGCTGAAGGAACTGCTGCCGTTCACCGGCAACTCCATCCGGGTGGGTATCACCGGGGTGCCGGGGGCGGGTAAGTCCACCTTCATCGAATCGCTGGGCCAGCATCTCATCGAACAGGGTCACCGGGTGGCGGTGCTGGCGGTGGACCCCTCCAGCAGCGTCACCCGGGGCAGTATCCTGGGCGACAAGACCCGCATGGAGAAGCTCTCCCGGGACCGCCGGGCCTTCATCCGCCCCTCCCCCTCGGCGGGGACCCTGGGCGGCGTGACCCGCAAAACCCGGGAGACCATCCTGATCCTGGAGGCCGCCGGCTTCGACGTGATCCTGGTGGAGACCGTGGGGGTGGGCCAGTCGGAGATCACCGTACGTTCCATGGTGGATTTTTTCCTGCTGCTGCTGCTCACCGGCGCGGGCGACGAGTTGCAGGGGATAAAAAAGGGCATCATGGAGATCGCCGATGCCCTGGTGATCCACAAGGCCGACGGCGACAACAAGACCCGGGCGATCCGGGCGCAGGCCGAGTTCAACCAGGCCCTGCATTATCTGGCGCCGGCCACCGAAGGCTGGCAAACCCGCACCCACACCGCCTCCAGCCTCACCGAGGAGGGCATCGACGGGATCTGGCAGGTGGTGCAGAAGTTTCGCGCCGTCACCGAGGAATCCGGGGTGTTCCGGCGCCGTCGCCAGAGCCAGTTGCTGAACTGGGTGCATGCCATGGTGGAGGAGTCGCTGGTGGATCGGTTCTTCCGCCACCCCGACGTGAAAGCCGCCCGGCCCGGCATCGAGCGGGCGGTGATGCGCGGCGAGATACCGCCCACGGTGGCGGTGCAGCGCCTGCTGGGGAGCTACCACGAGGAGGATTGAGGGCGCGTGATCCGGTGCTACCGGAAAGTTCTCTCCGCTACCGGGAAACATGAAACTAATCGAGCTGATCTCCCGTCAGCGTTTCGTCGGGTTCGGATCGGACACCCCGGTGCTGGACGCCACCCGGGCCATGGTCGAACGGCGCATCGGCGCGGTGGCGGTGGTGGACGGTGAGCGGTTGCTGTGGACCAACTGGAACCGCGTCCGGCATATCGTCCCGAAGTCCAGAACCGACGCCGGCGATTGGCAAGGTTTACAATCGACAATGCCGACGACCATCCACCCGGAAATTTAAATAAATAAAAATCAGAAATTTACAAAAACATTCAGGTATGGCAGAGTTTCTGCACCGGCAGCCGGGCACCCCTACCCCATGGATACCGGCCCGTGCTTTTCCCGGAACTCACCAGCCCCATCTCCCACCTCCAGTTGCCGTCGTTGTCCGCGCCAGTGGCCGGCTGTGACACCACCGTAGTGATCCCGGTGCGAAACGAGGCCGCCTCGCTGGACCGGACGCTCCAGGCGCTGGCCGGACAGTGGGATCATGACCGGCGCCCTCTGTCGGATTTCGAGATACTCCTGCTCGCCAATAACTGTCGCGACGACTCGGCCCGGGTGATCCGCCGCTTTGGCGAACGCCATCCGGAACTGACCGTGCACCTGCTGGAGGTGGAACTGCCCACCGGCCAGGCACACGTGGGCCGGGCTCGCAAGCTCCTGATGGACCTGGCCTGCGCACGGCTGCTGGCGGTGGGCAGGCCAGCAGGCATCATCGCTTCCACCGACGCCGACAGCCGGGTGGCCCCCGACTGGTTGGCCCGCATCCGGGCGGCCATGGCCTGCGGTGCCGACGCCGTGGCGGGCTGGGTGGACACGTCCGGGGTGGAACGGCAGGCGCTGGATGAACCCCTGTCCCGGCACCTGCGCGAGGACCACGCGCACCACTGGTTGGCCAGCGCGGCGGCGAGCCGGCTGGACCCTGCGCCCCACGATCCCTGGCCCCGCCATCGTAACCGCAGCGGCGCGAGCCTGGCGGTGAGTGCCGCCGCCTACCGGGCCTGCGGCGGGCTGCCGGCGCTGCCCACGGGGGAGGACCGCGGCCTGTACCGGGCGCTGCTGCGCAGCGGCGCCCGGGTACGCCACTGCCCCCGGGTGCGGGTCAGCACCTCGCTGCGCTGGCGCGGTCGGGCCCGGGGCGGCATGGCCGACTGGCTGGCCCGGCATCGGCTGAACTCCCGGCCGCGCCGGGTGGTGGCGGTGGCGCCGTGGCTACGCCACTGGCGACTGCGGGGTCGGCTACGGGCGTGCTGGTCGGCCCGGGGATCGGTGGCCAAGGCAGACCTCGGGCATCTTGCCCAGGGGCTCGGGCTGGCGCCGGACTGGCTGCTCCACCGCTGGCGGGAGCGCCAGCCCTTCGGTGTTATCGAGGATCGACTGGAGGCACTGCTGGAGACCCTGCCGCTGGATACCGAGATCGGCCACGCCATCGGCCAGCTACAGGACTGGCACCGGGGCTGGCGCTCAGGCGGTTGAGGACGCCGGAGTACGCTCCCACAGATCCAGACGGAAAAACTCGTCGCGGTGAGCGCGGCGGTGACGCAGGCGCGAATCGCTCTCCAGGAACAGCTCATGGACCTCGTCCCCGGTGAGGGGATAATCCGCCACCTCGGGCCGCCAGTGCACCAGCAGCAGACTTCCCCCCGGCAGTAGCCGCGCCAGCAGCGCCTGGCGCAGGGCGCGAAGATCCGCCCGTGACAGGTAATAACCCATCTCCGAGAGCAGGATCAGATCGAAGATCCCGTCCGGCATCTGCCGGGGCACCTGCATCCGCCGGAACCGCACATGGGGCTGATCCCGACAGCGCTCCCGGGCCTGGGCCAGCGCCGCATCGGCCACATCCACCGCCAGCACCCGCTCACAGCGTCGCCCCAGCCGCTGGCTCAGCACGCCGATGGAACAGCCCAGTTCCAGAGCGTGGCGGGGGCGGCGTTGGGGGATCGTCGCCAGGGTCAGGGCGTATTTCGAGGCCTCGTAGGGACGGGTCTGGAAACCCCAGGGGTCCGGGTTCCCGGCGTAGAGGGCATCGAAATAACCTCCTTCCAGACTCTCCTCAGCCACGGGGCACCTCCAGATAACGTTCCTCGGGTTGGACGAGTCGCGCCAGATCCGCCGCCGTCAGACGAAATCCGCCGGGATCGTCGGGAATCAACTCGCCGAGCTGGGAGCGGTGGGCGCCCACCGCGGCGCGCTTGCGGGGGACCATCCGGCGGATGGGCAGCCGCCAGTGACGGGCCTCCCCGGGCCGGGGCAGATCGGCCCGCTCACGGCTCCAGATCAGATATTCCAGGCAGCGGGGCCGGGGCTGGAGGATCGACAGCGCCGCATCCACGAGTTGCCAGCTGGCGGCGTGGTCCCGGTGGTGATCGCGCCGCCACGGCAGCAACAGCGTGGTGGGTCGCCAGTGGCGCAGGCAGCGCCGCAGCCGCACCACCTCGGCGCCGAAGCCTGCCTCGCCGCGCCGCGGCACCCCGCAATCCGGCAGCCGCCGGAACCACACCCGCACCGGGGGCACGCCGAGGATGGCCAGTGCCTTGCGGGTCTCGCGCTCGCGAAGCGCCCGCAGACGGGGCGCCGGATAGCAGCGGGAGCGGGGGTGGGAACCCCGTCCGTCGCTCATCACCAGCACCCGGGGCGTGAGGCCCAACCACGCGAGACTGGCCAGCGCGCCCCCGCAACCCAGGCTCTCGTCGTCCGGGTGGGGCGCCACCACCAGGGTCTCGCCGAACCCCGCCAGCATGGCCGGCGACAGCAGCCGGCTGCGCGCCGCATCAGGCATCGTCGTCCTCCAGCAAGCATCGGCCCACCGCAGCGAGCATGGCATCCGGTGCGGGCTGGCGCAGATAGGTGGTGAGATCCCGGATCCAGCGCTCCAGCGGATGGGGTGCCAGCATCCCCTGCACCCCCACAGAGCGTTCGGCCAGTTGCAGGGTCTCGGTGGCGGCGCGCTCCACCGCCCGGCGCATCATCCGGGCGTGGTGCATGAGCCCCGCCGGATCCTCGCCGGCCCGTTGCGCAGGCGCCACACTGGCCTGGAACCAGGCCCGCGCCCCGGCGAGCAGCGTTGCCATCTCCCCCACCCGGGCCTGCTGGTGGGGATCGGCGCCGCGCCCGAGGCGCTTCAGGTGCGCCGCGGTGATGAACAGCAGGGCCGCCATGGCCCCCACCTGCACGGCACAGAAGCGCACCGCGCCCCCCGTGAACCAGGGTTCGCGGGTATAGTCGCCGGGCTCGCCCAGCAGCATACCTTGATCGATCTCCACGCCCTCGAAGTCCACCCGGTGGCTGATGGAGGCGCGCATGCCGAGCGGTTGCCAGACATCCGGGTCGACGCTCACCGATACCGCGTCCATGGGTACCAGCGCCATCTGCCGGCCCCCGTCCGGCAGTGCCCCGGTGATCAGCGCCCGTTTCACCACCCCGGCCCCGGAGGCGAAGGTCTTGGCGCCGCTCAGCCGGTAGCGACGCTCGCCCACCGGGGTGAGACGCACCCCGTCGCCGGCCTCGGTGTTCCACACCCCGAACAGCGCGCCCTGACGGGCATCGCTGGCGTGGCGGGCGCGCTGTTCGGGGCTACCGAACTGTTCCACCAGCAGTAGCGCGTTGACGTGGCCCTCGTAGAGCCGGCCCACCGACAGATCCGCCTCGCCCACCGCTGCCAGCAGATCCAGTAACGCGCCCAACCGCCCGGGCCGGTTGAGGCCGAGACCGCCGTGGGCCGGGGGCAGTGGTGCGCTCAGGAGACCCGCCCCGGCCAGCCAGCGCAGGGCCTCGTCGGGCGCCCGGGCGGGATCGTCGGTGTGGTGGCGATTGGCGCGGCACAGCGCCTGGAGTTCCACCATTCGCTGGCGTAACTCGCGGATGGCGGCATCCAGCTCGACGGCGGGGGGGCCGTGGCTGGGCCATGGCGTGGCGGGCATGGGCATTCACTCCTGCGCTGCGGAACAGGACAGGGTTCACAGCAAGGCCGATGCCAGCACTCCAGGCAGCCCGGGCCGTGGGTAAAATCACCTGCATTCACAGGTAGTTGGCGACCAACCGGGATTTCCGCGGGGGGACCCCGGATGTAAGTTTTACCGGGCCGTCAGGGAACGTACCAAACTCGCGCTGGCCAGCAGCTCCAGGGGCTGCGGTCCACCCAGATGGTAGCCCTGGCCGTAATCCACCCCCAGTTCCCGCAGCCGCGCCAGCACCTCGGCGTCCTCCACGAACTCGGCGATGGTCTGCTTGCCCATCACATGGCCGATCTCGTTGATGGCCCGCACCATGGCCAGATCAATGGGGTTGCTGGCGATGTCCTTGACGAACATCCCGTCGATCTTCAAAAAATCCACCGGAAACTGCTTGAGGTAGGCGAATGAGGACAGCCCGCTGCCGAAATCGTCCAGCGCAAACCGGCAACCCCGCCCCCGCAGCACCCGGATCAGCCGCTGGGCGTTGCCGAGATTGGCCACCGCGGCGGTCTCGGTGATCTCGAAGCAGATCTTCTCCGGCGGCACCTCGTAGTGGGCGAACACCTCCAGCAGGAACCGGTCCAGGGTCTCGTCGGCCAGCGAGTGGCCGGACAGGTTGATGGAGCACAGGCTCAGTCCGGCCAGATGCTCCGGGTGGTGGGACAGCCAGTTCAGCGCCCGGCTGATCACCCAGCGGTCCAGCCGGGCGCTGTAGTGATAGCGCTCGGCGGCGGGCAGGAAGGCCCCCGGGTTGACGGTATTGCCCTGCTCGTCGCGCATCCTCAGTAGCAACTCGTAGTGCAGGCCGCGGACCCCGCCGACGTTACCCTGAATGGGCACGATGGGCTGGAACGCCAGCCACAGGCGATTATCGCTCAGCGCGCTGTCCAGTTGCGCCAGCCAGCGCATCTCGCCGTGGCGGCGGGCCAGCGCCTCGTCATCCTGGCGATACACCCGCACCCGGTTACGGCCGCTCTCCTTGGCGATGTAGCAGGCGCTGTCGGCGCGGCTCAGGGCCTCGCCGTAACTGGCGATGGTCTCCGGCAGGGGCACCACGCCGATGCTCGCGCCCACGCTGAAGGTGTGGGACTGCCAGGGGAAACGAAACCCAGTGATGGCCTCGCGTAATGCCTCGGCCAGCCGATGGGCGTCGTGGGGCGTGCAATCGAGCAACAGGACGCCGAATTCATCGCCGCCGAGCCGCGCCAGGGTGTCGCCCTTGCGAAGCTGCGCCTTGAGCAGATTGGCCAGCTGGCGCAGTAGCTCATCGCCAGCGGCATGCCCGCAACTGTCGTTGACGACCTTGAACTGATCCAGATCCACATAGCACAGGGCGTGCTTGCCGTTTTCCGCCACGCCCTCCTCCAGCACCTTCGCCACCTCCCGCTCGAAGGCCAGTCGGTTGAGAAGCCCGGTGAGGGCGTCGTGGCTGGCCTGGTAGCTCAGTTGCTGCTCCAGGCGGCGCTGCTCGGTGACGTCGCCGAACACGATCACCGCACCCTGGCGCTCGCCCCCCGGATCGCGGATGGGCGCCACCACCAGTTGCACGGTGTAGAGCCGCCGGGTCCTGCCCAGCACGCTGTAATGGCCGATATCCCCCGCCGGCCCCTCGCCCCGGGCCAGATTTCGCACCAGCCGGGTCTGGCGCTGATCGTCGCTGTCGGCCACTTGCATGCGAAACACCACCTCCAGCGGTAGGCCGCCGGCCTCGGCCAGGGTCCAGCCGGTGAGGGACTCGGCGGCCGGGTTCATGAACTCCACGTTGCCCGCCACATCGGTGGCGATCACCCCGTCGGCGATGGAGCGCAGGGTGATCCGCGCCCGCTCCTTCTCGTCGCGCAGCGCCGCCTCGACGCGCTTGCGATCGGTGATGTCCACCATGGTGGCCTGCAATGCGGGCTCACCCTCCCACTGCACCCGCCGCACGATATTGATCAGGGTGCACCGCGAGCCGTCCCGGCACAGCACGTCGAACTCGTAGAAGTTGGGCGGCGACTCGCCCCGCATGCGGGCGGCGGCATACTCGCCGAGGCGTTGCCGTTCATGGGGGGCAAACCAGTTCAGAACCGAGCCCAGCGCCATCACCTCCGTGGGGCTGTCATAACCCAGCGCCCGCGCCAGCGCCTCATTGATGAACAGCGGTTGCAGGTCGCGGTGGATCAGCACCCCCTGGATGGAACCCTCGATGAGGTTACGGAAGCGCTCCTCGCTGTCGCGCAGGGCCTGGAAGGAGCCGCCCAGACGCCGCCCCATGGCGTCGATGGCCGCCACCAACCGGTCCAGTTCATCGGGCTGGCGGCGGGGGCGGCGATGCAGCTGCAAGGGCGGCGGTACCCGGGCCAGATCCACCGCGTCGGCATGATCGGCGATGCGCCGCAGGTGGCGGGTCACCGCCCGTTCGAACAGTGCAAGTGCGGCGATGGCCACCAGGAAGGTCTTCACCGCGTTGCTGGCCAGGATCAGTAACGCCCGGTCCAGCAGCCGCCCGTACACCGCGTCCAGCCCGGCCACCACCCGCAGTTCGCCGATGTCCTGGAGCCGCTCGCGGTGGGGATAGCGCAGCTCGAAGTGGCGCTGGATGGCCCGCCTGGAGGCGCTCTCGCCCACCTCCTCCAGCGGCTCGCCATCCACCCATATCCCCAGATACTCGATATCGGCCAGCTTCAGCAGGCCATCCAGATGCACCGCCAGTTGCTGCTCGTCCAGGATCCACACGCTATGGGCGATACTGTCCAGCTGGGTGACGCCGATCTGGTCGAGGCTGGATTCGATCCGGGACAGATCCTCGCGGTAATCCAGATACAGTTGCCAGCCCGTCATCACCAGGGTGATGAGGGAGCTGATCAGAACGATCCGGAAGACCAGCCAGCGGGCGATCCGGCTGTCATCGAACAGGCGCTTCCAGAGTGTCGAGAATTTCACAGTGTTTCCACTCCGGACGGAACTCGCAGAGCGTCTGTCGAGCGATCCGCCAGTAACTGCCATCGGCCTTCATGGCGCGCAGCACCCGGGTAAGACGCGGGATCAGGTGGGCATGGCGCCGGTGCAGGTAGATATACATGGGCCGCTGGGCCAGGGCAGGATGCAATTCCCGAATGTGGTCCAGGCTCAGCAGTTGTAGCCAGTATAATCCCTGCCACTGCTCGTAGATCACCAGTTCCACCCGCCCCTCGGCCAGCAGACGAAACAATTGTTGCGGATGACGGGCGCGGGTCAGATGGGTGCCGGGCGGCAGGTTCGCCTCGACGATCTTCCAGCCCTGGATCAGGCCCACGCTGTGGGAGATGAGGCTGTGCCAGCCCGCCACGTGGATATCGTCGCGGTCGGCAAAGGCCACGAAATCGTAGACGATCACCGGTTCCGGCACCATCCGCAGGTTCGGGTAGAGGGCCTCCAGGCCCGCCACCCGGATCAGGTTGCCGTCCTCGATGCCGGCATCGGCGTTCAGCAGGGCCCGCTCGGCGGGCAGGGTGAGGATCTGCACCGATAATCCCAGGCGCTGGAAAGCCTCGCGGATCAACTGGTCCTGAAATCCCGGGCGCCGGGGCCGATCCCGCAGCGGCGGCGCCGAGGCGGTGTTGAACACCAGCGTGGCGGCCGGCAGCGGCGCCGGTACTGCCATCCAGGCGAGACACAGCGCGAGCAGCAGGTAAACCGCAGTGGCAGGCCGGGGCGTCGGAGGAGTGGACATCGTGGATGCGGGGCTGACAGTGGTGATCGATACCGCTAACCATAGCAGCAAATCACGCCGTTCAGAGTCGATCACGATCCCCGAATACCCGCACCGCCTGACCGATCCGCCCGGCGGTGGTGAGCCAGCAGAGCAGCCCGAAGATTCCGGCGATCCAGCCGAAACCCGCCGGCCACAGGCACAGCAGCACCAGCACCACAATCGTCTCGGTGCCCTCGGTGAGCCCGCCCAGATGATAAAACGCCTTGCGCCCCCGGGCCTCGGTGGTGATGCCACGCTTGGCGGCGACGATGGCATAGGCCAGAAAACTGCACCCGGTGCCCACGAAGCTATAGATCAGGAAGGCCGCCATCAGGCCCCGCTCGGGGTCGGCCACCGCGAACGCGAACACGATACCCGAGTAGAACAGAAAATCCAGCACGATATCCAGGTACCCGCCCAGATCGGTGGGTTCCGTGTGGCGCGCCACCGCGCCGTCCAGCCCGTCGGCCAGTCGGTTGCCGAGGATCAGCCAGAGGCCGAGCGTATAGGCTTGCAGGGCGATGGCCACAGCGCCGGCCACCCCCACCAGAAAGCCCGCCGCGGTGACCGCGTTGGGGGTGATCCCGAGCCCCGCCAGCTCCCGACCCGCCCGGTTCAGGGGCGGGTCGATCCAGGACCGCAGCCGGCTATCCAGCATACCGGGCAGTGCTCAGGCCAGTGCCTCCCGGGCCGGCAGGTAATCGTAGCCCAGATCCCGCGCCACCGCCTCGTAGGTCACCCGACCCTGGTACACATTCAGCCCGTTCAGCAGGTGCTGATCGTCCAGCAGGGCCTTTTTGAAACCCTTGTCGGCCAGCGCCACGGTGAACGGCAGCGTGGCGTTGTTCAGCGCCAGCGTGGAGGTGCGGGCCACCGCGCCAGGCATGTTGGCCACGCAGTAATGCACCACCTCGTCCACCACATAGGTGGGCTCGGTGTGGGTGGTGGGCCGGGAGGTGGCGAAGCAGCCGCCCTGGTCGATGGCCACATCCACCAGCACACTGCCCGGCTTCATCCGCCCCACCAGTTCGCGGCTCACCAGCTTGGGCGCCGCCGCCCCGGGTACCAGCACCGCGCCGATCACCAGATCCGCCTCCAGCACGAGTTTTTCCACCGCCTCCACGCTGGCATAGAGCGTATTCAGCCGGCAGCCGAACTGGAAATCCAGTTCGCGGAGGCGCTGGATGCTGCGGTCCAGCACCGTGACCTTGGCCTCCATGCCCATGGCCATGCGGATGGCATTGGTGCCCACCACGCCGCCGCCGACCACCGCCACGGTGGCGGCCTCCACCCCGGGCACCCCGCCCAGCAGCACCCCGCGCCCGCCCTGGGCCTTCTCCAGACAGTGGGCACCGGCCTGCACCGACATGCGCCCGGCCACCTCGCTCATGGGCTGAAGCAGTGGCAGGGTGTTCCCGGGGCCGGTGACGGTCTCGTAGGCGATGGCGATACAGCCGGATTTCACCAGACCCTCGGTCTGGCTGGGGTCCGGGGCCAGGTGCAAATAGGTGAACAGCACCTGGCCCTCGCGAAGCATGGCGCACTCCTTCGGCTGGGGTTCTTTCACCTTCACCACCATCTCGGCGCGCTGGAACACCTCCTCAGCGGCGCCGACGATGCTGGCCCCGGCGCTCTGGTAGTCGCTGTCGAACATGCCGATGCCCACCCCGGCGCCGGTCTCGACGATGACCTCATGGCCGTGGGCGACCAGTTCGCGGACGCTGGTGGGGGTCAGGCCCACGCGGTTTTCCATGACCTTGATTTCTTTGGGGACACCGACAAGCATGGGGTTTTCTCCTGGAGATTCGGTGGTGGTTGAAGTGCCCATAGATTAGGGTTTTTGCGTTATTATTTTTCTCTTTTGTAGCCCATAATCCAGCATAAGATAAATCCCGATGGGTTTTTCATGGTCAAAAATTCCGGAAAGGTCGAACCCGGCCGTCCCCTGGATCGCATCGACCGTCGGATCCTCAGAATCCTGGAGCAGGATGGACGAATCTCCAATGTGGATCTGGCCCGCCGGGTTCACCTGAGCCCCACCCCCTGCTTGGAGCGGGTGCGGCGACTGGAGCGGGAGGGCTATATCCTGGGCTACCACGCCCGCCTCAACCCCGAGCTGCTGGACACCGGATTGATACTGCTGGTGGAGGTGAGTCTTCGCAACACCGCCGACGCTTTCAAGTCCTTCCGGGCGGCGATCCTGGAGATTCCCGAGGTGCTGGAGTGCCATCTGGTGGCGGGCAATTTCGATTACCTGCTGAAGCTCAGGGTGCCGGATATTCAGGCCTACCGGCTGACCCTGTCCGAGCGGCTCACCACCATCCCGGCGGTGGCCCAGGTGCATAGCTACGTGGTGATGGAGTCGGTGAAGGAGGCGCACGGGTTGCCGCGCGTCGAGTAGCCCCCCCGGGATCGCCGGGTTGCACCCGGCGATCCCGGGAAAGGTATTTTCGCCTCAATCGGCCCGGATCCACCCCTGCGCCGCCGCATGCTCGGCGGCCTCGTGGGAGTCCCGCACCAGCACCATGGGCACCCCCCGATCGGCCAGCTCGGCCTGGATCTCCCGGTAATTGTCGGCATCGGTCTCCGGCGTCAGATCCCGCAGATACACTGCCAGCACCCGGCCCGGATGCTGGCGCACCACTTCCCGGTAGACGAAGGCATCGCGCTGGCCACTGTCGCCGATGAGGATGAAACGTAGATCCGGAAAGGTGTCGAGTATCCGCCCCGCCCGCTCCACCTTGTATTCATCGTGACCGCTCTTGATGAACTTGTCCCGGTCCAGCCCGAAATCCTTCAGGAAAATCGGCCCCGGTGGGATGCCGTGGACATCCATGAAATCCTCGAACAGACTGTAGAGATTCCAGGGACTGCTGGAGACGTAGAACAGCGGATTCACGCCCCGCCCGTCGGGGCCGAGCTTCAACGCCTGGTAGAGGTCGGCCACCCCCTCGAAGGGCTCGCGGGTATGGGCGTTGTTGAGGAGCACGGTGCTGAAGTGCTTGAGCAAATCGGTGGCCCCGGTCTTCACCACCGTGTCGTCCAGATCGCTGATCACCCCGAATTCGGCGTTGGCGGTGGGCACCAGCACCTCGCCGCCGACCACCGTGTCGTGGGAATCACTGGCGAAGGATTCCAGCAGGCGGATCTGCACCTCGCTCCAGGGCCGCAGCAGCGCCTGCGGATCGGTGAGGACGACATCCACCTCGAAGAACCCCTCGTCGTCGGTGACCACCCGTTCCCGCTGCGCCCCCACGCCTACCTCCAGCACCGCGCGGGGAATCTCGTCGGTCTCGTAGCGACGCCACATGTCCATGAGGTTATCGAGCGCCGAACTGCCCTCGTCCAGATGGGTGACGCCCCGATCCTCCAGCACCCTCCCCCTGAGCCACAGCCGCTCGCCGTTGCTGAAGCCCCGGTAGGGCAGGATGCGGATGGGATCGAAACGATCGAAGCGGGCCTTGAACTTGAGCTTCAGCAGGTCCAACCGATGCTCGACGCTGGACAGGGCATGGGTGAAGGTTCCCGGCATGGGTGTCTCCTGGGTCGGGCGCGGCGAGTCATTCGCCCCGCTTCTGTTTCCACACGGTGAGGAACAGCAACTGCCCCACAAGGAGCGGCAGCAGGCTGACCCCGAGAATCGCCACCCAGCCCTGCAAACCCGGGTTCTGGGTGGCGAGAATGCCGGACAGGCCCGGCAGATAGGCGGCGGCGACCAGCAGCGCCACGCACAGCGCGATGGCGCCCCAGATGTAGGGATTGGTGGTGACCTCGTTGCGCAGACAAACCCGAGCGACGGTCACGCAGGTTGAACACGAACCAGGGCTTCAGCGGAATCGGTAACGCCACGAAAGCGCCGATCACGAAGGCCACCGCCACCGCGATCACCTCGGGAACTTGGCAAAAATAACCTATCTGATTTCCATACATCGGGTTCGACATATCAGTTACTTAAAACTGGATATGACATAGGTTGTTCATGCCAGAACCTCCACGATACGGCGGATCAGCGACGGCGTATCCCCATCGCCCTGCGTCGCCCGCGACGATTCCCCGTTGTCTGCGCTCCTGCTCCCGTCCCGTCCTCGCCGAGGGTGATCTCGTCGTCGGCGGACACCACCCGGCGCAGGGTCATGCGATTCTCGGTGAAGAACTCATCGGCGATCTCACGATCGCTGGTGGGAATCGGCGCCTGTTCCCCGGCCGACTCCTCGGCCGACTCCTCGGCCTGCTCCTCGGCGGCCTGACGGGCCTTGCGCCGGGCGCGGGCGTTGACGAGTTTTCTATCCTGGGCGTCGGTGCTATCGCTGGTCGACGTGGTGTCGTGGTTGCGGTCGGCAGCCATCGGTTCCCCCGTAGGAATAGTTATATGGATATGGCCTCGACTGTTGGGTACGGCCTGGACGCCGGCCAGGTGGCGGCCGGCTTCAAGAAGCTCCGGTGCAAGGTGTGGACCAGGGTGCCGGGGCGCCTGACCGCGGGCATCCGGATCCGTCGGCCATGGCATTTTTTCCAGATTCGAAATAATCCGCAGAAGAAATTACAAGGTATTCCGGCCAATTCCGACGGCGCCACGGGGAATTCCCCGGCCTCCGGCGCCTGGCACTGTCCTTGCGGCGAAACCCTGTCCAGACGGGGAGTCACCCCGCGACGAGACAGCCAACACTCACCGGAGTCGGGAGCCGATTCATGAACGAACAAGCACCGTTGATCCTGCATCTGGACCGTAAGCAGACCCCGGTGGCGGTACGCTCCAGCGGCGCCACCGGGGTGATGTTCTCCATCGACACCGACACCGGCTTCCCCCACGCGGTGCTGCTCAACGGCGCCTGGGGCCTGGGCGAGAGCATGGTGCAGGGCAGCGTGGACCCGGACGAGTTCAAGGACACTACGGCCAGCCCATGGACATGGAATGGGCCAAGGACGGCGAGACCGGCGAGCTTTTCATCGTCCAGGCCCGGCCAGAGACCGTGCAGTCGCGCAAGGGCGCCGGCACCCTGATGAGCTACCGGCTGAAAAGTACCGGCAAGCTGCTGGCCGAGGGCGACGCCATCGCCACCGGCCCGGTGGTGAAGCTGAACAGCCCCGACAGACCCGAGGACTTCCCCGAGGGCGCTGTCCTGGTCAGCCGCGAACTGGGCCTGCTGGCGGTGGTGGGCACGGGTAACGCCACCCAGGTGCTGAAGGATGACCAGGAAGTCACCGCCTCCTGCGCCGAGGGTAGCGAGGGCAAGATCTACGACGGCATCGCCGATTTCGAGGCCCCGGGGCATGGCGCAGATCGCCGAGGCGCATCATCCGCGCCCGGTGATCGTGCACATGAGCGATTTCAAGACCAACGAGTATGCCGAACTCATCGGCGGGCGTCCCTTCGAGCCCGCCGAGGAGAATCCCATGCTGGGTTGGCGAGGTGCGAGCCGCTACTACAGCGAGGACTACCGGGAAGGTTTTGCCCTAAAGTGCCGGGCGGTGAAGCAGGCCCGGGAGGAGATCGGGCTCGACAATGCTGCAATCCCTGTTCGACGAGTCCAACCCGGCGGTCACCGGGACCATTGCCCGGCTGCTGGCGGATGCCCACGCGGCGGGCGCCAGGGTGGGCCTGTGCGGGCAGGCGCCCAGCGACGATCCGAGTTTTGCCCGGTTTCTGGTGGAGCACGGCATCGACAGCATCTCGGTGGTGCCAGACAGCTTTCTGGCGGTGAAGGAGAAGATCGCCGAGGTCGAGGCCGCCCGGCGGCGGGCGCGGGAACCGGCGCCCGGCTGAGGGCGTCATGACACCTTCCCGGATGACCTGGCCCATCGCCACCGTTCATTCCGATCTTTCCATGACACGCGCCACGGAGGCGGGACGAGACCCGCTTCCGGGGTTCCGCTTTCCTTCGATAATGTCGACCGAGTAGAGGAGATCACAACCATGCAAGTACCTCTTGAACTCAGTTTCCACGGTGTCCAGCGATCCGACTGGAGCGAGAACTACATCCGCGAGCGCGCCGAGCGTCTGGAGCGCTTTTGCGACAACATCATGGCCTGCCGGGTGGTGGTGGAAAATCCCCACTCCGGTCACGCCAATCACTTCCGGGTGCGCACCGAGGTGACCATCCCGCCGAACCATGATCTGGTGGCCGACAAGGAGATGACCGAGGAGGGCACCACGGATCTTCGCACGGTGATCCGTAGCACTTTCGAGGTGATGGAGCGGCAGATCAAGGCGACCGTGGAAAAGCGCCGCAATGAGGTCAAGGCCCACCCGGAGGAGCCCCGGGCACTGGTGGTGCGGATGTTCCCGGAACAGGACTACGGCTTCATCAAGGATCCGGACGGCACCGAGGAGTACTACTTCCATCGCAACGCCGTGCTACACGGCGACTTCGACCGGCTGACGGTGGGCACCCAGGTGCGCTTCGAGCGCTCCATGGGGGATATGGGTCCCACTGCGAGTTCCGTGCAGATCATCGACAAGCCCGGGGTACGCGAGAGCGGCGAGCCGCCGCCGGAAGAGCCCGAGGGCTGGCGGACTCACTAGAGCATTTTCCTCTCAGGTTTAACCAGTCAGCCTCTTGTGGGTGGGTCCATATATGGACCCACCCTACGAGGATTCTGCCAGATTCAAGGGGCTTACATCCCGGGCAGGAAAATCCAGAATCGAAGCTCCATTAGTAGAGAATCTCCCGGTAGCGGGCCAGCATGGCCTCCTGGGACTCCGGCGCCTCCCGGCCGCCGGTCTGATCGCGTAGCATCTGCCCCATGGTGGGCAGCGATTCCCGCCTAATCCGCGCCTCTGGCGACCAGAGCTCGGAGCGCATCAACGCCTTGGCGCAGTGTAGATAGGCCTCCCGCACCGCCACCCGGATCACCAGCTTGGGCAACCGCTCGCCCTCCGGGCAGCGTCCGAGCAAAGCCTCATCGGTGGACAGCACCGCCTCGCCGTTCACCCGCAGGGTCTCGTCCACCCCGGGAATCAGGAACAGCAGGCCCACCCGGCCGCTGTCGAGGATATTCTCCAGACTGTCTAGGCGGTTATTGCCGGGCCAGTCGGGGATCAGCAAGGTGGCGGGGTCTGCCACCGCCACGAAACCGGGCTGTCCACCCCGGGGCGAGGCGTCCGGCAAACCGTCGCGGCCGTGGGTGGCCATCACCACGAAGGGCGACAGGGCGATGAAGCGCTGGCAGTGGGGATCCAGATGATCCAGTTGCTTGGCCACGGCGCGGCCGACCGGCGGTTTGTAGAAGGCGCGAAGCTCATCGCGGCTCTGGAGGGTGGACATGGCGAATACTCCAGGCAGGGTTGACGGAACCCCAGTATAGGTGTCCGCCAGCGCCTGGACCAACCCCGACACCTAGGTGGCGAACGGATAGGTCTCCGGCATCCCGTCCAGTCGTCGAGTATCCAGCGGCGTCACCGCCCGGGTCTGGTCGAACCAGATGTACTCGTCGAACTGCGCCGCCAGCCGGGCCATGAAGTAATGACTGAAGCGCTCGGTCTCGGGGCGGTAGATGACGCCAATGGCCCGCTCCAGCGCCTGCTCCAGCAAGCGCTCGCGGAGCTGCCCCGGATGGGTGTGGCCAAGCCCCAACATGAAGGCCGGAATACCGGCGTCGTGACAGAGCCGCTCCCAGCTCTCGGGCAGCGAGGGGCGCACCTCCCTGACCTCCATGGGGCCGTCCCAGTTGCTGGCGGCGGCCACGGTGCCGCCGTGGGTGCCGAAACCGATGAGATAAGCGCCATTGCCGTAGGTCTGGCGGCACAGTTGGCCGAGGTTGTATTCGCCCCGGGCCGCCATATCGGTGGCCGAGGCATCGCCGAGGTGCGAGTTGTGTGCCCACACCACCGCCCGGGCGTCCGATCCTCGCTGCTCCAGCAGCCCCCGTAGGGTCTCGAACATGTGACCGTCGCGCAGGTTCCAGGAATCGGCAAAACCCTCGTAGAGACTTCGATAATAGCGCTCGGCATTGGTCACGAGACGGGCATTCTGCACCGCGTTCAGGAACGCGCTGCCGTCGTGTTCGGCGGCGTAATCCAGGCGCTTTTTCAGCAGATCGCCGAGCATCGCCACCACCTCGGTCTGGCACTCCCGGTAGCGCCCGGACACCGCGGCGCGCCCGTAGGTGGCCGGATCCGACTGCCACGGGGTGAGGCAGCCGTAGCGCTCCCGGGCCACCCGCGCCGCCTCCGGGTCCACCCGGGAAAGATATTCCAGCACCTCGTGGATGGAGGTGTAGAGGCTGTACAGATCCAGGCCATGGAAGCCCACCCGCTGCCCGGGATCGTCGATGCCGGCATTGTGCTCGCGCAGCCAGTCCACGAACTCGCGCACCTCCTCGTTACGCCACATCCAGGTGGGAAAGCGGCTGAAGGCGGTCCACTCGCTGGCCGCCACCTCGCGGTGCTGCACATAGTGATCAATACGACTGGCGTCGGGCCAATCGGCCTCCACCGCCACCAGGTTAAAACCCTGCTTCTCGATCAGTTCCCGGGTGATGCGGGCGCGAAACCGATAGAACTCGGAGGTACCGTGGGAGGCCTCGCCGATCAGCACCACCCGCGCGGGACCGATCCGCGCCAGCAGCATATCCAGCGACACTGAATCCAGATCGTCGATGGGCTGGGCGGCGCTGGTGATCAGCGCGGGGGTGGCGGTGTCATCCGGGCGGGGCCGGCGCAACTCCGCCGCCGAGGGGGCATCCTCGGCCTCCGGGCCGGGCTCGGCGATATTGCCCACGAAGTTGATGGATTTGCGTCCGGGGTCTTCCCAGCCCTCGTCGCCCACCAGCGGCACGAAACGCACTCCGGTGAGTTGCTCCTCGCGAAACTCGTTTTCGTCCACCCGGGTCACCCGCACCAGCGCCTGGATGCTGGAGGTGCCCACCGGGATCACCAGCCGTCCGCCGATGGCCAGCTGGTGCTTCAGGGAATCCGGCACCGCCGGTCCGCCGGCGGCCACCACGATGGCATCGTAGGGCGCGGCCTCCGGCCAGCCGCGGGTACCGTCGCCGTGGATCACCCGCACGTTGTCGTAACCCCGCACCCGCAGGATTCCCTCGGCCTGCCGGGCCAGGATCTCGTGGCGCTCCACGGTGTAGACCTCGCGGGCGATCTCGGCCAGCACCGCAGCAGCGTAACCGGAGCCGGTGCCCACCTCCAGCACCCGCTCGCCGCCCTGGAGGTTCAGCGCGTCGGTCATGTAGGCAACGATGTAGGGCTGGGAGATGGTCTGTTGCTCGCCGATGGGCAGCGGCGAGTCCTCGTAGGCGAACTCCTGGATGGCCTCCGGCAGGAAGGCCTCCCGGGGCACCCGGGCCATGGCTCGCAGTACCGGCTCGGCGCGGATGCCGCGGGCCTGGATCTGGCGCCGGACCATGGCCTCGCGCTGCTTCTCGAAGGTCTGGTGGTTGCTGACATCGCTCATGGGGACTCCTCGGAAAATGCTGACTGAAATCTCGGTGTAATCGTCATGCAAGGAGACCGCGCAAACTTTGTGCCCCGCAGCAGCCGCTTTTGATATCAAACATTTAACTGAACCCTACAGCCATCATGGGCACCACCGGGTTGTAAACCCGTAATCTCTGGAACGTCCTTACAAAGCCGGGCACCGGACCGCGGAGAGGAACGCCGGCCACGCCCCATGGTCTGGTTTTCTGACGATCCGGGAAAACGCATACACTTCAAGGAGTCCGCATGGGTTTGTTGATCGACGGGCAGTGGCATGACCGGTGGTACGACACCAAGCAAAGTGGTGGACGCTTCCAGCGCCAGGAATCCCTGTTCCGCCACTGGATCACCGCCGACGGCAGCCCGGGACCCAGCGGCGAGGGCGGTTTCAGGGCCGAGCCCGGACGCTATCATCTGTATGTCTCCTACGCCTGCCCATGGGCCCACCGTACCCTGATCTTCCGCGCCCTGAAGGGGCTGGAGGCGATGATCCACGTGTCGGTGGTGAACTGGACCATGGGCGAGCACGGCTGGAGCTTCGAACCCGGCCCCGGGGTGGTACCCGACCCCCTGCACGGGGCGCGTTATCTCTACGAGCTGTATCTGGCGGCCAAGTCCGACTACACCGGACGGGTGACGGTGCCGGTGCTGTGGGACAAAAAAACCAACACCATCGTCAACAACGAGTCCGCCGAGATCATCCGCATGTTCAACTCGGCCTTCGACGGGGTGGGGGCGAACCCCGGGGATTATTATCCGGAGCCACTGCGCGAGGAGATCGACCGCATCAACCAGCGGGTCTACGCCACCGTCAACAACGGCGTCTACCGGGCCGGCTTCGCCACCAGCCAGGACGCTTACGAGGAGGCCGTCAACGAGCTGTTCGAGTCACTGGACTGGCTGGAACAGTTACTCACCGAGCGGCGTTATCTGGCCGGCGAGCAGCTCACCGAGGCGGACTGGCGGCTGTTCACCACGCTCGTGCGCTTCGATCCGGTATACGTGGGTCACTTCAAGTGCAATCGCGACCGGCTGGTGGATTTTCCGCTGCTGTGGGCCTACACCCGGGAGCTCTACCAGATCCCCGGGGTGGCGCAGACCGTGCATTTCGACCACATCAAGCACCACTACTACGAGAGCCACCCCACGGTGAACCCCACGGGGATCGTGCCGGTGGGTCCCATGCTGGATTTCGGCGCACCCCATGGCCGGGACTGAGGAGGCGGTGGCGGCGGCGCATCCCGATGAGGATCCCCGGGCCAGCGCCCCACCCCGCCCCGAACACTGTGAACTCTGCGGGCGGGCGGTGGAGATGCTCACCCGCCATCATCTGATTCCCCGCACCCGCCATCGCAACAAGCGCACCCGCCGGCAGTTCCAGCGCGAGCAACTCCACCAGCGGATCCTGTGGCTCTGCCGGCCCTGCCACAACCATATCCACGACGTGCTGAGCGAGAAGCAACTGGCGGAGGACCACCACAGCCGCGAGGCGCTGCTGGCCCACCCAGCGGTGCGCCGCTTCGTGGACTGGATCCGGGATCGCCCGGTGACGTTCCGCCCCGCCAGCCGTTCCTGGAAACGCCGCGCCCGTTAAAACCATGGCGCGGGCCGCCGGTCCGACCAAGTAAGACCGACATCCGCCACCCGCCACCCGAGAATCGACGGACCCGGACTCACCATGCCCCGATCCCTGCCTCTACCCTCCCACCGGGCCTACAGCCTCGGCCTGCTGCTCGCCTACAGCGTGATCTGGATACTGCTGGCGCTGGACCCCCGGCACCCGCGCATCTGGTGGCTGGAGAATATCCTGGTGGGCTGTTTTCTGGGCTATCTGCTGATCAGTTTCCGTTCCATGCCCCTGTCGCGGCTGTCCTACACGCTGATCTTCGTGTTTCTCGCGCTGCACACCGTGGGCGCCCATTATTCCTACAGCGAGGTGCCCTACAACGACTGGTGGCACGCTCTCACCGGCCGGACCCTGAACGAGATGATGCACTGGGAGCGGCACAACTTCGACCGGGTGGTACATCTCTGTTACGGACTGTTGCTGGCTTACCCCATCCGCGAGCTGTTCCTGCGGGTGGCGGCGGTGCGGGGGTTCTGGGGGTATTTCCTGCCCCTGGACCTGACCCTGGCCACCTCGGCCATGTTCGAACTGTTCGAGTGGGCAGGCGCCACCTGGGCCGGGGGGGAACTGGGCCGGCAATATCTGGCCACCCAGGGGGATCGCTGGGACCCGCAGAAGGATATGCTGCTGGCCGGCATCGGCGCCCTCCTCGCCATGCTCCTGACCCTGGCGGTGAATGCCTATCGTAAGCGCGATTTCGGCCGGGACTGGCAGCAGAGCGTGGCGGTCAAGGAGCCCCGACCGCTGGGCGAGGAGAGCCTGGCGCGGCAGTTACGGGGGCAAGCGGCGGACCGGGG
>JGI12109J20283_10006586_pt1 | contig 21109 bp, 17 predicted proteins | sample ElkSlonscriptome_12_FD_20283 | JGI IMG/M metagenome (IMG submission 20283)
AAGTAATCGGAGGCGGCTCGCTGCGACACGCTGCAAGGACGTCCGTGTCAGCTCGACGGCGGGATCCCTCCCGCCGACGGTCGCGGCGACCCGCCTCCGATGACTTTCGGGACGATTGATAGTGCGCCCGACTGGCATGCCAGCGGCCTGCAGGCATGACAGAGAAAGTATAGATGCCCTGGCCTGGGGTTTGCGGATGGGGTAGCGCGATGCGGGTTGTTGCGCTGATTATTCCCGTTCGAACTCGGTCGGCGGAGGGGTGGACGGTTGTCGGCGCTGCGGTGCTTGACCGACAAATGTGGTCGGGGAATGATACAGATGCGGTGGTTGTCTCTGCGGTGCGGTGAGGTACGAGAGCGCGGCGGGCGGAGTAGCGATTTAACGCTCTGAGGCGGTTCCTCGCGAGGCGCGGACGCGCTGCCATGATCTGTTAACCTGTAGTCGCCTTGAAACGACTTCTTTGGCGCGTCACCTAAACGCATCACGCTCGCCCGGTTGCGCTGATAGGGTCTGTCACCTCAGATGTCTAATCAACTCGTTGACCGGTGTCGTCAGGGGATAGAGGTCGCGCCGACGGAGCGCAAAGAAGAACTGCGAAGCTGGGGCGGCGACGATGGCTGCCGGGCATCACCTGCTCCAAGGCACAGGGGCGCCATCCGAAGTCCAATCGAAGAGATGAGGAGGGAATTATGGCAAGAGTTGCACTGGTTACCGGCGGAACGCGCGGTATCGGGGAGGCGATCTCGGTCGCGTTGCAGGAGGCCGGCTACCGCACCGCTGCCAATTATGGGGGCAATGACGACGCCGCTCGGGCCTTTTCCGAGCGAACTGGGATCCCGGCCTTCAAGTTCGATGTCAGCGACCACGACGCGACGAAGGCGGGCATCGCCGAGATCGAGGAAGCCCTTGGCCCCATCGAGGTGCTGGTCAACAACGCCGGGATCACACGCGACGGGACCCTGCACAAGATGACCTTCGAACAGTGGCAGAAGGTCATCGACACGAATCTCGGCTCCTGCTTCAACTGCGCGCGGGCGGTGATCGAGGGCATGCGCGCGCGCGGCTTTGGGCGCATCGTCAATATCAGCTCGATCAACGGCCAGGCGGGACAATTCGGGCAAGCGAACTACTCGGCGGCCAAGTCCGGTATTCACGGCTTCACGAAAGCGATCGCTCAGGAGGGTGCCGGCAAAGGCATCACCGTGAACGCCATCGCGCCGGGCTACGTCGACACGGAGATGCTGAGCGCCGTGCCGCCGGAGGTCCTGCAGAAGATCATCGCCCGTATCCCGGTGGGACGCCTGGGGATACCGGAAGACATCGCCCGCACCGTCGTATTCCTAGCCGACGACGCGGCCGGGTTCATCACCGGTTCGACGATCTGTGTCAACGGTGGTCAGTATATGTATTAGATGACCGGCGCGGATTCGAGCGCCGGCGCTATCAATCGCCCCGAACATAATCGGAGACGGGTCGCTGCGAGCCGTCTCCGATTACTTTTGCTTACTTTTGCTACCCTCAAGGCGACAGCTGCTCGGAGACGGCGGCCTCGGCGAAGGTCGCCATCTGGTTATGCAGTGCGCAGGCCATGCGGAGGAGGGGGACGGTGACTGCGGCGCCGCTGCCCTCGCCGAGGCGCATGCCCAGGTCGAGCAGCGGATGTCCACCGAGGGCCTCGACGATGCGTTGGTGGCCCGGCTCGGCCGAGGCATGCGTGAGGATCAGCCACTCGGTGACGCCCGGGCGGAGCCGCTCGGCGGCGAGAGCGGCTGCCGAACTGATAAAGCCGTCGACCAGCACTGGGACGCCCATCTGGGCGCAGGCGATATAGCTGCCGGCGAGGGCCGCGATCTCGAAGCCGCCAAGCCGGCGCAGCGTCTCGTGCGGATGGCTGAGGTGTTCGCTGTGACGGGCCAGGGCGCGCTCGAGGATGGCGATCTTGCGGGCGAATCCCTGTGCGTCGAGGCCTGTGCCGGGTCCTGCCAGGTCGTCAGCGGGGGCACCGAGTAGGGCGCAGGCCAGCGCCGCTGCGGCGGTGGTGTTGCCGATGCCCATCTCGCCGCCGATGAACAGGTCTGCGCCGGCGAGTTGGGCGCGCTCGGCGGCGTGCCGGCCCGCGGCAAGGGCTCGCGCGCACTGATGTTCGTCCATCGCCGGTCCTAACAAGAAGTTGGCCGTGCCGGGGCCGAGATCGTAGCGGCGCACGCCCTCGAGGGCCCCGGGATCGACGACCGTGCCGAGTGTGACGACCTCGAGCCTGGCGTCTAGCGCCCGTGCGGCGACGCTGATGGCCGCCCCGCCGCGGGCGAAGTTCTTGACCATCTCGGCGGTGACCGATTGCGGAAAGGCCGAGATGCCCTCTGCCGCGACGCCATGGTCACCGGCGAAGACCGTGATCGCGATGCGATCGGCGCGCGGCTGTTCGGTCCCTTGCATTGCCGCCAAGCGCTCGGCCAATTGTTCGAGCCGCCCGAGGGCACCGCGTGGTTTGGTCAGGGCGCCTTGGCGGGCGCCGGCCGCGGCAGCCGCGGCCTCATCGAGCCGGGCCGCGGGGACCTCCAGCCATTCCAGCGTCTGGTTCACTCAATCTCTCCAAGTTTGCGAAGGTTCGTCCTGCTTCTGCACCGCCAGGCCGGCGGCGGTCGGTCAGTCGCGGGCGCTAGCCAGTGCCGCCGCGAGCCGTGTCCAGCCAGGCTCGTCACCCGGCAGCCCGAAACGCAGGCTCGGCGGTGTATCGAATAGCCGTGTCAGGATGCCCTGGCGAGCGAGCAGCGTGTGCAGATCGCTCGCATCGGGCGTACGGACCCACTGGAAGAGGGCGCAGCCGCCGGCGGGGGAAAGTCGGTGCTGGCACAGTAGCGCCGCCAGTCGCCGTGCGCCCTGTGCCAGGTGCACGCGGGCCGCGGCCTGCCAGGCTCGATCGGCGAGCGCGCGCTGTGCGACCCAGCGCGCCGGGTTCGTCAAGGTCCAGGGGCCGAGCAGGGCCCCCAGGGCCGCATTGAGCCGCGGCTCGGCGATGACGAAGCCAATCCGGGCGCCAGCCAGTCCGAAGAACTTGCCGAGCGAACGCAGCACGATCAAGCCGGAGCGTGGGCAATCCGCGGCAAGGCTGTCCCCGGGCATGGTGTCGATGAAGGCCTCGTCGACGACCAGCCAGCCGCCGCGCGCGGCGAGCCGCTCCTGCCAATCGAGGAGCGTGGTGTGTGCGAAACGGGCGCCAGTCGGGTTGTTCGGGTGGATCAGCACCACGACATCGGCCGGGGGCGCGCTAGCGCTCCGCACCGCCTCCGCGGCGAGCGGTAGGACCTGGTGTCCGGCAAGGCGCCAAGCCTCGGCGTGTTCTGCATAGCCGGGCTCGAGTACGGCGACGCGCGATGGTCGGCGCAGCCGAGGCAATGCCTGGATGGCGGCTTGGGATCCGGCGACCGGCAGGGTTTCGGTCACGCCATAATAGCCCTGAGCCGCCGCTTCGAGCCCGTCGTTCGCTTCTGGCAGCTGCCGCCAGAGCCCCGCCGGCACATCTGGGACCGGCCAGCCGGAGGGGTTGATCCCGGTCGAGAGGTCGAGCCAGTCGGCGAGCGGGATGTGATAGCGTGCGGCGGCCGCGCGTAGGCGCCCGCCATGCTCAAGCATGGGGAAGGCGGGCTGGCATGCGGTATTGCTGGGGGTTAATTGCTCGAGATGCTGCCGCGGGCGGCGTCAAAATGGGTTCAGGTGGGATTGACGGGTGAAGTCCATATAGCCCGCGCTCACGCCCTGGCGCCAGCCGGCGCCGAAGCGAATCGGCGCAATCACGATCCCTTTGGACTGGAGGTAGTTGACCCCAACTCCGCCGACGAAATAAAGACTGCCCTCGATGCCTGGAAAACGCTGAAAGAGGGCGTCCGTGCTCGGGAGATTGTAGACGAGCACGAACACCTTGGCGACATTCAGGCCGAAGTCGAAGCCGATGGAGGGGCCCTGCCAATAGACCGGCAGGTCGGGATACGACTTCGCTTGCAGACGACCTCGCCCGTAGCGCAGGCCTACGGCTAGGGCGCCGCCGATTTCCTCACCGGCGATGTAAGCATTGGGCTCCCCTTGGTCCTCGAATACCCGCTCCACCACCTTGGCGAGGCCCTCTGCGCCCCTGCCGAAGAAGTCCTGCATGGCGGCGAGGATTTCGTCCTCTCTGTAGGTTTCCCGCTCGCGCCCCTCGTAGGCCTCTTCGGCCTGCGTGCTGGTCGCGGCCGCCAGAGTACAGAGGATCAGCGTGATCGCGAGGTGACGCATCGTCCAGTTACCCCTCCTAGAAAGCCTTCATCGGTATCTTACCAGGATGCCCCTCGGTGGGTGAGCCTTTGGGCGGCGGGGGCGCACGCGGCGGCCCTCAGGTCGAGCGGGCAGTGTGTCATGGGCGCGTTTTGTGACGCGTTCGTGCGGCTTGGGCCTGGCCATCGGGTACCAAACGAGCGATTGGCGAGAGTCGATCACAGTCGCGCCAGGTGGGGGCGAGCTAACCTGGGCGAGGTGCCCATCAATCGTCCCGAATGTAATCGAAGGCGGGTCGTGGCGACCGTCGGCGGGAGGGATCCCGCCGTCGAGCTGACACGGAGGTCCGTGCAGCGTGTCGGAGCGAGTCGTCTCCGATTACTCTTGCAACCCGCGATAGCCCGCAGAGGGCTTCAGCTTCAGTTGGAGGATGGCGGATGATTATGACGCTCAATCGGAAGGTTTCGCTGCTCGTGATCGCCGTCGCCATCGCGATCCTGGCGATGCTGTTGGCGATCAGCCTCGTTGCCTTCCGCCACTTCTCGATCGTTTCCTCCACCGCCTATGTCCGGACCGCCGCCGAGCTGGTCCGGGTACAGCTGACCGAGTCGATGATCAACGGCGTGATCGACCAGCGCGAGCAGGGTCTGGAGCGGATCCGAAGGATCCGCAATCTGCGCACCGCCCATGTCGTGCGCTCTCACTGGGTAAACGAGCAATTCGGCGACGGCTTGCCGCGCGAGATGGTCGCCGACGCGATCGAGAAGCGCGTGCTGCGCGACGGCGAGCCGCGCTTCGAACTGCGCGAGGAAGGCGGCGATCCGGTCTTTCGGGGCACCATACCCTACATCGCCAGTGCACGGGGCGAGCCGAACTGCCTGCAGTGCCATCAGGTCGCGGAGGGCACGGTGCTCGGTGCCGTGACGCTCGAGCTGTCGTTGGACGAGCTGCGCCGACAGGCGATCTACAGCGCGCTCGCGGTACTGCTGTCTGTCGCCCTGATCTCGGTGGCCGCGATCCTCGCGGCGCGCCGCCTGATACTGCCCGTGGGCGACACGGCGGCGGCGATCGGGGGCGTTGTCCAGCGGGCGTTACGCGGCGACTTCCGGGCGCGGGTGGCGCAGCGCACGGATGACGAGATCGGTCAGATCGCGGGCCATACGAACCGGCTCTTAGGCTTCCTCGAGGAAGGCTTGTCGCGAATCAATGAGCGCGTCACCCAGCTCACCGGGCGTCCGCCACGCTACGGCGAGAACCAGCTCGAGGCGACGGTCGAGATGGTCGAGCAGCTCGCCGATGCGACTCGCTTCAAGGCGACCATCGAGGAGGATGAGACCAAGAGCGAAATCTACGAGCGTTTCGGGCGCCTGCTCGACGAGCGTTTCGGTATCCAGGCTTACTCGGTGTACGAGACCCTCGGGGACACGGAGATGACCGCAATGGTGGTCGATGGCGAGATCGACGGGGCCTGCCGTTGGTGCGATCCGCAGATCCTCGTGCGTAGCGAAAGCTGTCGAGCGAAGCGCTCGGGTCATCCGGTCGATGGCCTGCTCCAACCGGGCACCTGCCTCGCCTTCCGCCCGGCTGTTGGCGCCGCCCAAGGCCAGGCCTACCGCCACTATTGTATCCCGTTGATCCAGTCCGGTTCGGTCGGCAGCGTCATCCAGCTGGTCGCAACCGAGGGCGAGGCGGCGCAGCGCCTCGAGCAGATTCCCTACCTGCAGATCTATCTGCGCGAGATGGCGCCGGTCCTCGAGGCCAAGCGTCTGACCGAGACGCTGCGCGAATCGTCGTTGCGCGACGCGATGACGGGGCTGAACAACCGGCGCTTTCTCGAGGAATACATCGAGACCCTCACGGTGAACGCGCGGCGGCGCAACGTGCAGCTGGCGGTGCTGATGATCGATCTCGATTACTTCAAGATGGTCAACGACACCTATGGCCACGATGTCGGCGATACGGTGCTCAAGGCACTGGCCGAGCTCCTCAAGCAGTCGGTGCGCGCCTCCGATTTGCTGATCCGCTTCGGCGGCGAGGAGTTCCTGGTCGTGCTGCAGGATACCGATCCCGAGGGGGCGTTCGGCGTGGCCGAGAAGATCCGCACCCTGGTAGCCGGTTTCGAGCTCGAGGTGACGGGGGCCGTCTTGCAGAAGACCGTCTCCATTGGCCTAGCGATTTTCCCGGAGGATAGCGAGACCTTCTGGCAGACCCTCAAGTACGCCGATGTCGCCCTCTATCGTGCCAAAGAGGCGGGGCGCAATCGGGTGGTGCGCTTCACCCCGGACATGTGGGAGCCCGGCCAGGACGTCTACTGATTCCGCTTCTTGCGCGTCAATCTTGAAGGAAGGGTCGCCGCTCGGCCGCTGGCCGTCGTCACCTGCGGTGTTGCGTCTCTCGGCGCCGGATGAGGAACTATCCCGGGGTGCTCCGGTCTTCAATTCCCGGCATCATGCGAGCGACCCCGAGCATGTGGGGTGTCGCTCTGGGCAGTGGGATCCTCGCGCAACCTGGGGACGGCGTCCCACGCTCGGCACTGTGACGGGCCTTGGCGCCGCAGACGGAAGCTGCGGTTCCCATCCTGGCCAGAGCCGTTCCGCGATATCTTTAGGAACCGGACCATCGATGCTCTCGATCGAGAACCTGACGAAGCGTTTCGCCGCGTCACCCGAGCCGCCACTGTTCGAGAAGGTGTCCTTGGCGCTCGTGCCCGGCGAATCGGTCGCCATCATGGGCGACTCCGGCGTCGGCAAGTCGACCCTTCTGAATTGCATCGCGGGCCTCGAGCCGGTCGACGGTGGGCGGATCGCCCTGCGCGGTGTCGAGCTGACCGGGCTCGATGAAGACGCCCTGGCCGGCCTGCGCCGCCGCGAGCTCGGCTTCGTCTTCCAGGCCTGCCACATTCTGCCGCACCTGAATCTCGCCCAGAACGTCGCCCTGCCGCTGTGGCTGCTCGGCGTCGCCAAGGGCCCTGCGGACGAGCGGGCCCGCGCGATGCTCGAGCAGGTTGGCTTGGCTTCGCGAGCCGATGACTGGCCTCGGCACCTCTCGGGCGGCGAGACCCAGCGCGTTGCCATCGCCCGCGCCCTCATCCACGAGCCGGGCGTGGTGTTGTGCGACGAGCCGACGGGCAACCTCGACCCCGAGCGTGCCGCCGGGGTCCTTGAGCTCCTCCTCGGTCGCATCCGGGAGGCCGGGGCGATCGGGATCCTAGTGACCCACTCGCGCGCCGCTGCGGGCCACGCCGATCGCATCCTGCGCCTCACCCACGGTGGACTCATCGCGGCATCCTAACCCAAGTGAATAGCGCCCTCTGGTACGTCTTTCTCGCGAGCCTTTGGCGGCGCCGGCTCGCCACCGCCCTGTCCCTGCTCGCTATCGCTCTGGGTGTGGCCTTGGGGCTCTCGGTACAGCTGATCAATGCGGCGGCCCTCGACGAGCTCGGTCGTGGGATGCGGCTGCTCGCCGGCGAGGCGGATCTTCAGATAGCCGGCGCGCAGCGCGGTTTCAGCGATGCGGTATACCTGCGGGTCGCGCAGCGTCCGGAGGTCGCGCAGGCGAGCCCCGTCCTCGAGGTCAGGGCACGCCTGCCGGATCGCGAGGACGAAACCCTCCGGGTCTTTGGCATCGACCTGTTTCGGGCCGGTCAGGTGACGCCCCTCTTGCTGCCGGAGGTCGAGACGCCGGTCGGCGCGGATGCCGAAGCCGACCCACTGACGGTCCTCGAGCCCGATGCGGTGTTCTTGAGTCCGGCGGCGAGTCGCTCGCTCGGCCTGGCTGCCGGCGAGACCCTTGGGGTGCTAAGCGGCGTCCGCGTCGAGCCTCTGCGCGTAGCCGGCTCGGTCCCTGCGGCCGGTGCCGAGCAGGCGCTCGCGGTCATGGATATCGCCGCGGCACAACAGCGCTTCGACCGGCTCGGCCAGATCACCCGTATCGACCTGCGCCTGGCCCCGGGCGTCGGGCGCCAGCTGGCCGCGGAACGCCTGCGCGCCATCCTGCCCCCCGGAGTTGCCGTCATGACGCCGGCCGATGCCGAGTCCGAGGCGCTGGGTCTGTCGCGCGCCTACCGCATCAATTTGACGATGCTGGCCGCGATCGCCCTGTTGACCGGCGGATTCTTGGTCTTCTCGTCGCAACTGCTGTCGGTCGTGCGGCGGCGCCAGGAGCTGGCCTTTCTGCGTGCCCTCGGCCTGGATCGCGCCACGCTCTGGCGTGGCTTGGTCGCCGAGGGGGCGGCGCTCGGTCTCGTCGGCGGTGTCTTCGGTGTGGTCTTGGCCTACCTGTTGACGGCGCTGGCCTTCGCGGTGGTCGGTGGCGACCTCGGCGCCGGCTTCTTTCGCGGGGTCAGTCCGTCCCTGCGTTTCGAGCCCCTGTTGACCCTCGTCTATCTCGTGCTCGGCGTGTTCGCCGGCGTCGCCGGCGCCTGGCTGCCGGCGCGCGAGGCGGTGCGTATGGTTCCGGCGCGGGCGCTGCGCTCCGGCGACGAGTCCGAGGCGTATCGGGCGCCGCCGCGTTGGACGCTGGCCTTCGCCAGCCCGATTCTGGCTGGCGTGCTCGCGCTGCTGCCGCCGATCGGGGGCATGCCGGTCTTCGGTTACCTCGCCGTGCTGCTGGTTCTGATCGGCGCGGTGCTGCTGCTGCCGGGTGCGACGCCCTGGGTGATGGCGCGGCTGCAGGACAGCGGCTCGACGCTGCTCAGGCTGGCCCGAGCGCGCTTGAGTGCCGCGCCCGGGCAGGCGGTGGTGGCCGGTGTCGGTGTCGTGGCGAGCGCTGCCCTGGCCGTCTCGATGGCGATCATGGTGTATTCCTTCCGGGGCTCGGTCGACGACTGGCTGACGCAGCTGTTGCCGGCGGACCTCTATTTGCGCGCCTCCTCATCGAGCGCCAGCGGTTATCTCGATCCGGCGGTCGTGGCCCGCGTCGCCGAGCTGCCCGGCGTCGCGCGCGTGCGCCCGGTGCGCTTCGAAAGCATCCGCCTGGGTCCGGAGCGTTTCGAGATGACCCTGATCGCCCGCCCGGTGCGCTCGAGTACCGGCCTGCCCCTGGTCGCCGGCACGCTGCGGCCGCCAACCGGGGCGGGGACGCCGCCGCCCGCCTGGATTTCGGAAGCGCTGGCGGACCGCTTGCGGCTCGCCGTCGGCGAGTCGATCTCGCTGCCCTTGGCCGGTCGGCTGCACAGCTTCCGGGTCGTCGGCGTGTGGCGCGACTATGCGCGCCAGCGGGGGGCCGTGGTCATCGAAATCGAGGACTATCGGTCCCTGTCCGGAGATCGCCGCACCAATGACCTCGGGCTGTTTCTCGCATCCGGGACCGAACCGGAGTCGGTCATGGCGGCGATCCGCGATTCCGTCGCTGGCGGTGTCGTGCAGATGAGGCTTCCGAGCGAGCTGCGGGCGATGATTCTCGAGATCTTCGACCGGACCTTCCTGGTGACTTACCTGATGGAGGCCGTGGCGGTCCTGATCGGGCTGTTCGGCGTCAGTACGACCTTCGCGGCGCTCGCGACCAGCCGGCGCAAGGAATTCGGTATCCTGCGTCACCTCGGCCTGCGGCGGCGCCAGATCGGTGCCCTGCTCGCGATCGAGGCGGCCTTGACGACCGCCGTCGGTGTCGTTCTGGGTCTGGCCGGGGGTGGCGCGATCGCCCTGATCCTCGTCGAAGTCATCAATCCGCAAAGCTTCCACTGGAGCATGGATATGCGTTTGCCTGTCGCTGTGCTGGTGGCCTTCAGCCTGTCGTTGATCCTGCTCGCGGCCTTGACGGCGCGGCTTGCCGGTCATCAGGCGATGAGCCAGGATGCGGTCTTAGCGGTGCGGGAGGATTGGTGAAGGGTCCCGGAGTGAGCTTGCGGCGATCTGTCGGGGCCGCGTGGAGAACGGCACGAGGCGCGGCAGAGCCGCTGCACCTTCAATCTCTCCTCGCGGTGGTGCTAGTCTTGGTGGTGCAGGTGGCCGGCGCGGACTTCGCACGGGTCGTACCGGATCGCGAACTCGCCTTTCCCGAGGACACCGGCGCACACCCGGCCTTCCGCAACGAGTGGTGGTACATCACCGGCTGGCTGACGGATCAAGACGGCCAGGAGCGGGGCTTTCAAGTGACCTTCTTTCGTGTCGGCACGGGGCTCGGAGCCGAGAATCCGAGCCGTTTCGCGCCGCGTCAACTGGTCATCGCCCATGCGGCGATTGCCGACCCTGGGTTGGGGCGCCTGCGCCACGCCCAACGCACCGAGCGGGCGCTGGTGCCGCTGGCCGGTGCCGCGGAGGGGCGCACCCGGGCCTGGATCGGCGACTGGGAGCTGAAGCTCGAGGATGGGCGCTACCAAACCCGCATCGAGGCCGAGGAGTTCGCCTTTGAGCTCGCGATGACGCCGCCCGGCCCGCCCGTCCTCAACGGGGTCGATGGCTTCAGTCAGAAGACGCCCGATCCGGTCAATGCGAGCTACTACTACAGTCGTCCGCAGCTGGCCGTGCGCGGCACCATCGAGCTCGAGGGTGAGGCCCATCGGGTGACCGGCCGCGCCTGGCTCGATCACGAGTGGTCGAGCGAATACCTGGTCGATGAGGCCGAGGGCTGGGACTGGATCGGTATCAATTTGCACGACGGCGGCTCGTTGATGGCCTTTCAGATGCGTCACCGCGACGGTTCGGTCATCTGGGCGGCGGGGACCTTGCGCGGCGGCGATGGCACCCATCGGGTGCTCGGCCCCGATCAGGTCCGGTTCGAGCCGCTGCGCCGATGGCGCTCGCCGCGCAGCGGCGTCGCCTACCCGGTCGAGTGGCAGCTCGAGATCGCCGGGCGAGCACTGCAGTTGCGCCCGCTCATGGACGATCAGGAGCTCGACGGCCAGCGCTCCAGCGGCGTGGTCTACTGGGAGGGCGCTTCGCGCCTCTACGAGGGCGATCAGGAGATCGGGCGCGGCTACCTGGAAATGACCGGTTACACGGGGCGGCCGGCCCTCTGAGCACCGTTGCGATCCGCCGTATGATTGGGGGCTGCAGAGGTCTTCGCATGCGCGTCGCTGCAACCTGTGGCACAGACCTCCCTGGCAGTTCGACGGCGGGATCCCTCCCGCCGACGGTTGCCGCGAACCCTGTCCGAAAACTTTCGAGGCGATTGAGATAAGGCGTGCGGCAGGGACTCGATCCATGACCAAGCGGCTGCTGATCGTCGAGGACGACCGGGCCCTTCTGCAGATGCTCGTAATGCACTTCGAGGATGCGGGCTTCGAGGTGCGGGGCGCGCCAAACTGCCGCGAGGGCGGTGCGGCGCTTGAGATCGCCTCCTTCGACTTGGTGCTCCTCGATCAGCAGCTGCCCGACGGCAGGGGTGTCGACCTGCTAGGGCGCGCCCTGGCGACTGACGCCGACCTGCCGGTGATCATCATCACCGGGCAGCACGACCTCGAGCTGGCCATCGACGCGATACAACAAGGGGCGGCCGACTTTGTCCACAAGCCGATCAAGACCGACGAGCTGCAGCGCACCGTCGAGCGACTGCTGCGCCAGCGTGAGGCCGCGCAGCAAGCGCCGGTGGCGGCCGCGGCCGGTGCGGGCGAGGGGCGTGACCTGGTCGGTCGCAGCGATGCGATGCTCGCGGTCAGCAAGGCCATCGCCCTCAGTGCCCGCAGCTCTGCGACCGTACTGATCACCGGCGAGTCCGGGACCGGAAAGGAGGTCGTGGCGCGCCTGATCCACCAGCACAGTGGGCGCACCGGGCCCTTCGTGGCGGTCAACTGCGCAGCGATCGTCGAGAACCTGTTGGAGAGCGAGCTTTTCGGCCACGAAAAGGGGGCCTTTACCGGTGCCCAAGCGCGCAAGCTCGGCCGGTTCGAGCAGGCCGACGAAGGCACGCTGTTTCTCGACGAGGTTGGCGAGCTGGCCCCCCCGCTGCAGGCCAAGCTCCTGCGTGTGCTGCAGGAGCGCGTCTTCGAGCGCGTCGGCGGGACCCAGCCGATCCGCACCCACGCCCGGGTCCTCGCGGCGACCAATCGCGACCTGCTCGCTGAGGCGCAAGCCGGTCGTTTCCGCGAAGACCTCGTCTATCGCCTCCAGGTCATCCAGATCGAGGTGCCGCCGCTGCGCGAGCGTCGCGAAGACATCCCGCTCCTGGTCGAGGGATTGCTCGGGCGTATCGCCGAGCGCCTCGGTCAGCCGTGCCCACGCCTGACCGAGGCGGCGCTCGCGGCGCTGAGGCGCCGTGACTGGCCCGGCAATGTCCGGGAGCTCGAGAACCTCTTGACGCAGGCTTCCCTCCAGGCGCGCACCGGCGTGATCACGCCGGACCTGCTCGGTATGACGCCCGAGTCGGCCGGAGTCCCGGTCGCGCCGACGGAGGCGCCGCTGCACGCGTGGGATGCCGCGCCCGAGGCCGCCGTGCTGCGCACGCTCGATGCGGTCGAGGCCGAGCACGTGCAGCGCGTCCTCGACCACACCGGCGGTCACAAGGGTCGCAGCTGCGAGATCCTCGGCATCTCACGGCCGGCGCTCGACCGCAAGATCGCCAAATACGGGTTGCGCCTGCCCGCGCGCTGAGGCCTTCGCATTCGCTGACACAGCCTCCTCAGTCTCTCCCGCTGGGGCCACCCCCTGCCCGCCCGAAATCGGCATCGGCATCGCTATCGGGATCGCTATCGGGTTTGGGCATCGGTATCCCTATCCCTATCGCCATCGATCCCACCCATCACGGCAGGTCGCTCTGGGCCGCAGCTCGGTTAATGAGTGCCAGTGTCCGCATGCGGCCGCAATGCGGGGAAGCTGAGCTCGACCTCGGTCCCGAGGTCGCTGGCAGAGCGGATGCGGATCTCACCCCCCTGCTGCTCGACCAAGCGGCGGACGATCGCCAGGCCGAGCCCCGTCCCGTCGCTGCGGGTGCTCACGAAGGGCTCAGTGATGCGCCCCAGCAGCGCCGTCGGGATCGGCTCCCCGGCGTTGTGAACCGAGACGAGGATTTCGTCTGGATCGGGACCGGGCGCGATGCGCCAGGTGATCGGCGAACCGGCCGGGGCTGCCTGACGCGCGTTCTCGGTCAGATTGACGAAGATCTGCCGCATGCGGTCGGGGTCGGCCAGGACCCTGACCGAGGGGACGGCCTTCTCGAGCCGCAGCACTTGCGCATGCCCCGTTTGGTGGTCGTCATCGATGAGGCTCGTGAGGGTGGCGGGCAGATCCAGGGGGCGCAGATCGAGATTGAGCGGCTTGGCATACAAAAGGATGTCCTCGAGAAGGCGCCGCATGCGCTCGGCCTCCTGGACGCCGAGGTCGGCGCGCCGCTGGCCCCGCTCGTTGAGCTCCTGCCCGGCGAGGTAATCGAGTGCCATTGCGACGGTCGTCAGCGGGGTGCGCAACTCGTGCGCGATGGCCGAGGCGAACTCGCCGATGCTCGCAAGCCGGCCCTGCTCGGCGAGGCGCGCCGTGCGCCCGAAGGCCTGGGTCAGAAGCTGGGCGATGTTGCCGAGCAGGCGTCCCTGGGCGGCGTCGAAGCTGTGCGCGCGGCGCGATGCGAAGACGACGACGGCGGGTAGCGGGGCCTGGGATTGCGGGGTCAGCGGTAAGAAAATGGCGTCGCGCATGCCGAGGCCGACCAGGTGGCGCAGGAGTTCGTAGGCGGGGTTGTCGCGGGCCTGGCCGACCATGTCGATGATCTGGCGCGGCTGGGCCGCGGCGAGCACTGCCTCGAGCAGGGTGCCCTGGAGCCGGTAGAGGCGCCGGTCGCCGGGTTGCGCCTGGCCGTCGAGCCAGGCGCTTTCGACGCGTGCGCTGGCGCGCGCCTCGTCGATGAAGACCACGCCGATCCAGTCGCAACCGACGAGATCGCGAAATTCTCCACCGAGAAAGCCGACCATCTCGTCGAGGTCCTTGCCTTGCTGGAGGCGGCTGATCAGCTGATAGAGCAGGTCGAGGCGCGCCGCTAGGCGATTGAAGCTCCCTGTCAGGTCTTGAATCTCGCTGGTCCCTTCGACTGGCAGTCGGTGCGAGAAATCGCCGTCGGCGACGCGTTGGAAGCCCTGGATGGTGCGCCCGAGCGGGCCCAGGACGCGGCGCCGTAAGACCAGGAGCAGGGCGCCGGCGACGAGCACCGCGGCGAGGGCGACGCCGCTGGCGCCCTGGACCATGCGCCGATACTCGCCGGCCGTCCAAGCGCGCAATGTCTCGCTAAAGGACCGGGTCGCCGCGTTGAGTGTCTGATGATCGGCGATGATGTGCTCGGCGGCCCACTCCAATCGGGGCGCCTTGGGGTCGTCTCCGAGCGCCTGGAATAGCCCCTCGCGCCAGTTGGCCCAGACCCGCTCGAGCTCGCGGATCGCCTCCGTGACCGGTGCGCCCAGCCGCGGACTGATCCAGGGCAGCAAGGTCGGCGCCTGGCCGTGGAGGTCGCCGCGCATGAAGGTGTCGATGACGCGATCGAAGGTCTCGATATCGCCCATCAGGTCCTGATAGTAGAGACGGACGTCGCGGTAGTAGGTCGGGTAGTCGCGTGGCGCATTCTGCTTATAGTTCATCCCTTGCGCGTGCATCTGCTCGGCGGTGAGCTCGAGGCGCCCGGCGATCTCCACCAGGGCGTCGTAAGCGAGCTGGCGTTGAAATGCGCCGATCGCGTAGAGACCGGCCGTGCCGAACAGAAGCACCAGTACGAGGAAGCCGGCGGTGAGCTGAAAGCCGAGGCTGTTGAGGCGCGGTCTCACAATTTCGCTTTAAGGCCGGTCAGCGGCTGGGCCCTCCCGTTCGGCTGATCGCTCTGAGCCCTGGATGGCGCCCGTCCCGGTGCCGGTTTGAGCATGAACCGAGCCACCTTGGGACGTCGCGCGCGAGCGCTGCGGGGCCGACTCTCGGGGTGCCGACGCGAGTCTGCGTTCGGCCACTGCAAAGCGCGCTCGTGCCAGCGCGATCCGCTCGTCGTGGTTGGCTGCCTGCTGCGCGATGCACTGGGCCTCGCGCAGTCGATGCCGAAGTCCGCACTGATTCGCGACCTGGATCGCCAGGCCCGGTCGGGCGTTGAGCTCGAGGAGCATCGGGCCTCGTTCGCGGTCGAGCACGACGTCGGCGCCGAGATAGCCCAAGCCGGAGATCTCCGCGCAGCGCGCGGCGAGATCGAGGACTTGTGGCCATTGCGGGACTTGCAGGTCTTGAAAGCCCGCGCCGGTGTCTGGGTGTTGCGTGACGATGTGGTTGTGGATCACCGCGCAGATGCTCCGTCCGCTGCCGATGTCGATGCCGACGCCGACGGCCCCTTGGTGGAGATTGGCCTTGCCGCGCGAGGCGTGCGTTGCGCAGCGGATCATCGCCATCACCGGCACGCCGTGGTAGACGATGACGCGGATGTCCGGCACCCCCTCGTAGCTGTAGCGTTTCAGATAAGGATCGAAATCGATCAGCGCCTCGATCATGGCAGAGTCGTTGCGTCCACCGAGGCTGTGGAGTCCAGCCAGGATGTTGGACAGGTGCCGGCGAATCGCGCCGAGATCGATCTCGGCGCCGCTGCCCCCGACGAAGCCATGGTCGCGACGCGCGACGGCCACCAGGATGCCCTTGCCGCCACTGCCTTGCACCGGCTTGATGGCGAAGCCATCGCGGCCAGCGAGAAGCCTATCGATCTTGGCGACCTGGAATTGGTGCTCGATGACGCCATAGAGCTCCGGCACCGGGATGCCCTGGAGCTGGGCGGCGGCCTTCGTCTTCAGCTTGTTGTCGACCAGCTGATAGTGCTTGCGCGGGTTGTGTGTGCCGATGTAGCCGATGTTGCGCTGGTTCATCCCCAGGATGCCGAGGCGTCGCAGCTGGGCAGGCGAGATCAGGCCGATCATCGATGCGCTGCGAGATCCCGGAACCGGTGGAGCTCAGAGAGGCGATAGCCGGTGTACTTGCCGATCAGCATGATGGCGCCGAGCAGGCTCAGCAGCAGCTCGGGGAAGTTGAAGGTCAGGTGCTCGACGAGCGGGGCCGACATCACGAGAAAGGCCAGCACCGCGACGATCAGGCTGCCGCCGCCCTGAATCAGTACCTCGTGCCAGCCCGCCTCCTCCCAGAGGACCGACATCCGCTCGATCGTCCAGGCGAGGATGACCGTGGGGAAGAAGGTGACTGTCAGGGCCTGATCCCAGCCGAGCTTGTAGCTGACCAGGGCCAGTATCGCCATCAACAGGATCACGACGATGATGACTGCTGAGACGCGCGCGACCAGGAGCAGGTTGAGGTGACTGAGCCAGGAGCGGATCCAGAGTCCAAAGCTGACCAGGATCAGGAATATCGCCAGCCCGACCGCGAGCGTCGTCTGCAGGAATGCGAGCGCGATCAGGATCGGCATGAAGGTGCCCGAGGTGCGTACCCCGACCACGATCCGCATGAAGACGACGACGAGCGCCGCGACCGGGATCAGCAATAGCCCCTTGAAGACGCCCTGCTGTTCGACGGGCAGGGCATAGATCGAGAAGTCGACCAGCGCGTATTTGTCGCTCAGCTCTTCCATGCGCACGACCGTCTTGGCCGGCAGGTTGTTGCTGACGAGGGCGAACTCGAGGCTCGAGTCATAGCCGCCGACGACGCTCAGGATGGGCTCTTCGCCGCGCTCCCAGACGAAGAACCGCTCGGGCAGTCCGGTCTTCGCGGTGACGGGATGCAGCAGGATCCAGCGCTGGCCATTGTGGACCTCGAGCAGTGAGCTGATCGTCTGCCGCCGGCGGCCGTCCTCGAGCTCGATTCCGCGCACTCGATGCGCTGGGATGCCGGCATAGGCCAGCACATCGAGCATGATCAGGACGGGATTCTCCTGATAGGTGCCGAGCAGGAATTCGGCGTCTGGGTCGAGCGAGTCGCGGTTGAACGCCTGGATCAGCAGGGCGGCGAAGCTCTCCGCGTTCGACGATCGTGCGCGCAGCACGGCGATCAATCGCTCCATCGCGGCCCGCTGGTCCGGCTCGAGCAGCGGCTTGCGGGGCTCGCTCACGGGGCGATCCGGTAGCCCCTGCTGGTTGGCGCGGTAGGTTTGGATCTTGTAGTAGAGCGTCGTCGGGTCGTCTAGGCTCTGGCGCGTCCAGCGCGCGCGCCGCGACTTGCGATCGGGGTCGCTCGAGCGGCGCGCATCGCGCTGGGCCTCGATGGACAGGCCGAATCCCGACGAGGCGAAATGCTCTTCGAGGAGGGTCCAACCGCCGAGTCCCCGCGGGAGCTTGAGGTCAATCGCCAATGGGCCCTCGCGGGGCTTGAAGGAGACTTTGGACTCGATCGTCCAGACCTCCCGGTACTCGCCCGGTAGCAGCGGAAAGCCGAGCTGGGAAGCCTTGTAGAGCGTCAGTCCGAGGCCGATCGCGATCAGTGTCGCGGCGACGAGCAGAACCTGTATCCGCGAGGCGACCATCGGCGATCAGTAGAGCAGGGTGTGATGCTGACTGACGTCGACAACGGCGGCGTCGGTGAGCATGTTGCGGCCGATGAGCAGGGGATACTCCATCTCGGCGCGATCGGACAGCGTCACGTCGATGCGCGCGCGCTGCGCCCCGAGGGTGACCCACAAGCGCACGACGTAGCGCCGTTCGAGGACGTCATCGGGCTGCCTGATCAGGACGCGCCGCCGCAAACGCGTCTCCATCGGGTGCCTTGCCCCGGATTCCGGATCGCTGAGGACGTAGCGCACGTAGCGCCTGCCGTCGATTTCGACCAGCTCGATCTCCTCGGCATGGATTGAGGTCGTCTCGGCGCCGGTGTCGATGCGTGCCTCGAGGCGCAGATCCGGAGGCTCGACCCTGGCCCATTCGACGGCGCCGATGATCGGCAGCTGCAGCTCGCCGGCCGTCGCAGGTTCAGGCGCCTGCGGTATTTCGACGGTCTTGAACACGAGCTTTTCAATCACCTTCGGCGGTGGACAGGGTTCGGGCTCGCAGGTGGGGCAATCCGCTGCGACAGCGCCCTGTTCGGGGCTTGGACCCGTGAGGGTCTCGCAGCCCGAGAGCAGCAGGCCGATGAATAACCACCGGAGCCATCGGTGGGCGCAAACCGGCGAAATAGAGGCGCAGGCCGACATCTGATGGTGATTGGTTGCTACAGCTAGTCGGGCATCATAACAGCTTTGTTACTGGGGTTCGGCCTGTGATATGGCGAGTACCGCCGGGCGCCTTGCTCGATGAGTCGGGCCACGGCGGTGCGGTCGAAGGGGCGCAGACCGCAGCGCTGGACCTCGGCGGCGATAAATCGCGCATAGCGTTGGTGGCTCTCATCGTCGCGCACCAGCTGGTCTTCGAAATCGACGGCCACCTTGAAGAGCTCGCTGAACTCCGGGTCCAGCTGACAGAGCACATAATAGACGCGCCGCTCGCCGAGCATCACAACTTTGACGTCGAGCGGGATCGGTTCGGGCTCCAGGGATTGGGTACTGATCAGGCTCGTGATCTGGGCCAAGGACTCGATGCGGATCTCGCCGGCCTGCAAGAGCCGCTTGAGCGTTTCCCCGGCGAAAGGTTGCATCAGGACCTTGAGGGCATCGAGGATCAAGTAGCCGCCATTGGCCTCATGCAGGGCACCGGGGCGAATCATCGTGAAGTCCGTCTCGAGCGCGCCGTGGTGGGCGCGGTGCTCGATGCGCCCGACGAGCTGATGGTGGGCCGGCAGATCGGCGTAGACGACCGGTGCACCACCGCTCTTGTCGTGGGCCAGGAGGACGTTGATGCGGTAACGATGATGCCAGGGCGGGCCATTCTCGCCCGCCGGCGCCCAAGGCGCGGCCATCGCTGGCTGCTTATCTTGGTTCGACAGGAATTGCCGGAAGTGCGCGACGACGTCCTCCTCGACCTGGCCGAGGTACTCGACGATATCTGGTAGGGTGCGATACGTCTCGCGCAAGGCCTCGAAGAGGGCCTGGACCGCAGTGGCGGCCATCTCGCGGTTCAGCGCTTCGATCTGTTCGTCGGAACGCTTCTTCCAGAGCGGCATCCGGTGCATGACCTTGCGCATCTCCGATTGCAGCGCGTTCCTTCAACGTGCGCCGGATCAAGGCCACTTGCCGGTGCCCGCGGGGCCTAGGGCAAAGAGGTTGTAGCCACGATGACGGACACCGACCCCAAAGTGAATCGCTTCGAGTGCGCGTTCCTGCGGGATCAGGTTGTCGTCGCTAGCGAGCTCTGCGGTGGTGGCAAAGCGAAACTGTTCGGGATCGCAGCCGCAGTACAGCTCGGCGGGTTCGAGGGGTGCCACGGGCATATCGGGGGCGGGGCAGGCTTGTTGGACCTGCGCAAAGACTAATCCCTTTGCCAGGGCGTGTCGCCCTTGAAGGCCGTTACGGCGGCGCCAAAGGATTTCGTCTTGTAGCGCGAAGCCGGGTCTTGAAGAGCGTGCTTGCAGGCACTTGTTGGGCCAGCCATACGGCCCGACGCGGTCGCCGGGCCGTACCCTCAGAGCAGCTCCCTGACTTGCTGCGACTACCCGGCCAGCCTCGGGCAGGTAGAACCTCTCCAGCGGCGGGCTGGCGGGGACGGGGATGTCCAGCCCCATGACGCGACGCAGTGGGGCCTTCAGGTCGGCGAAGGCCCCCTCCATGACCACGGCGGCGACCTCTCCGGCAAAGCCCCCGGTGCGCGTGGCCTCGTACAGGACGACGAGGCGCCCCGTCTTGCGCACCGAGGCCAGGATGGTCTCGGTATCCAGCGGGGTCAGTGTGCGCAGGTCGACGACCTCGACGTCGACGCCCTCGCCCACCAGCTGCTCGGCCGCCTGCATGGCGCCACCGCGCATCTTCGACCAGGTGACGACGGTAATGTCGGCGCCCGGACATTACCTCCACGACCGGGCGCAGCCCCGCGGCGGCGGCGCCAACCGCGAGCCCCGCAATAGCAGCCTCCGAGACGGGCGTGTCCTTCACCCGCGTGGGGCCGAAGGCCTCGAGCAGGCCGCTGGTGGGCATCATGGGGCTGTCGTAGATACCGACCCCAAGGCCTTCACCGGCGACAAAGAGCGTTTTATCGACGCCCCTGTGTCGGTCGGCTGGGTTGCCGGTCGGTGCGCGTAGGGCAGGGACGGCGACTCGGGCAAAAGCCCTGGCAGCGGATGCGCCTAGGACTGGCCATACGGCCTCGAGCCATGGGGCAGGCTATCCTGATATCGGTCCCCTGATAGGATGGCATCATTGCCAAGGACTGTTGCGTTAGAGCAACAGTCCGCGGTGGAAGACTTCAACGCGGCGCGGAGGTGTACGGAGCGGCTGCTGCAGGGCACGATGTGTCGCATCGTCCTGAGCGAGGCCGGCCAGCGCTCGCTACCCTGCGCCCGGCGGCGGTGGAAGGTGCTGAGGCCGCCCGCGACAGCATCGAAGCTCTGCGCGGTGAGCCGGCCGAGATTTTGCGCCAGGCGGTCGGAATGGTTGCGCGAAGATGGGCCTCGATAACCCTCAGAAAGCCGTGCAGGACGGCGCTGACGGCGCGGGGCTCGCGCTCCAGGTACCAGCGCAGGCGCCTCGGCACCGAGAGGACCCATTGGCGCACGGGCAGCGGCAGATTGACATGATCGACCAGACGCGCCGCGGTCTCGCGCCTTAGGGCGGGCGTTGCACGACGGGCATGCCCTGCGGCCTTCGCACGAGAAGGCGACAAGGAAGTCATGCCCGCCCCCTGTGAGAACAACTGGGGACAGCGGGCCCGGGCGAAGCCGTAGGCCGGGATGCCGCATTCGAGGTCGTGGCGGAATTCCCTTGACCCATAGGCCGGCACCCGCCGGCCGATCTAATGCGGCTGCGGGCACGCGCTCCCCGTCCCAGTCGTCTTCACGTGCCAGCCTGACGTCGGTCTCCAGGCAATGCCGTTAAGTTAGCGCTTTGCCTAGGATTAAGTTCATGAAAAAGCTATAATTATCTCTCGATCTTCAACCCGACAGGAGCAGCGGAC
>JGI12109J20283_10407747_pt1 | contig 21096 bp, 20 predicted proteins | sample ElkSlonscriptome_12_FD_20283 | JGI IMG/M metagenome (IMG submission 20283)
CCAACGGCGAGGTGGACGTCAAGACCGCCTATGTGCCCGGCATCGACAGCTTTGCCATCAAGATCAGCCCGGGGTTCTTCGATAACCCCAAGCTCGGCCTGCCCAGCGTCAACGGCCTGATGACGCTGTTCAGCGCCAAGACGGGCCTGCTGGAGGCGGTGCTGCTGGACAACGGCTACCTGACCGACGTGCGCACCGCCGCCGCTGGCGCCGTCGCCGCGAAACACCTGGCCCGCCCGGACGCCCGCCGCGCCGCCGTGATCGGCGCCGGGGTGCAGGCGCGGCTGCAACTGGAGGCGCTGGCCCTGGTGCGGCCGCTGGAGAGCGCCACCGTCTGGGCGCGCGACGCCGACAAGGCCGCCTTGTGCGCCGCCGAGCAGTCGGTGCGGCTGGGATTTCCGGTGTCGGTGGCGCCGTCCGCCGAGGCCGCCGTCGCCGAGGCCGATGTCGTGGTCCTCACCACGCCCAGCCCCCAACCCCTGTTGATGGCCGACTGGCTGCGGCCGGGCCAGCACGTCACCGCCATGGGCTCGGACGCCGAGCACAAGAACGAGCTGGACCCGGCCGTTCTGGCACGGCCCGACGTCCGCTACGTGGCCGACAGCCTGGCGCAGACGCGGCGGCTGGGGGAACTGCATCACGCCATCGCCGCCGGTTTGGTGGGCGCGGACGACGTCTTCCCCGAACTGGGCGCGGTGGTGACGGGCACCGCGCCGGGCCGCGCCAACGCGGACCAGATCACCGTTGCCGACCTGACGGGCACCGGGGTACAGGACACGGCCATCGCCACGCTGGCACTGGCGCGGGTGACCCAGGCCGGCGCGGGGACCTCTTTTGACTCTTGATCGCCCATGACCTGCGGTGTCAGGTCATGGGGCTCCGCCGCTTCGCGGCGCCGGCCCCAGTCTGAAAAAGCTGGCGTCGCGACGCGAGGCCAGAGCCGCGCCGGGATGCGCCTTTGCCTCGGGAACACCTGTCCATGCAGCATGAAAACGACCTGCGTTTTTCCCTCGCGGAGTACGGTCAGCGCCTGACCAAGACCAGGGCTGCCATGGAGGCCGCCGGGCTCGACCTGCTGATTGTCACCGACCCGTCCAACATGAACTGGCTGACCGGCTATGACGGCTGGTCGTTTTATGTCCATCAGGCCGTCGTGCTGCCCGTCGACGACGATCCGATCTGGTGGGGACGCGGCCAGGACGGCAACGGCGCCCGCCAGACCGTGTGGATGCCCGAGGCGGGCATCCAGACCTACCCTGACCACTACGTGCAGTCGGTGGTCCGTCATCCCATGGAGGTCCTGGCGGCCATCATCACGGATCGCGGCTGGGGCAGCCGCCGAATCGGCGTCGAGATGGACAACTACTATTTCTCGGCCGCTGCCTATCAAACCCTCTTGCGCGAGCTGCCCAACGCGCGCTTTCAGGACGCCACGGCGCTGGTCAACTGGCAGCGCGCGGTCAAGTCGGAGACCGAACTGACCTACATGCGCCGCGCCGCGCGCATCGTCGACGCCATGCACGCCCGCATCCGCGACGTGGTCGAACCGGGAATGCGCAAGTGCGATCTGGTCGCCGAGATCCAGGACGCCGCCCTGCGCGGCACGGCGGAGTTCGGCGGCGACTATGCCGCCATCGTCCCGCTGGTCGCCTCCGGCCCGGAGGCCGCGGCGCCACACCTGACCTGGACGGACAAGCCACTGCGGAAAGGCGAGGGTACTTTCTTCGAAATCGCCGGCTGCTATCACCGCTATCACTGCCCGTTGTCGCGCACGGTCTTCCTGGGTAAGCCCGACCACCGGTTCCTGGACGCCGAAAAGGCGGTGCTGGAGGGCATGGAGGCGGGCCTGGACCAGGCGCTGCCCGGCAACACCTGCGAGGATGTGGCACGGGCCTTCTTCGCCGTCCTGCGCAAGTACGGGATCGAGAAGGACAATCGCGCCGGCTATCCCATCGGTGTCAGCTACCCCCCGGACTGGGGCGAACGGACCATGAGTTTCCGGTCCGGCGACCGCTCGGTCCTGCAGCCGAACATGACGTTCCATTTCATGACCGGCCTGTGGCTCGACACGTGGGGGTTTGAAATTACAGAGAGCTTCGTGATTCGCGAGAAGGCTCCGGAAATCCTGGCCAACACACCGCGTGAACTGGTGGTCAAGCCGTGATATCCAGGGCGGAGAGGGTCAACCCGTCGGCCTTCGGATTCCCCATGGCATGTCTCTGATGTACGAAAAACCGACACCGATCGACCCGACCGTCGATTTCGACGCCGACGGCCGGCAGCATGGATTCCTGCGCCTGCCCTTCAGCCGCGACGACAGCGCCTGGGGCAACCTGATGATTCCCGTTTGTGTGATCAAGAACGGGATCGGCCCGTCCGTGCTGCTGACCGGCGCCAACCACGGCGACGAGTACGAGGGACCGCTGGCCCTTCTGGACCTCGCGCTGCACCTGGACCCGGCCCAGGTCTCCGGGCGCATCATCATGCTGCCATTCCTGAACTACCCGGCCTTCCGGGCGGGCCGGCGCACCTCGCCCATCGACAGCGGCAACCTCAACCGCCTGTTCCCGGGCGCGCCCGACGGAACCGTGACGCAGAAGATCGCGGACTATGTCCAGCGCTACTTGCTGCCCATGAGCGATCTGGTCATGGACATCCACGCCGGCGGCTCGACATTGGACTTCGTGCCGTTCGCCGCCTCGCACGTGCTGCCGGACAAGACGCAGGAGGCCCGCTGCGAGGCCGCCGCCGTCGCCTTCAACGCGCCCTACACGGCAAAGATGCTGGAGATTGATGCCGCCGGCCTGTTCGACACCGCCGCCGAGGAAGCCGGCAAGACGTTCGTCAGCACCGAGCTCCGCGGAGGCGGCACCTCCACCGCCGCCAGTGCCCGAATCGCCCGCAAGGGCGTGCGCAACGTGCTGATCCATGCCGGCGTGCTGGAGGGCGAGCCGGTGATGGAGCCGTCCCTGTCGCTCGACATGCCGTCGATGGACTGCTTCACCTTCGCCGATGTCGACGGAATGCTGGAGATGGGCGTCGATCTGGGCGAGACGGTGCGCGAGGGCGACCTGCTGGCCCGCATCTGGCCGGTGGACCGGACCGGCATCGCGCCGCGCGACTACCGCGCCAAGCTGGACGGGATGCTGATCGGCCGCCACTTCCCGGGCGTGGCCAAGACCGGGGACTGCATCGCCGTATTGGGCGCGATCGGCGGCGACCATACGCCACTGTCGTTCCGCCCCGAGGGCAGCGGCGTCGCCGGCTGACGCGAGCACGCTTGGTCTGATGGCCGATCCGTGTTCCAGCGCGTGCGTTTTTACCTCACATGGGTGATGCGAGGCCCGGTGTGTTCGGCGTACACGGGACCATAGAGGGTGGGACCGGCGCACGAGCCCGGTGTCCTCCCGCGAGACGGCACACTAGGCCCAGCGGACCAGCGCGGCGCCGGCGGATCAGAAGGAGACAACCATGGTCGACTCAACGACGAGCACTCCCACCGACACCACCTCCGGGCCGTCCGATGATGTGACGCCGTCCGGGGTCCAACTCGCGCAGGCCGATCCGGCCGCGCCGCCGGCCCCTGCGCCGGCCCCGGCCGCCGATGCCATCGTCCTGGCGCCGCCGCCGGCGGGCCAGACGGCTGAGGAATTCGTCATTCCCGGCCAGACCTACGCCGTCGACGCCGACCCCGACCGCGTGTCGATCGCCCAGGACGGCGCCAACCTCGTTCTGTCGTTCGAGAATGGCGGCAGCATCGTCCTGTCCGACTTCCTGACCTTCGCCGCGCCGGAGTCCGGCGCCCTGGCGCCGATCCTGACGCTGGCCGACGGCACGGCCATCACCTCTGATCTGCTGATGGCCGACCACGGCATCGATTTCAACGACCTGGCGCCGGCCGCCGGCACGCCGGCCGCCGGTACACCGGGGGCCCCGGCCGCCGACGGCGGCGGCGGCGCCGGCTTCAACCCGTATGACATCGGCGCCATCGGCGAGGGCATCAATCCGCTCGACCTGTTGGGCAACCTGAACTTCCTGTTCGACTTCGTGGCCGAGGACGAACTGGTCGGCGATCTGGATGACGCGCCGGGCGCCGCCACGGGTGGGCCGGCCGCGTTCGATGACGGCCTCGCCGATGACGTCCCCGACGAGGGCGACGATGGTGGCCCCGACGATGGCCCCGGCGATGGCCCCGACGAAGGGGATGACGTCGACCTCGCCGCGCTCTCGGGAGACGCGGTCACCCCCGAAGGCGAGACGACCATCACCGGCAACGTGCTCGACAACGACGTCACTGGCGACAACCCGCCGATCACGGTCACCGCCTTCACCTACACCGACGAGGCCGGTGTCACGCAGGACGGCGTGTTCGGCGTCGAACTCGATACCCAGTACGGCACGCTGGTCGTCAACGCCGACGGCACCTGGACCTACACCTCCGACCCGCGCGAGGACCACGCGGCGGGGGCGGGCCTGCTGGATCCGTTCGACTATACCATCACCGACGCGATCGGCCTGACCGCCTCTGCGACGCAGTTCATCGCCGTCACCGACACCGGCCCGGTGGCGCTGGACGACGCGGCGCAGTCGGTCGTGGAAGGGTCCGAGGATGCCCTGACCGGCAACGTCCTGACCAACGACCTGGCGAGCCAGGACACCCCGAACACGGTCGTTTCCTTCACCTACACGGACGAGGCCGGCGCCAGCCAGACGGCGGCCGCGGGCAGCACGGTGGACACCCAGTACGGCACGCTGACCGTCAACGCCGACGGCTCGTGGACCTACACGGCCGACGCGACCGAGGACCATTCGGAAAGTGACGCGCTGGCCGACGACTTCACCTACACCATCGCCGACGCCGATGGCAGCACCAGCGGCGCCACGCAGGGCATCCTGGTGACCGACGGCGTGCCCGAGGCGGTGGACGACGACCTCGTCTCCGTCACGGCCGGCGCCGATCCGGTCACCGGCAACGTGCGCGACAACGACGATCAAGGGCCGGACGTCGAGGCGGTGGTCGTGTCCTTCACCTACACCGACGCGGACGGCGACGAGCAGACGGCGGACGCCGGCGACACCGTCACCACCGAATACGGCGAGTTGACCGTCGAGAGCGACGGCAGCTGGACCTTCACCCCGGCCGCCGCCGTCAGCGGCACCACGGCCTTCACCTACACGCTGGAAGACACCGACGGCGACCAGTCGATGGCCGAACAGCCGATCCGGGTGACGTTCACCCCGCCGCCGCCGCCGCCCCCGCCGCCGCCGCCGCAGGAGGAGTCCGACATCGTCGTCGACGAGGATGGGCTTGGCGGCGAGACCGAGTACGGTTACTGGCCGCATGACGGCAACCCGGGCGGGCGCGGCGACGACGTCGTGCCGAATACGGATGGCGACGACAACGAGGCCACCGCTAACGGCACCCTGAACGGTGTTGACGCCAATGGGTCAGTGGCGTTCCTGACCGACGGCTTGTTGGCCCTTGGCCTCAATCGGGCCGACGGCGAACCGCTGCAGTGGCAAACGATCAGTGGCGGGGGTGTGCAAGCTTACGTTGGGGGACAACAAGAGGGCGATCAATACAGCTATCAAGAGCCCGTATTGACGATCTGGCCGACCGGCGCGACCGGTGGAGACTACCAGGTCGTCCTCCACCAAGCGCTGGAACACGGCCAGAGTGGTACCGAAGACAACATCAATATCCCAGTGAGTTACACCGTCGACGGCGAACGTGCCGGCACGCTGAACGTATCGGTTGACGACGACACGCCCGTCGCCAAGTCGGTCACCGTCACCAACTGGGGCGGCGAAGCATATTGGCACAACAGCCTCGGCTACTATGTCAAAGATTCAGACGGCGAGCCCGAGGGTGGCAAGGGCACGATCATTTGGGGCAACGCGCCCAGTGCGAACTACGGCGAGTCCTATACAATCGAGGGTTACGCCGCCGATCAGATTGGCTTCTTTGTCATCCCGCGAGGAAACGGGGATAAGGGGAATCCGCAAAACAACTTCGAGCAGGACGACGAGTTGACGTTCAAGGACGGATCTGGCGGAAATGTTGTTGTTACCGTTGGTACTAGAGACTACCGGGTGCTTTTTGACAACGAAGGATATGCAAAGAGTGCCGACGACATTGCCCAGGATACCCCGAATGGTTTCGCGGGCTACATCCCGTCAGACGCCAATGGCGACCGTTTGTATTTTGGCGATGACAAGGGCGATAGCGACTTCGACGACGTCCAGATCACCATCAACAACAACACCGTTGGCCAGGACAAGGTGGATGAGGACGGCATTGAGGGCGGCATTGCGACGGTAACCGCCGCCATTCTGCCTGACAACGTGGACGGCAAAGAGGCCGTGGACTACGGGGCCGACGGGCCGGAGTCGTCTGACGGGCCGATCTACCGAATCGCCGAGGGCATTGACGGTCCGGGTCTTACCAACCTGAAAGGGTTGGGCACCGATGGCGGGTACCACGACATCACCCTGGTGCGTGATCCGAGCGGCATGGTCTTGAACGGCGTCGTCGACACGGGCGCGCCCGACCCGACGCCCATCTTCACCCTGACCTTGAATGGGGACGGGACCTACACATTCGAGCTTGAGGGTGCGGTGGAACATCCGGACTCGGCGTTCCAGGGCGTTGACAGTGAGGCCGAGGACATCAACGAAAACGTCGTTGACCTGCATATCGCCGGCGCCATCGAGACGTACGACGATGATCTCGACCCGGTGGCGCTGGACTTCAGCATCCGGATCGAGGACGACGTGCCGGAGGCGGAGGATGAAATCGTGTCCGAGTTCGATGAGGGCAACACCTTCGTCCTTGCTGTTGACGGCGGGGCTGATGGGATCGCCTCCATCGAAGCCGACGGCGTCGAGGGGCATGGTTCAGTCTCGTTCGACGTGGAGGCCGGGACCATCACCTACACCGCTGGCGAGGGCTATGAAAAGGGCGCAACCTTCAACTACACGGTCACGGACAACGACGGCGACACCGCCACCGCCACGGTGACGATAAACGCGGAGACGGACGATCAGGCGGCGCAACCGCCGAGTGAAGCTCCTATCATGTGATGTGCGATCCAGCCTCCACCTCCTGATCCTGGCCACAGGATCAGGGGGCGGAAAGGCGGGGCCGGGTGCATAGTCAACTAAGCTTGCCGCGCAACGCAAGACGGCGGATGAGGCCACCCCTCATCCGCCGTTTGGCGTATGCGACCGCCGGAGTCGCGGATTGGACTGCCGCCACGGCGTGGAGCCACCAATGCGAACACATCCTGGGCGGACGGACGCGCCACCCGCCCGCGCCTGACGCCCCCGCGCACGTGGTCGCGCAATGCCTTGAAACGGTGCCGAATTCCACCCGCCCGGGCCGTCACGACACCGCCATGCGGCGGGCGCGCATCTCGTTCGCGACAGACGGCGTGCGGTCGAATTCCCCCTTAAATGTCATGTTAACGGACCGGTCCGCACGATAGGCGTCCGCGTAGACAGAGGGCCGTTGCCCGCCCCCGCCGGCACTGCTGCCCCGGTCGGGCCATGGGCGCGTGGCACGGCTCTTCGCTCTGCCGGGAAACGCGCGGGCCGATTGGTCCGAAATCATGGAGCACGCGCCCCCGGGTCGTTATGGAGGTCGCAAGATCATGCGAATGTTCGACAGTGTGCGTGGCCGTGTCGGTCTGGTTCTGGCCGTGTCCTCGGTCGTGATCGCCGTCCTTGTGGCCGTCTATATTGCCCGCTTTTTGCTGATCGACCGAACGTACGAGGCGGCCGAAGACACCGCCATGACGGGCATCGCCCGGTCGGCCGAGATGTTCATGGTCTCGACGCGGGAGTTCTACACGGCCCTTCAGGCGGCCGCGACACCCGAGGTGGAAAGCCAGGTCCGCGCCGACTGGAACCGGACCATCCGCGCCGTCGACGAGGCGGTGATCCATGACTTCGGCGAGGACACGCTGCGCGTGCTCCTGATCGGCGACCTGGACCTGACCGGCCAGCCGCCCATGGGTGGGGCCAGCACGGCGATCGAGCGTCCGTTCGAGCGCGAGGCGTTGCGGCGCATGGTCAACGACGGCGAGTCCATGGTCCGCGCCGAGGAGGACGGTCTGTTGCGCATCGCCGTTCCGCTGACGGCGGACATTCATCCCGGCTGCGCGGCGTGCCACAACCTGGAGGTCGGCTCGCCGGCCATTCTCGGCTCCCTGAATGCCTACGTCCCGCTCGCGGCGCCGTTGGACAAGGCCTGGCGGGAATCGCTCCAGTCCGGCGGCCTGGTGTTCCTGGCCATGGTGCTGGCGGGGATCGCCCTGTACGTCGTCCTGTCCAAGGTGCTCGTGAATCCGCTGGTGGTCATCACCGGGCGGATGCGGCGGGTGGCCGAGGGCGACAGCTCGGTCGACATTCCCTATACCGGCAAGAAGGACGAAATCGGCGCCATGGCCGAGGCCATCCAGGTCTTCAAGGACAACGCCCAGGAAGTGCAGCGCCTGCAAGCGGAACAGTCGACGGAACAGCGCCGCAACGCGCGCCGCATCCAGGCGGAAATGCTGGCCCTGACCAACGCCCTCGACGAGGAGGTCAAGGGCGCCATCGCCCAGGTGCTGTCCCAGACGACCGGAATGCACGAGGCCGCCGTCGCCATGAGCCAGAGCATGGCGGATCTGGATGAGGGCTCCACGGCCGCCGCCGCCGCGTCGCGCGATGCGTCCGGCAACGTCGATGCCGTCGCCGCCGCCTCCGAACAGCTCTCCAACTCCATCGCCGAGATCGGCGGTCAGGTGTCCAACGCCGCCGACGTCGCCCGCCGCGCCGCCGAGGAAGCGGCGTCGACCACCGAGCGGATCAACGGGCTGGTCGAGGCCGCCGACAAGATCGGCGAGGTGGTCAACCTGATCAGCGACATCGCCAAGCAGACCAACCTGCTGGCGCTGAACGCGACGATCGAGGCGGCGCGCGCCGGCGAGGCGGGCAAGGGTTTCGCCGTCGTGGCCAACGAGGTCAAAACCCTGGCCAACCAGACCGCCAAGGCCACCGAGAACATCGCCGACCAGATCGGCGGGATGCAATCGGCCACCCACCAGGCCGTGGAGGCGATCCAGGGCATCACGCACGTCATCGAACAGCTCAACGAGATCGCCACCGCCATCTCCGCCGCGGTCGAGGAACAGACGGCGGCCACCGGCGAGATCAGCCACAACGCCCAGCTCGCCGCCCGCAGCACGCAACACTCGTCGGACAACATCGGCAAGGTCTCGGCCAGCAGCGAAACCAGCAGCCACCATGCCGGAACCGTTCGCGAGTCCGCCGATCAGGTGCGCAGCCACGTGGAGGCCATGCGCGCCGCCCTGGAACGCATCATCCGCTCGACCGCCGACGAGGACCGCGAGGCCAACCGTCTGCGCACGATCAACGTGGCGGTCACCCTGACGTTCCCGGGCGGCCAGAGTGAGTCCTGCCTGCTCCAGGACCTGTCGTTCGCCGGGGTCGGCACCCTGAACCGGGCGCTGAAGGACGTCCGCGAGCCATCGTTCCAGGCCTCGGTGCCTGAACTCGGCACCGTGCCGGGCCACATCGTCACCACCACCGACGCCTCCAGCCACATCCGTCTGGAGATCGACGAGAGCGACATGAAGGGCTTCCGGGCGTTCGTCAGCCGGCATGAACGGGGTGTCCGGTGATCGCGTCTCGCGCCTTGGGTCCTGTTTTGGCGACGGCACCGTGACGACCGCGCCCGTCCTGCTGTGGCTGCGCCGCGACCTGCGGCTGACGGATCACCCCGCCCTTGTCGCCGCCTTGGCGGCGGGGCGGCCGGTCGTGCCGGTGTCCATCCTGGACGACACGGGCGAGGACGCCCGTGCCTTGGGCGGGGCCGCGCGCTGGTGGCTGCACGGCTCGCTGACCAGCCTGGCCCGTGATCTGGACGCGCGCGGCTCGGGTCTGATCCTGCGGCGCGGTGGGGCGCGGCGCGTGCTGTCCGATCTGGCGCGCGAGACCGGCGCCGACACCGTGGTCTGGACCCGTCAGCCGGGCCGGGACGAAGCCCCGCTGGCTGAGCACCTGACCGCCCAGGGTGTGACGGTGCGGCGCTACGGCGGCGCCCTGCTGTACGAGCCGGAGGCCGTGCGCACTCGCCAGGGCCAGCCCTTCCGCGTCTTCACCCCGTTCTGGCGTCAGGTCCTGAGCCTCGATCCGCCGCCGCGCCCGGCGCCCGCGCCCGAACACATCCCCGCGCCGGACGTCTGGCCAAACAGCGACGCGCTGGAGGACTGGGGCCTGTTGCCCACCCGGCCGGACTGGGCCGGCGGTCTGCGCGCCACCTGGGTCCCCGGCGAGGCGGCGGCGGTGGCCCTGCTGGAGGCCTTCGTGGACGGGGCGATCGGCCACTACGACGCGCGCCGCGACCAGTTGGGCGCGGAGGCCACGTCGATGCTGTCGCCCCACCTGCGTTTCGGCGAGATCGGGCCGCGCCGGATCTGGCACGCCGTGCGTGACCGCGCGGCGTCGGCCGGGGCCGAGACGTTCCTGCGCGAACTGGGCTGGCGCGAGTTCTGCCACCACCTGCTGCACCAGCATCCGGCCCTGCACGAGATCCCGCTGCAGGACCGCTTCGCCGCGTTTCCGTGGCGGGACGACGCCGACCACCTGGCCGCTTGGCAGGGTGGGCGCACGGGATACCCGGTGGTGGACGCGGCCATGCGCCAGTTGTGGCAAACGGGGTGGATGCACAACCGTGCGCGCATGATCACCGCCTCGTTCCTGGTCAAGGACCTGCGCCTCGACTGGCGCGCGGGCGAGCGCTGGTTCTGGGATACCCTGGTGGACGCCTGCCCGGCCAACAACCCGGGGTCGTGGCAGTGGGTGGCGGGCTGCGGCGCCGACGCCGCGCCTTACTTCCGGGTGTTCAACCCGGTGCTCCAGGGCGAAAAGTTCGACCCGGAGGGCGCTTTCGTCCGGCGCTGGGTGCCGGAACTGGCCCGGCTGCCCACCCGCTGGATTCATGCGCCGTGGCGGGCACCGGCCGAGGCGCTGGACCAGGCCGGTGTCGCCCTGGGCGACACCTACCCTCGCCCCCTCGTCGACCACGCCGAGGCACGCAAGGCGGCGCTGGAGGCGTTCCGGGCGACGGGTGCGGATTAGTCCTCCGGCCAAACAGTGCGCACCAGCCGGTGGCGCGGGCCGACCAGACCATAGGCGTCGCGCAGCACGCGCTCGGCCTCGGCCGTGGTCGCCTCGGTCAGGGTGTGCGTGCCGCCGCCGGGGAAGTGCAGCGTGGTGCCCTCCAGGCGGTAGCCGGCCTGGAACCGCTGACCGCAGGCGTCCTGAAAGACCGGCGTACGCCCCTCTGTCTTCAACGGCAGGTCCTGCGGCCGGGGGCAGTCGGCGCCCGAGGCCGGCGCGACGCCCAGCGGCGCCACGAAGGTCAAGGCCAGCATCGTGGCCGGAACGGTGGAGCGCATGAGGCGTCTCCTCTGTCTGATGGCGATGCCCAACAGATGATGGGTCACGCTCGTCATGACAATGTGCCGGACACGCGTGCGCCCCGACGCGGGCCTTTCGCTCAGTGCGTGTGTTTCAGTCGATCCTTCAACCGATGCAGCTCCTCGGGGCTCAGACCCTTCACGACGTCCTCAGCGCTGAACCGCTTCAGCACATCCTCCGGATCAAGACCCTTCAGACGGTCCTCCGGGGCCAGCCCCTCGATCAATCGCCGGCGCTCGTCGGGCGTCAGGTCGTTCAGCAACGCCGCCCGTTCTTCGCGCAGGAAGTCTTCCATCGTGTAGGCCATGTCCGGGTCCTCCAACTGGTACACCCGATAGCGAACATCAACGGGCGGCATGGGGCAAGCGGTCCAGCGAAGGCAAAACGCGAGGCTGCAACAGGACAAGCCAGCACCGCAACCCAGCTAGGCAGCAGCCGTCAGTGCATCCGGTCCAGGCGGTCCTTCAGGCGGCGCAGTTCGTCGGGGCCAAACCCCCGCAACACGTCATCAGGGCTCAGACCCTTCAGACGGTCCTCCGGTGACAGCCCCTCGATCAATCGCTGGCGCTCCTCGGGCGTCAGATCGTCCAGCAGCGCCGCCCGTTCCTCGCGCAGGAAGTCTTCCATCGTGTAGGCCATGTCCGGGTCCTCCAACTGGTACGCCTGATGCAGCGCCCGAAGCAGCGCCATCGCGCTTCGTCGACGCGCCCGGTATCCCATCACCCCGTCACGAAGGCGATCCTGCTCGGCGCTGAACAGTTCCCAGGGCGCGTTCCGGGGATGCCGCGCGATCCTGCGCAGCACCACAAGACGGATAGGACGCGCCCCCCACCAAACGTCAAACACCCCTTCCGGCCCGGCCGGCTTCAGGGTTACCTCTCGCGCCAGCCCCTCCGGAAAGCGCGTCGCCACCGCGAACAGCCCGAACGCCGCCTCCGGGATCAGCGCATCCTTCGGGCTCGTCAGCTTGCGATACGAAACATAATGCCCGATCAGTTCATCCAAAGTCCACGCCGTCAGCGCCTCGTGCTGGGACTTGTAGGTCAGCAGATTGTGCGCCCGCAGCACGTCCAGGCCGTCCGGCAGACCCTCCGGCACCGCCGGGGCCTCCCCCGGCCCCTCGATGATCGCCACGTCCAGAAGCTGGCTCTTGAGCGCCAGTTCCTTCTCCAGCTCAACCCGCCACGACGTGTCCGCGAACAGGTCGGTCAGGGCGATGCCGAACAGGCGGTGCCAGCGGCGGATGTCAACGGGCGGCATGGGGCAAACGGTCCAACGGAGGGCACAGGACCACGCTGCAACACGTCATCCCCATCCCGCAAGAGCCGGACACAGCGCCCGACGCGGGCTACCCGTGCTCGCGCACCCATTCCCGCAGGGCCGCGTTCATCCGCCCGCGCCATCCGGGACCCGTGGCCCGGAACGCCGCCACAATGTCCGTGTCGATCCCCAGCACCACCGGAGTACGCCGCGACCCCGCACGCCCGGCCCGCCCGGCCAGGTCCGCTTCCACGGCGGCCCGCATCTCTGCCTCGGATGCTGGACGGTCGTCCTCGTCCGCGCCATCCCAGACAAAGTCGTCCTCGGCGGGCAACCGTGCCACCGCCGCCCGGACCGCCTCAAGGGTCATGGTGTTCGCTGTCGAGCCAGACACGATACATCTCCCGTTCCACGACGCTCGCCCGGCGAAAGCTGATGATCCGAGCTGTCCCATCGCGCGGGACATGAACCACCGTCAGAACCGCCATCACGCCCAGAGCATACGCCAGGGATTGAACCCGCTGTTCCCCGCCTCGGACCACCGGGACATCCAGCCGATAGCGCGAGTCCAGAACGACCACCGCATCGGCAAAGTCCAGACCATGTTTGGCCAGGTTGAGCCGACGTTTGCTCTCGTCCCATGTCAGGCGCGATGCCATGAGGAGAGGATAGGGCGGCCGAACGCGGGCGGCAAGCGCAGCGCAGGGCGGGGCCGCGCCGCCCGCGCACCGCCGCACCCCAAGAAAAAGGGCGAGGCCCAAAGGCCGCGCCGAGGGGTGGCGTTCGCCGATGGTTTTCCGCATCAGGCGGAGTGCCGCGTCGCCGCGACTCCGCCCGACGCGGGCTACAGCACCAGCCGGGCCTCGACCTCGGCGAAGGGGGCGATGACCCGATCCCCGGCGCGTTCCAGTAGCCCCATCCGGGCCAGGGTCTCGACGTCGCCGTCCACGGAGACCACGTCGCGGTGCAGGTCATCCGCCAGACCGCGCACCGTCGCCTCCGCGTGGCGCCGCGCGGCGCGCAGCAGATCAATGCGGCCGGGTGTCAGGGTCTCCAGAAGCGCCTCCAGGTCCGGCACGGTCACATGGGTCTCGCGGACCGCCTCGCCCCGCGCCGCCCGCTCCCAAGCCGAAACGAACCGCCGCCCCATGTCCTCCGGAGTTCCGACATGCACGTTGATCCGGTCCGTCATGTCTCGCCTCGCGCCCGTCGCACGTCGTCCAGAAAGTCAGCGACCAGGGCCGACACCGTCGTGAAACGGTAGGGCACCTCCTGGCCGTCCCGGTGGCAATGGTCGCCCTTGCCCCGTTCGTTATCATACCCCACCACCCGACGCCCCGGATAGCCATAGAAAAGGCTGTACTTCAGGTCGTGCCCGCTGCCCGGCACGGCCACCGGCACGCGCCAGATCTTCATTTCAAGAATGGCCCCGTCGGGATACCGGAACCGGTCGTGAAAGAGCAGGTCAGCCATAGCGGAAACCATGCCCCATCGTCGGTCCACCGTCGATGCCCCAACGGCAATCGCCCCGGACAGGCCGCCACCAAGCGGAAACCGCCACCCGGCGGCAGGCGCCCCCAAAGAAAAAAGGCGAGGCCCGAAGGCCCCGCCGAGGTTGGCTTTCGCCGATGGTTTTCCGCATCAGGCGGAGTGCGGCTCCGCCGCGACTCCGCCTACCGCGGGCCTTTCGCTCAGTGCATCCGGTCCAGGCGGTCCTTCAGCCGACGCAGTTCGTCGGGGCTCAGGCCCTTTACCACGTCATCCGCGCTGTACCGCCTAAGGACATCCTCCGGGGCCAGCCCCTCGATCAATCGCTGGCGCTCCTCGGGCGTCAGGTCGTTCAGCAACGCCGCACGCTCTTCCCGCAGGAAGTCTTCCATCGTGTACGCCATGTCCGGGTCCTCCAACTGGTACGCCTGATACAGCGCCCGCAGCAGCGCCATCGCGCTTCGTCGACGCGCCCGGTATCCCATCACCCCGTCGCGAAGCCGGTCCTGCTCGGCGCTGAACAGCTCCCAGGGCGCGTTCCGGGGATGCCGCGCGATCCTGCGCAGCACCACAAGACGGATATGGCGCGCGCCCCACGGAACGTCAAACACCCCTTCCGGCCCGGCCGGCTTCAGGGTCACCTCTCGCGCCAGCCCCTCCGGAAAGCGCGTCGCCACCGCGAACAGCCCGAACGCCGCCTCCGGGATCAGCGCATCCTTCGGGCTCGTCAGCTTGCGATACGAAACATAGTGCCCGATCAGTTCATCCAAAGTCCACGCCGTCAGCGCCTCGTGCTGGGACTTGTAGGTCAGCAGATTGTGCGCCCGCAGACCATCCAGGCCGTCCGGCAGACCCTCCGGCACCGCCGGGGCCTCCCCCGGCCCCTCGATGATCGCCACGTCCAGAAGCTGGCTCTTGAGCGCCAGTTCCTTCTCCAGGTCTACCCGCCACGACGTGTCCGCGAACAGGTCGGTCAGGGCGATCCCGAACAGGCGGTGCCAGCGGCGGATGTCAACGGGCGGCATGGGGCAAACGGTCCAACGGAGGGCAAAGGACCACGCTGCAACACGTCATCCCCACCCCGCAAGAGCCGAGACCAGCGCCCGAAGGCCCCGCCCAGGTTGGCTTTCGCCGATGGTTTTCCGCATCAGGCGGCCTTGTGAGCGCGGGTGGTCTGGTCTCCGCGCCCGGCCAGGATGCCGTCGACCGAAATGTCTTCGTCGAGCGCCTCCCAGTGCATCCCGCGCCGACTCAATGCGTAGTCCTCGCGCTGTGCGGGCGAGGCGTGAAGCAGGCGCGGGAACCAGGCCAGGGGCACCCCGATGGTGCGGCCGTCGCTCAGATCAACCCACATGTTGTCGTCGTCGAAACGGACCGCTTCAGGCGAAATGCTCATGCCATGCCCTTTCCAAACGGGTTCGGTGTTGCTCGACCAACTTTTGGACCCGGTTCAGCGCTCGGGCATCCAAGCCCTCATTGTAGGCCAGACAGACATTCGGCTGTAGCCAGAATTTGGCTTCGTTCCGTCCCTGCCGGACATGGATGTGCGGTGGCTCCCGGGGATGACCCTCGTCACTGTAGAAAAAGAACCGATAGCCATCGACACGCAGAGCCGTTGGCATCGGGTGTCCTCCCTGTCCTTCAGGTCATGCCCGCTGCCCGGGACGGGGACCGGGACGCGCCAGATCTTCATGTCAAGACTGGCCCCGTCGGGATACCGGAATCGGTTGTGGAACAGCAGATGGGCCGTCATGCCCGCCACCATGCCCGACCCCGGTGCCGCCGTCGATAAAAACAACGCCTTAGGGCGGGTTCGCGCCGCAGGCGCACCCCGCCACCCGGCGGCAGGCGCCCGACGAAAAAAGGCGAGGCCCGAAGGCCCCGCCCAGTTTGGCTTTCGCCGATGGTTTTCCGCATCAGGCGGAGTGCGGCGTCGCCGCGAATCCGCCTACGCGGGCTCCAACGGAACAGAGCGGTCGTACAACGTTTCCGGGGCGATATCGATGTTCCCCGGCCACACGACCGTCCCGTAGTCAACTCGCGCACCAAAGAAAGAGCCCGACTCCTTCAGGCGCGAGAAGGGTTTCTTGTCCAAAAGCGGCGCCATATTAAAGACGCGCACCTCGCCATTCTCGAATTCCAACTCCAACCGATAATCCGCTTTGACGGCAACCGCGACCACATCGAGCAATTCATTCATGGCCGACCTCTATTGCAAAGGGGCAATACGGAAAGGCTCTTCGCCAGGGTCACACATGCGACCCAGGTGCGGGCGGCGACCGATCTTCCAGACGGGGAAGCGCCGCGATCTCGGCCCCGACTTCGCCTTCCGCGCGGCGCAGCTCGAAAAGCTGCTGAAGGTTCATCCAGAAGGCCGGCGCGATCCCGAACCAGTGACCCAGGCGCAAGGCGGTGTCGGCGGTGATGCTCGTCTGACCGTCGATGAGTCCGGTCACGCGATGAACCGGCACGTCGATCTCGCGGGCCAGGTCCGCAGTCGACATCCCGAGAACACGCAACTCCTCAGCGAGGTGCTTTCCAGGGTGAATAGGTGTGCGCACCATGTGTCTCCTGATCAGTGGTAGTCAACGATCTCCACGTTAACGGGACCGGGCGATTCGTCGGGCCACTCGAAACAAACCCGCCATTGATCGTTGATCCGGATCGAGAACTGTCCGGCGCGATCCCCTTTCAACGCCTCCAGCCGGTTTCCAGGCAATGCCCTCAAGTCGTTCAATTCGGTCGCCGCGTCCAGACGATCCAGGCGAACCTCGGCCTGACGCGCAAAGCCGGAGAATGCGCGAACATACGCACCCTCCGCGAACGCTGCTGTCCGCTTGTCCCTGTAGCTGACGATCATGAGCTTCCGACTCAAGGGCGGCTGGCGACGGGCGTCAAGAGAAATCGTGCGCGATCAATACTATCACGCCTTTCGGTTTCGCGCCTCGCACACGCCACCACGCACACAAAAAAAGGCGAGGCCCGAAGGCCCCGCCCAAAGTTGGCTTTCGCCGATGGTTTTCCGCATCAGGCGGATTGCGGCTTCGCCGCGAATCCGCCGTACGCGGTAGGGCGGGTTCGCGCCGCAGGCGCAACCCGCCACAAAGCCGAAGGCGCACCCCATGAAAAAAGGCGAGGCCCGAAGGCCCCGCCCAGGTTGGCTTTCGCCGATGGTTTTCCTCAGGTGGCGGAGTGCCGCTTCGCGGCGAATCCGCCCTACGCGGGCTACGCGGGCTTACGCCGTCTGGGAGACGTCGTCAGCGCCCAACACGTAACCGTTCACAACGCCAACCAACGTGGTTTCACCCGCGTCGATCGTGGTGTCGCCAGCTTCGACAACTTCGTAGATGTAGCTGTTCGTTCCATCGTTCAGCACGAAGAAGAACTCCTCCGTGGTGGCAATGTCGAACGCTTCCTCAAGGTAGGCCGCGACATCCGTCGTGTCGGTGAAGTCCGAGATGGTCTCGGAACCGCCGGTCAGAACGGAGGTCGTGGAGGCGTTGATTGTCACGATCTGCGTGGTCAACGTCGTCGGGTCTTCCGCAGCTGCCTGGGCTGCGGTGATGACGTTCTCGCCGTCTTTACCACTGGCTTCTTCGATATCCACGACATCGCCACTGGCGAAACCATCGATCGTAACGACACCCGTCACGGTCGAGATGTCGACAATATCATTGCCACCAGCCGTCAGGGTAACCGTATCGTTGCCGCCGGCACCGTCGATGGTGTCGTTGCCGGAGCCACCCGTGATTTCGTCGGCTGACGCGCTGCCGGTGAAGCCGAGTTTGCCGGTGAACGACGACGCATTCGCGACGATCGAGTTGACGCTGCTGGAGATGGTGAGGCCGAAGCTACCCGAAATGGTCAAGGTCGCCCCGCTCGCGGCGTCGACGGCGGCGACGGTGTTGGTCGTGTCCCCCGTGTCCTCACCCGACGACGTCAGGTTGATGGTCTCGTAAGCGCTGCTGCCGGAGGCATTGCCAAGCTCACCAGCCAAGTCGGCGTCGTCCAGTTCGACGATCAGGATATTGCTGAGATCGTCCGTGACGACAACGGGCGCCAAGTCGGTCGCGTCGACCGTCAGGATGTGGGTAAACGTGTCCTTGTTCTTGGTGGACACGTGCGTGCCGGTAACGTTGTAGACGAAGGTGCTGAAGCCGGCGCTTTCCAGAACCGAAAGATCCTGGTCGACGTCGGCGTCGAACCGGGCCCGCTCGAAATTCGACACGTTCGTCAGCGCGGCCGAGGTAAACGCGGCCGAGGCGGCGATCGTATCGGTACCGTCACCACCATCGGCGGTGTCGTTGGTGGTCAGGTTGCCGCCGAAGATGACGGTGTCATTGCCCGCGCCACCGTTCACGGTGTCGTTGCCGGCGCCAGTGGTGAAGGAGTCGTTGCCATCACCACCCGTCAGCGTATCGTTGCCGCCGCTGGTGGTGCCAGTGAAGTCGAGGGCGCCGGTGACGGTCACGGTAATGCCGTCGTTGTTCGCGTCCAGGGCATCGGTCAACGTCAGAGAGCCGGTGCCTGTGGCGGTGACGGTGCTGAGGTCTTCAGCGTTGCCGGCACCATCAAGGAGGGTGGCAACAGTGCTGGTGCCAGTGTTCGTGAACGCCCAGGTTTCGAACTCTTCGGTACCCGTCGACTCACCGACATCCAGATCGTCGATGCTCGCGGAGGTCGTCACGACACTCAGAGTGTCCGAAGAGCCGGACAGCACTGATGACGAGAACTGAACATTGAAGTCCGAGTTCGCGCCAGCACCCTCGTTCAGGCCGACGGTGGCCAATGCCGCAACGCCCGTGACGTCCATGTCCTGGGTGCCTCGATCGTACCAAATCTGAGACACGCCACTCCAACCGCTCGCGTCAATCGCCGTGCCAGAGTTAGTGTTCCGCAGGTAGACCTGCTCGACGCTCGTCAGGTCCACAAGATCAGTTTCCGCGGCCGTGGTCGTCAGGTTCAGGCGATCCGTTCCGCCACCGCCGTTGACAGAGTCGCCGGTGTTGTAGGTGGCATTGGCCGCAATGAAGGTATCGTCGCCCTCGGTGCCGGTCACGGCTTCGACATTATCAGTGAGCGGGATCGTCGAGCCCGGCGTTCCGGTATCGCCCGGCGAACCGCCAGAGTTCGTCGTCGGCGTGATCGTCTGGCCACCCGTCGTCTGCGCGGCGCGGCCCTCGAACTGGCCGTGCAGGATGTAGTGCTGGTAGGCCGAGGCGAAGGTGCCGGCGTCCACGGCATCGGAGACGTCGGAGTTGGCAGCCAGGTAGGCGTCGGCGTCGAAATTGCCCGCCGCCGGGATGGAGCCGTTCGGTGCGCGGCCTTCGGTCAGGCCATACGCCTGGAAGTGCGAGAACGGGTTGATGCCGGCGGCCAGCACGTCGGAGTTGCTGGACAGGTAAGCCGAGGTGTCGAACGTGCTGTTCGGGTCGCGGCGCTCGGCCCAGCCGTGCATGTTGAAGTGGTACTGGGCGATGTCGAAGTTGTCGACGTCGCCGTCGCCGTCCAGGTCGGTGTTGAAGCCGGCGCCGAAGGTGCCGCCGACGATGGCGGTCAGGACGTCGCTGTACTGATTGAGGTAATAGGCCCCATCAAAGGTCGCGGACATGGGATTGCCTCTCTGTCGTTTCAGGGTTCGGTATCATGCCGATCGATCGGCTTCCCTTACCAGGAAAGCCCTTTGAAGCGGCGGGCTGGCCGCTCCCGGGGCGGTCGGTCGCGCGACGGCCCGGGGAGGGGTCAGGAGAGGTCAGCATCGGGCCGATGCGCGGCCGGGTTCGTCCGTATGGTACAGCAGCATCAATACAGGGTGCGTCTTGTCAAGGGGCGCGTCTTTGCAAGGGGGCACTGTCAAGGGCTCCGTCCGCGCGGGGCCACGCGCGGCCGTCAGCCGGTTCCGGCCGTGTCGTGGATCGACACGGCGGGTGAGGCGGGGGCGTTGGTGGCGGCGTTGGCGGCGGCGGCGGCGATCTGGCGGCCCTGGGCCTGCAGCAGGTCGCCGGTCGCCTTGGGCCCCAGGATGGAACTGAGAAAGGCGGCCTGGGTGTTGATCAGGGCATCGACGACATCGGCGGTGGTCAGGGCCTTCGCCTCGGCCGTGGCGGCCAGGGTCGTCAGCGCGGGCATAACGGACTCCCGCGCGAAGGCATCGGAGGCGGGCGTCGAGCCCAGGGACGGTCCGTTCGGACCGGCGTGATCGGACGGCGGTGTGCTGTGGTCGTTTCCGGCGGTCATTCCGGGCCTTTCGTGCGCGGTGACATCCTGTACGGCGCGTTATGCAGTGACTACTACACTTGCCATGCGCAAACAAGGGGGCTGAGATCGCCTGTCGGGTTCCGATGGCCGGCGGTCCGGTCGTGTTGCGGCAAGGCCGCAGTCGGTGACTCCGCTGGTCGGGTTGTATAGTAACAGCCACACCCGGGGCGTCAAGGGCTTTCGTGGCGGGCGATGCGGCGGGTTGCGGCCGTCGCGGCCACCCGGTGCGTCGTCGGCGGCGTCGCCGCCTCCAGACGCACCCTACGACGGCTGCGAACAGGACCATGACTCGTCATTGCGAACCCTCGTCGTAAGACCAAGCGACGGAAATCGTGACACGTATTTCCGGACCGTCGGCACGCCACCTTGGGAGATCCCTCGCGTCCTGACGGACGCTTCGGGATGACGTCTGTGTTTGTTTCTTAAAGAAACTCGTCATCCCGAGCGAGCCCCCGCGACCATTGGGACGATGGTCGCGCTTCTATGATCTCGGCGACGCGAAGCGTCGCCGGGGGCGAGCCGAGGGATCTCCCGCGTCGGCACCGCGCCCGGCGAACAATTCGTAGGGTGCGTCTGACCGCCGCGAACGCGGCGGGCGACGCA
>JGI12109J20283_11036792_pt1 | contig 21093 bp, 20 predicted proteins | sample ElkSlonscriptome_12_FD_20283 | JGI IMG/M metagenome (IMG submission 20283)
CAACGATGAGGTGTCATTGCCTACCGGTGAGATGGTCAATCGTGAAATCGTTCGCATCGGCGCTTTTAATGCGGTCTCCGACGGTGACTACATGAGTTACAACGGCCAAATCGGTCACCTCCAGGTGCTGCCGCGTCAGCCGAGCGTCTCCTACCAGAGCCAGGCCGAGGAACTGCAAGGCAGCGTCGGCGAAAGCAGTCTGCTCAAGGTGGGTATAGACCCCACGGGTGGTGTGGGCGGTCAGGTACTCGCCAACCTCATTAACTTCCCGACTCCGCAGGAGCAGGTACGGCAAAATGCAGGTATCATCGGATTCATCATCATCGGCGTGGGCATCGTCGGTATTTTACTGGCATTCTTCCGGCTGCTGATGCTGTCCCTGGTTTCTCTGAAAGTGAGGTCGCAGCTCAAGAACGACAAGCCGAGCAAGAACAATCCGCTTGGGCGGGTACTTCTGGTCGCCGAAAATAACCCCAACGCCGACACTGAAACCCTGGAGTTGAAGTTAGGCGAGGCCATTCTGCAGGAGACGCCTTCTCTGGAGAGCATGCTTACCCTGATCAAAATGATCGCCACCATCGCACCGCTGGGCGGATTGCTGGGTACAGTGACTGGTATGATTGTGGTCTTCCAGCAGATCACGGTTTACGGTGCCGGTGATCCGACCATTATGGCGGGTGGTATTTCCCAGGCCCTGATGACCACGGTACTTGGTATCGTAGTCGCTATACCGACCATCTTTATGCACACGGTCGTGAAGAGCAGAGCCGACACTATCATTCATATTCTCGAAGAGCAGGCCACGGGCATGATCGCGCAGAAGGCTGAGCGTCAGGCCGGCGCCCAATCTTAAGATTCGGGAGAGACTGAACCATGTACCTAGCAGCTCTTGATATTGTCGATGCCGTGGATACCTTCATGATCAGAGGAGGGTCGGTGCTGTGGATCATAGCCTGGCTTCTCCTGTTCAAGTGGTCGTTGGTATTCGAGCGCATCTGGTACCTCAATACGACGCATAAGAAGAACGTGAAAAACACCCTGGCCGAGTGGAACGCGCGCTCGGACAAATCGTCCTGGAGTGCACATCAGATTCGCACGATGATGGTGTCCAGAATTTCGCTGGATATAAAAAGCACGCTGCCGATTATTGAGGTTCTGGTGACGATCTGCCCATTGCTTGGACTGATCGGCACCGTTACCGGCATGATTGAGGTGTTTTTCGTCATGGCGCTCACTGGTGGCGGTGACGCCAAATCGATGGCCGGAGGGGTCTCCAAGGCGACCATACCGACAATGGCGGGTATGGTAGGCGCGATTTCCGGTATATTTGCCTATAACTATTTATCGGCCAAGGTCGACCGCGACATCGAGTTGCTGGAAGATCACATGCCAATCGGCCACTAAAATAGATAACTGTTCGGCAGGGTTAACCTATGAAATCAGGCTTAATGAAAAAGAAGGCGCCAGAAGAGGCGGGTGAGATCGATCTCACCCCTATGCTCGACGTCGTCTTTATCTTACTTATCTTTTTCATCGTCACCTCGGTATTTGTTACCGAGGCGGGAATTGAGGTCGCCAAACCCGAGGCTACCACCGCCGACGACACATCTGGAGACCTAATATTGATAGCCGTCGGTCCTGCCGGCGACATCTGGATCGATGGTGATCAGATAGACCCGCGCTTTATTCGTTCCCGGTTTGAGCTGCGCCTGGCCGATGCACCCAATTCTTCGGTCATCATCCAGGCCGACCAGGCGGCGAATAACGAGCAGGTAATGCGGATCCTGGAGGCGGCCAGACAGGCCAATATTCAGAACGTTTCTATTTCAGCGGAGGCATAAACGATGATCTTTGTCAGATGGATAATTTCCATGGCGATGGCTGCCGGCATCACGCTGGGGCTGTTCTACTTCATGCAGTTCCTGATTGCCAGCGGGGAGCAGTTTGACGAGCGAGTGTCGGTCGTAAAAATTGTTGACGCGACTATGCCCGATATTGAACTGGAGGTCATCGAGGAAATCGATCGGCCGGAACCTATTGAAGAAATTCAGCAGGAAACTCCCGATGTGCCTGATCGGCAGGTCAATCTGGATTCCGGGCCGGCTCTTAATGTTGATCGATCGCAGGTGGACATCAATACGGGACTGGATATTGGCGTGAGCGGCATTTCCGCCACCGATGGTGATTATCTGCCTCTTGTCGCGATCGCCCCTCAATATCCCACCCGTGCCGCACAGCGCGGTATAGAGGGATGGTGCCTGGTTAGTTTCACGGTGGATCCCCAGGGTAATGTGCTGGACGATACGATTCAGGTTGTAGACGCCGAGCCGCCTAATATCTTTGATCGTTCATCGATTCGCGCCGCGGCCCGGTTTAAGTTCCAGCCTCGGGTTCAGGACGGTCAAGGGGTCCAGGTTCCAGGGGTTCAATATCTGTTCCGCTACCAGCTTGAGGAATAGTAATGACTCTATTGAAAAAATTTAGAATTGCTTTTCTTGCCGCGCTATTCGCTCTGCCAGTAGTGCCACAACTGGTGCTGGCCCAGGACGATGACGAGGGCCGGGCGCCGCCTGAGGCACGTACCTCCGGCACGCTAAGCCAGCAGGTCATGCGCGCTATAAGCAGTATCCAGGAACTGATGAATCCCGAAGATGATGAAGACGAACCAGACTTGGTGCGGGCCAAGGAAGAGCTGGATGAACTGCGTGAACGTCGCTGGGAGCGGATGAATGATTTTGAGAAGTCGACTTTGCTCAACTTCTACACCAATTATTATCTGGCCCAGGAAGACTACGAAAACGCGCTGCTGACTTTCGAGGAGATGCTCACCATCGAGGAATTGCGCGAGGATACCCGGCTGCGGACGCTGCGTTCCCTGGGCCAGCTTTACATGGCTGAAGAGCGTTGGCAGGATGCGATCGGGGCCTATACCCGCTGGCGGGAGCTGTCTGCTGAGGAAGACGTGATTGTTTACCGCGGCCTGTCCTACAGCTATTACCAGCAGGAAATGTTTGAAGAAGCCCTGCCATACTGGCTCGATTACATGAACCTGTCGCTGGTGGAAGGCGAAGCGCTGGAGCGGGATGACTATGCCTATCTGAATGGCCTTTATTTCACTCTGGAAGATTTCGACTCCGCGTTGGATCTGACCAAGACCATGGTGGTGAAATGGGATGATCCGCGCGACTGGATGAATCTGAGTGCTGTTTACGCCAGTCTGGACATGGATGACAGGCGGGTTCAATCTCTTAATCTGGCCTATCTCAAAGGCTTTCTCGAAGATGAGAATCGCTACCTGAATCTGGGTCAGTCGCTGGCTGGACGGGATATCCCCTATACCGGTGCCGAGCTCATACGAGAAGGCATGGACCTGGGTATAGTCGAGGAGGATGAAGACAATCTCACTATCCTGGCACAGCTGCGTATGATTTCCAGCGACTACGAAGCCGGGAAGGAGCCCGCCAGTCAGGTGGCCGAATTGTCTGATAGCGGTGACGGTTACGATACCCTGGGCTATATGCATTTTGTTCTGTGGGAATACGAGGAGGCCGCAGAGGCATTTCAGAATGCCATCGACAAAGGCAATTTGAGCGACGCCTCTGCGACCTATTTGTCCCTGGCTCGCGCACTCCTGGAATTGGACGATTTTGACGGCGCCCGCGCCGCCGCCAGACAGGCCGCCGATAGTGGCGACGAAGGCGACCGACAGGCAGCCCAGAGCTATCTCACCTTTATTAATAATACCGAGCAGCGTTACAACGTCATCAACGAGCGTAAGCAAAATTCAATTGAATTCTACGAGACTTATCCGGCGCTCGTGGAGGGCTATGGATTTTAACTAGTAAGCTTGCACTGCGGTTGAATTAGAAACCGCCAGCCCCATATAAAAAACCCGGTCACCGTCAGGTGATCGGGTTTTTTACTGCCTCAAAAAATCAGACAAGGACAGACAAGGAATCGCAATGACCACCGCATCGAAACCGGAAACCAGAGGATTTGAGACCGAAGCAAAACAGCTTTTGCATCTCATGATCCACTCTCTGTATAGCAACAAAGAGATTTTCCTGCGCGAACTCATATCCAATGCTTCTGACGCTGCGGACAAGCTTCGCTTTGAGGCCGTTTCTCGCCCCGACTTGATGGCTTCCGAGAGTGGCAGCATCGAGCCAAGGGTGCAGGTTGACTTTGATGAAGAAAAAAACACGATTACGATCGCCGATAATGGAATCGGCATGACCAGAGAAGAGGTGATCAGCAATCTCGGGACGATCGCAAAATCGGGTACCGCCCAGTTCCTGCAATCTCTTACCGGTGATCAAAAAAAGGACTCCCAGCTCATAGGACAGTTTGGAGTCGGTTTTTATTCGGCATTCATCGTCGCGGACGAAGTCGAGGTATTGACCCGCCATGCAGGAACGCCTGCGGCCGATGCCACGTTGTGGCGATCAAAAGGTGAATCTGACTACACCGTGGCAGACGCGGAGAAGGCTAAACCCGGTACTACCGTCACCCTGCATCTGAAGCAGGATGAGAAAGAATTCGCAGAAGCCTTTCGTCTGCGCAGTATCGTTAAAAAATACGCCGATCACATTTCTATCCCTGTCTTCATGGAAAAGCAGGATTACTCCAGTGAACCGGATGACAAAGATGCAGAGGCTGCAGATAAAGATGAAGACAAAAAGTCTGTAGAGAAAGAATACGAGGCTGTGAATGACGCCAAGGCCCTGTGGACGCGGTCGCGCAAGGACGTTACCGATGAAGAGTACACTGAGTTCTACAAACACGTCAGCCACGATTTTCAAGACCCGCTCGAGTGGAGTCATAACAAAGTAGAAGGCAAGCTGGAGTATACGAGTCTACTCTATATCCCTTCCCGCGCGCCCTACGACCTTTGGAATCGCGATGGAGCACGGGGGCTGAAGCTGTATGTGCAGCGCGTTTTTATCATGGATGATGCTGAGCAGTTCCTGCCTTTGTATCTGCGCTTCATGAAGGGTGTGGTCGATTCTAATGACATTTCTCTGAATGTATCCCGAGAGATATTACAGAAGGACCCGATTGTAGACTCAATGCGCAGCGCCCTCACCAAACGGGCTCTGGACATGCTGGAGAAACTGAAAAAGAAGGACAAGGACAAGTTCGATCAGTTCTGGCAGCAATTCGGGCAGGTGCTGAAAGAAGGCCCGGGAGAAGATTTTGCCAACCGCGAGAAAGTCGCGGGGCTACTTCAGTTCACCACCACTAAGTCCGGTGGTGATAAGCAGGACCAGGGGCTTGCTGACTATATTGAGCGCATGCAGGAGGGACAGGAAAAAATCTACTACCTGGTGGCGGACTCTCTGAAAGCGGCGCGCAATAGCCCGCATCTGGAGATTTTTCGCAAAAAAGACATCGAGGTGATCCTGCTTCATGACCGTATCGACGAATGGTTAATGAGCCATCTCCACGAGTTTGATGGCAAGCAATTTCAGGATATCGCGCGTGGCGCACTCGACCTCGGCAAACTTGCGGACAAGGAAGACAAGCAGGCGCAGGAGAAGATTGAAGAAGACTCGAAAGATCTGGTCGAGCGCATCAAGACGCATCTCGGCGATCGCGTTAAAGAAGTGCGTATTACTCATCGCCTGACCGACTCGCCGGCCTGCCTGGCAATCGACGAGCACGACATGGGGGCGCAGATGCGCAAGATCATGGAAGCTTCGGGTCAGGAAGTACCAGAGGCCAAACCCATCTTCGAAATCAATTCTCAGCACCCGCTCCTGCAAAAGTTGGATCAGGAAAGTGATGAGGATCGATTCGGGGACCTCGTGCTGGTGTTATTCGGGCAGGCGAATTTGGCCGAGGGCGGTCAGCTCGATGACCCGGGTGATTTTTCCTCCCGCCTGAACAAACTGTTGATGGAGCTGAGCAACTGAGGTGCAACGCGCCTTGCATAGAGGGGCCTCGTACTATTGCTGCTTTACATTTGCTCCAGGGTTTCAATGCCCAATAGGTCGAGGCCCTGAGCCAGGGTCTCGGCGGCGAGAGAGGCGAGGGCAAGCCGTGTCCCACGCGCTTCGCCTTCGGCCTTCAGAATGGGGCAGGATTCGTAAAAACGCATGAAGGTTCCGGCGAGCTCATAGAGGAAATTGCAGAGCTGGTTCGGATAGCAGTCCGCGCCCACCGCCTGAACGATCTCGGGAAGCTGCAGGGCTTTTATGAGCAGGTTGCGTTCCTCGGGCCGAGTAATCGCCTTTATCCTTCGGTCATTTGTGTCCTGATCGGCTTTTCTCAGTATGCTGCGTATTCGAGCATAGGCGTAAAGCAGATAGGGAGCGGTATTGCCTTCAAAGGAAAGCATTGAGGACCAGTCAAAAACATAATCGCTGGTGCGGTTCTTCGACAGGTCCGCGTATTTTACGGCGCCAATCCCTACCTTGTGCGCGACTTCCATGCGCCTGTCTGCGTCGAGATCGGGATTTTTCTCATCCACCAGTTGATGGGCTCGGCGTTGAGCCTCATCGAGAAGGTCGACCAGTTTGATGGTGTCGCCAGATCGAGTCTTGAACGGGCGGCCATCGCTTCCCATTATGGTGCCGTAAGAGATGTGCTCCAACTCAAGATTCTTAGGTGCTATTTCCGCTCTGCGCGCGACCGCAAAAACCTGCTGAAAGTGCAGTGACTGGCGTGCATCGACGACGTACAAAGAGCGCTCAGCGGCCAGTTGCTGTGATCTGAACTGAATGGCGGCGAGGTCGGTGGTGGAGTAGAGGTAGCCGCCATCGGATTTTTGCACGATGAGGGGTAACGGCTCATCGTTTTTACCCTTGAATTCAGGTAAAAACACACACCTGGCACCATCTGACTCAGAAAGCAGGCCCCGTTGCTGCAGCAAGTCAACAATAACCGGCAGGGCGTCGTTATAGCGACTCTCAGCGTCCAGATCGGCTCGGGTCATTGTCACCCCTAAGCGCTCGTACACTGCCTCACAGTGCTGAAGCGACTCCTCAATAAACTGCTCCCAGGCCAAAAGATACTCCGGCTCACCTTGCTGCAGCTTGACTACACTAGTGCGGGCAGTGGTGGCAAATTCGGGGTCGCTATCAAAACGTTCTTTGGCGCGTCGGTAGAACACTTCCAGGTTAGCGAGTTCTGCGCCCGGATCACCCTGCTCATCGCGCAGTTCCTGCAGAAAGGCGATCAGCATACCGAACTGAGTGCCCCAGTCCCCGACGTGATTTTGCCTGATGACCCGATGGCCGAGGCGAGACAGCACTCGCACCAGAGAGTCGCCAATGATCGTTCCGCGTAGGTGTCCGACGTGCATCTCCTTCGCCAGATTAGGTGAGGAATAGTCGACTACGATGGTTTGCGGCGTGTCTGTTGCCGGAATTAAGGTGTCTGGCGCATTGAGAACTTCATTGCCGCGTCGGCACAGGTCGGACGCGCTCAAAAAGATATTGATAAAGCCAGGCCCGGCTACTTCGAGGCGGGCTATTTCCACAGGTAGTTGGTCGTCAAGTCTGGCGACAACTTTGCCGGCCAGTTCTCGCGGATTGGTTTTCAGCCGCTTGGCCAAAGCCATTACGCCGTTAGCCTGATAGTCACCGAATTCGGGCCGCGAGGCAGTGATGACGTGAGCGTCTTCGACGTTTTCGCCACTGACCGAACTGAGAGATTCGGCGAGGAGTTGGTTGAGAACGTATCTGTAGGTCTTCACTGTGCTCAGGGACTCTGCTGAAAAAGGACGCGATTGTACAACATTAGGGGACCTGTATTTTAAGGTGCTCTGAATTAATCACAGGATCTCAAATCAGGGAATCCTGAAGTTAAGGGTGATTGCGGTAGAATGCCGACCTCAGCGCTGTTCAAGAGCGCCGAAACAGGCAAGGGAGTCAATCGTTGGAGACGGTTCAAATACTGCAGATCGAGCCTATGCAGGAAGGGCAGCGGCTGGATAATTTTCTCATCAAGCGGCTCAAAGGGGTGCCGCGTTCCCGGGTTTATCGGCTGATCCGGCGTGGAGAGGTCCGGGTCAACAAGAAACGCTGTAAGCCCGAGCAGCGCCTGCAGAATGGCGACAAGGTACGAATTCCCCCGTATTCCGGCAGCCAGCAGAGCAAGCCAGCCAGGCCGGGTTCCGGCCTGGAAAAGCTGTTGCGAGACAGCATCCTGCTTCAGACCGAGGCGTATCTGGTGCTTAACAAACCCTCTGGCCTAGCGGTCCATGGTGGTTCCGGGATCAGGCTGGGTCTGATTGAGGCAATGCGGCAGTTGGACCCGGACTGGCGCCATCTGGAGCTCGTGCATCGCCTTGACCGGGATACCTCTGGCTGTCTTCTGGTGGCTAAAAACCCTATTTATTTAAAAAAGTTACAGAGTCAATTTAAAGCAAGGTCGGTACATAAGAAGTACCTCGCCCTGGTGCTCGGGGCCTGGCCGGATGAGTTGCAGGAAATTAATGCAGCGCTTAAGAAGAACGAACTGAGCGGTGGCGAGCGCATCGTCCGCGTCGATCCTGACGGCAAGCAAGCTCGAAGTTTCTTTCGAATCCACCGTCGCTTCTCCCGGGCGACCCTGTTGGAAGTGACGCTGGACACAGGGCGCACGCACCAGATTCGTGTGCACTGCCAGCACGCGGGATACCCAATCGTTGGCGATCAGCGCTACCTGACCAGCCAGTTTCGCAAGCGGGACCTGGCATTAAGCGCGTTAACTACCCTGTGTCTGCACGCCTGGAAGCTGGGTTTCACCGACCCGGCATCGGGACAGGAGGTTGTCGCTGAGGCAGACCTTGATAGCAGCTTCCGGGAGGTGATGAATACGCTCTCGGAATGATTGCCTGCTACTAAGGTAAGTCGCTGATTTGGCCTGAAATTATTGCCGCGAATACTTTGACAGTCAGGGCCTGGACGCCTAGAATTGCGCGCCTATGTCAGAGCGCCCGGTGCCAGTTTATGTCGATGCCCGTAAAATCTTCAAGCAAGCTGACACCGTCTCGGGCACAGTGCCAGTGGCATTGTTGCCGCGTATCCAACAGGTCCTTGTCAGTGACCAGGCGGACATTCGGGTCGAGCTGAAGTTTCTTCAGGACGACAGTAAGCAGTGCCTGATCACCGGCCAGCTGACCGCTAGTCTGGAAATCCGCTGCCAGCGCTGCCTGGAACCCATGCGACTCGAACTGCAGGATCCACTGCATCTGGCCTGGGTCCGTACACAGGCGGAAGCAGAGCGACTGGATGACGAACTGGATCCCTGGATCAGCGATGACTACAAGCTGGAGCTAGCACCTTTATTGGAAGAGCAATTAATGCTTTGTATGCCGATCGTCAGCTACCACCCACGCGAGCGCTGTCAGCGAGCCCTGCCCTATAGATCGGGTGTTGTCGATGAGACGCTGGTCGAGAGCGCAGACGACAACCCTTTCGCAGTTCTCGAATCACTTAAAGACAGTGATTGAACTCGACATTTAATTAGTTTTTTACACACGGAGAAACTCCATGGCAGTGCAAAAAAGTAAAGTGACCCGCTCGAAGCGAAATAAGCGGCGCGGCCACGATTCCCTCGATACTCCAACGCTTTCGGTCGACAAGACTACGGGTGAGGTCCATCGTCGTCATCACGTCACCGCAGATGGCTTTTATAAAGGCAAAAAAGTCCTGGATATCGGCGAAGACTGAGCACCTCCATGCTCATAGCCGTGGATGCGATGGGCGGCGAGGGCGGCCCGCAACGTACAGTGGCAGCAGCCCTGCAGGTGCTGGCGGAAGAGGCTGACCTGAGTCTGGTGTTATTGGGGGATCGGGGGCAAATCAATGCTCAGTTGGAGTCGGCAGGCAAACTGCGTGAACGCTGTCAGGTTGTGCATGCGCAGACTGTTATCGGCGATGAAGAATTGCCCCGATCGGTGCTTCGCAACGGCCGTGAAAGCTCCATCTATAAGGCTGTTGAGTTGGTCCGCGAGGGCGAAGTCGAAGCCATGGTCAGCGCCGGTAACACCGGTGCCTTGCTGATGGTTGGCCGGCACCTTCTGAAGACACTACCGGGTATTCACAGGCCGGCTATAGTGGCCACTCTCCCGGCCGTGCGCCAGCAGTGCTTTCTGCTTGACGTTGGAGCCAATCCAGAATGCGATGCCCAGCAGCTGTTCGAATTTGCAGTGATGGGATCGGTGCTTGCCGAATCCCTGAATCGGGATTGTGCACGCGCCCGGGTTGGATTGCTCAATATCGGCGCCGAGCACTATAAGGGAACTAATCCAGTGCGCCAGGCTGCAAACCGACTCGAGAGCTGCGGGGATCTCAATTTTATTGGTTTTGTCGAGGCCAATGAACTCTTCGAAGGCGTCGCCGACGTCGTGGTTTGTGACGGTTTCGTGGGCAATGTCACCATTAAATCGAGTGCCGGGGTCGCCAACGTCGTCAAGAATATGCTTAGTACGGAGCTGCAGCACAGTTTGCTGACCCGACTCTCCGGTCTATCTCCTGCTTCTGTGGTGTCTAGACTGGCCTCCAGGATCAACCCGCAGCGATTCAATGGCGCCAGTCTGTTGGGCCTAAAGGGAAGTGTTGTGAAGAGCCATGGCAATGCCACCACCGAGGGTTTCACTTACGCTATTCGCCAGGCTCAGCGCGAGGCATCCAATCGGGTGCCTGAATTGATTGCCGCAAGGGTAGCTGCCATCATGGCCTCAAGCTAATTCTCTTTTATAACTATTTAGTCCATTAAAAACAAAGAAATATAATCAATATATCAACTAGTACGGCAATTCGATGGAAAAGTTTGGATTCGTATTCCCCGGGCAGGGATCGCAGAAATTAGGGATGCTGTCGGCACTGGCGGAGCAACAGCCAATCATCCGGGAGACCTACGCGGAGGCGTCGGAAGCTCTGGGACTGGATTTGTGGGAAGTCAGTCAGCATGACAGTGGTAACAGCCTCGATCAGACACAGGTGACCCAGCCCGTGCTGCTGACTACCTCCGTGGCGCTTTGGAGGCTCTGGCAGCAACGGGGCGGGTTGAATCCGTCCATCCTCGTCGGGCACAGCCTGGGCGAGTACTCCGCGCTTGTCTGTGCTGGCGCGATGACGTTCGCTGACGCAGTGCGCATCGTGCGACGCCGGGGCGAATTCATGCAGGCCGCGGTGCCAGAGGGCGCCGGCAGGATGGCGGCGATCGTGGGTCTAGAGGAGTACCAGATTAATGAAATCTGCGATGAAGCCGAAGCAGGTGAAGTCGTGTCGGCGGCTAATTTCAATTCTCCCGGACAGACCGTGATCGCCGGCAATACAGCGGCCGTCAACCGTGCAATCGCCTTGTGCAAAGAGGCAGGTGCCAAAAGGGCCCTGCCATTGAGCGTCAGCGTACCGTCACACTGCGAACTGATGCGTCCGGCTGCCAGACAGCTTTCAGAAGCGTTGGCCGAGATCGCTGTCAGCGCGCCCGAAATTCCGGTGGTACAGAATGTGAATGCGGAGATCAATTCTGATCCGGAAAGTATTAAACAGAATCTCATTAAGCAGCTTTACGCTCCGGTACTGTGGGTAGACTGCGTGCGGGTGGTTCACAAGTCAGGGGTCCGTAAACTGGTGGAATGTGGACCGGGCAGGGTACTGTGCGGACTGATAAAACGCATTGAAGGCTCCCTCGTCTGTTGTGGCTGCGATGAGCCGGCAAGCTTCGAAAGTGCGCTTCAGGAAGTCTCATCATGAACAAGTATCCGCACGAGAAGAGTTCTCATGGACGCATTCATAACTCATCCTGGGAGAATCGATAGATGTCTGATGCAGAGAAAATAGCGCTGGTTACCGGCGCCAGCCGCGGAATCGGCAAGGCCATTGCCTTGATGTTGGGCCAGCAGGGCCTGACGGTGGCAGGAACAGCCACCACTGATGCGGGGGCTGAGCGCATCAGCGCCTATCTCTCTGAGGCGCGGATTCAAGGTGCAGGATTTAGCGCCGATGTAGGCAACGATGCATCGGTTGATGAATTGTTCAAGACGGTCGAAGAGCGATTGGGAAAACCGACAGTGGTGGTGAACAATGCCGGCATCACCCGAGATAATCTGCTGTTGCGCATGAAGAGTGATGAGTGGAACGAGGTCATTGATACCAATCTCAATTCCGTGTTTCGCGTCGGCAAGGCCAGCCTCAAAGCCATGACCAAGGCCCGATGGGGGCGCATAGTCAATATCAGTTCCGTAGTGGGCTCAAGTGGCAATCCCGGACAAAGCAATTATTGTGCTTCCAAAGCCGGCATCGAGGGTTTCACCCGCGCCCTGGCCAGGGAAGTCGGATCGCGGGGCATCACGGTAAACGCGGTAGCACCCGGTTTTATTGAGACTGACATGACCCGGGAATTGCCCAGTCAACAGCGGGAGTCCCTGTTGGCCCAGATCCCATTATCACGATTGGGTCAGCCGGAAGAAATTGCCGCCGTCGTGGCATTTCTGGTTTCAGACAGTGCCGCCTACATCAGCGGTGAAACGGTACACGTCAATGGCGGCATGTACATGGGTTGAAGGCCAGAAAACTCGGTAATTCTGTAAGCTGTAATCAAGATCAAGGCAGCGAATTTACATCGGACTTTATACATTACAACGGACGCAAAATAAGGGTAAACTTGCGTTTCTGATTCAGACGGTAACCTGACAGCGCTACTACCGTCTCAGAAAGGCTAAGAAAAAGCCCTTGGAAACTTAGTACTAGGAGCTAGATACAGTTATGAGTAGCATAGAAGAGCGCGTAAAAAAGATTGTGTGCGAACAACTGGGCGTTAAGGAAGACGAAGTCAAACCTTCCGCTTCCTTTGTGGAAGATCTGGGCGCTGATTCATTAGACACGGTCGAGTTGGTCATGGCTCTCGAGGAAGAATTCGAGACTGAAATTCCAGATGAGGAAGCCGAAAAAATCACGACCGTGCAACTCGCAATAAATTACATCAACGAGCACCTGTAAGACACTCTTTCAATGTTGAATTTCGAGGCTACTCCAGGCTGTCTGGAGTGGCTTTTGTTGCTTTAGTGGCGGGCAATTATTTTCGGAGCAGACAATGAGTGCACGCAGAGTCGTTGTCACTGGAATGGGATTGTTGACCCCGCTTGGTAATGATGTGCCCACTACCTGGGAAGCATTGAATGCTGGCAGGAGCGGAATCAACACTATTACCCATTTTGATGTAGCTGGCTTCAGTACCCGCATCGGCGGATCCCTGAAGAATTTCGATTGCGAAGAGTTCATCCCCAGGAAAGACGCCAGGCGTCTGGACGTCTTCATGCAGTACGGCATCGCCGCGGGTGTGCAGGCGATCGAGGATGCGGGGCTTGATCAAGCGGAATTTGAGGCAGAGCGTGCCGGCGCCGCCATCGGTTCAGGGATCGGGGGCATTACTGCGATCGAGCAGGCAACGCTGCAAATTCACGAGTCCGGTCCTCGCAAAGTATCCCCGTTCTTTGTCCCCGGCTCAATCATCAATATGATCAGCGGTAATCTCTCGATCCGCTTCGGTCTCAAGGGGCCCAACATCGCGGTCACGACGGCCTGCACGACCGGTACTCATAATATCGGTATTGCCGGCAACATGATTAGCAACAACCTTGCCGATATCATGGTAGCCGGTGGAGCGGAGATGGCGGCCTCACCGGTCGGTCTCGGCGGTTTCTGTGCTGCCCGGGCGCTGTCAACTCGCAACGATGAGCCGCAGAAGGCTAGTCGGCCCTGGGACAAGGACCGCGATGGTTTTGTGCTCGGTGACGGTGCTGGCATCCTGGTTCTGGAAGAATTGGAACACGCGCTTAAACGCGGGTCGAAGATCTATGCCGAGCTTATCGGCTTCGGCATGAGCGGTGACGCCTATCACATGACCTCGCCGCCTGCAGGGGGCGAGGGTGCAGCCCTGTGTATGCGCAACGCCCTAAGCAGCGCCGGGCTGAATCCCGAGCAGGTGGATTACATCAATGCCCACGGCACCTCGACGCAGGCCGGAGATCTCGCGGAAAACGACGCCATCAAGTCGGTATTCGGGGGCCATGCTCGCAAGCTCGCGGTGAGTTCCAGTAAATCCATGATTGGACACCTGCTGGGCGCCTCGGGCTCTGTCGAGGCCATCATCACCGTCTTGAGCCTCGAACATCAATTAATTACGCCCACTATCAACCTCGACAACCCGGACGAAGGTTGCGACCTAGACTACGTGCCCCATGAGTCCCGCGCCGCGCAACTCGAGATCGCGCTAAGTAATTCTTTTGGCTTCGGTGGCACTAACGGCAGCCTGATCTTCAAACGCTTTCACTGAATTGAGCCGGGCACGCAAACAGCGGCTTCAGTGCTAGAATAGCCGACCCTGTCGCGATCCGAGTGGGCATCAGTTGCGACGATTTAACACTACCGTGATCTGAACGCCATGTCGTCAAAACACCCGGTCTTATCTGGCCTGCGCCGCTACTGGCTACTTGCTGTCGCTGCACTTCTGGTTCTCATCGCGCTGCTGCTAATCAGCGCCTGGCGGGTATTGTTCATGGCGATGCCCCTTAGTGAAGAGACAATTTTTGTAGTCGAACCGGGCAGTTCATTATCGAGGATTGCCAGCAGACTGGAGGCGCAAGGCCACCTCCTTTCAGCATTGCCTATGGTTGCCTTGGCCCGATGGCGCGGTGTCAGTGCGGCAATCCAGGCGGGAGAATACAGCCTCAGTCCCGGTATGACCCCGGCCCAGTTGCTCAATAAGATGGTGTCTGGCGAGCAGGTTCAGCACCGGATTACACTGGTCGAAGGATGGTCTTTCCAGCAGGCTTTAGACGCTCTGTGGCAGCAAGAGCAGATCCAGGCTCGATTGCGCGGTATGGACAGAGCCGAAATAGCCGCGGCAATGGGATTGAAAGTGCAGGATCCCGAGGGCATGCTCTTTCCCGATACCTATTTCTACACCGATGGCAGTTCCGACCTGGAGCTACTGCAGCGGGCGCATTCGCGGCTGCTCAAGGTTCTGGACCGAGCCTGGAACAGCAGGGCGGCGGCGCTGCCATTGCAATCCCCCTATGAGGCGCTTGTGTTAGCCTCGATTATTGAGAAGGAATCAGGCGATAACAGTGAAAGGGGGCATATTGCCGGCGTTTTCATTCGTCGGCTGGAGTTAGGCATGCGCCTGCAGTCCGACCCGACGGTCATCTATGGCGTTGGCGACAGCTTTGCTGGCGACCTTACAAGCGAGCATTTGCGGACTACAACCGCCTACAATACTTATCGGGTCGGTGGCCTGCCACCCACACCCATCGCTCTGGCCGGGCGGGAAGCTATCGAAGCCAGCCTGAACCCACTGCCGTCCGACTACCTCTATTTCGTATCCAGGGGTGATGGTAGCCATGTTTTTTCAAGTTCTTTGGATGAGCATAACGCTGCGGTCAATCGTTTCCAGAGACGGCAGGAAGGGCAGTGATCGGCGATGGATAATGGACGCGGAAAATTCATTACCCTGGAAGGGGTTGAAGGGGTGGGAAAATCCACTCAGCTTGAAGCGATCGCCGACTTTCTTGGTGACAGGAAAATTGATTTCATCACCACAAGAGAGCCAGGAGGAACCGAGCTCGCTGAAAAAATCCGCACGCTGCTGCTGCAGGAACACTCGGAAAACCTAACCGACATCGCCGAACTGCTGCTGATCTTCGCCGCCCGCGCGCAACATCTGCAGCATCTGATCATTCCCAAACTGGATGCCGGTACCTGGGTGGTCTGCGATCGATTTACGGACGCCAGTTTCGCTTATCAGGGCGGCGGTCGACAGCTCGGCTTCAAACCTATTAAGTTACTAAAACAATTAGTACAAAATGAGGTCAACCCCGATCTTACAGTCCTGCTCGATTTGCCACCACAAACCGGTCTCAGGCGAGTCGAGCGGCGCGGTCTGCCGGACAGGTTTGAGCGTGAACAACTGGCATTCTTTAATAGGGTTCGTGAGAGTTACCTGGCGCTGGCAGAATCCGAGCCTGAGCGTTTTCTTGTGGTTTCCGCCGATGCCGGCGTTGACCAGGTGCGGCAGGACCTTTTGCAGCGCCTGGCAGTTCGACTGGGAATAGGGCCGGCATGATGTCCACGGCGATTCTCGATGAGGTCCCCTTACCCTGGCAACAACAGCAGTGGCAACGCTTGCGCCGACAAGTCGATGACAACAAGCTCGCTCACGCTTATTTGTTCAGTGGCGCCTCGGGAACGGGTAAATTGTTCTTCGCACGGCGACTGGCCCTTTATTTGCTCTGCCTTGCGCCCAGCGAGGGCTTGCCCTGCGGTCACTGCCGCAATTGTCAGATAGGTGGCCAGCATCAGCATCCAGACGTTTTGATTGTGGAGCCTGCCGAAGAGGGGCGCGGTTTAAAGATCGACCAGATCCGCGACCTGAACGCGTTTACCGCCAAAACCAGTCACGCCGGCCGCCATAAGGTGGTGATTATCGACCAGGCGCATAGGATGAACAACGCAACGGCCAATGCCTTATTGAAAACCCTGGAAGAGCCTGCCGGTAAGACGATAATCATTCTGACCAGTGATCTGCCGGGATTTCTGTCGGCTACGATTCGCAGCCGTTGTCAGCGTATACAGTTTCCACCACCGGGGTTAGAGCTGGCGGATTCCTGGCTCAAACAGCACTGCTCAGCGGATCTGAATACCACGGCGCTGCTTGCGGCTGCGAATTGCCGGCCGCTGTTTGCGCTGGAAATAGCAGAAACCGATAGGGTGGAGGAGCGAAGGGCGTTCATGGAACAATTGGGCCAACTTGTCGCCGGCGATCTAAATCCCGAATTACTGGTCAGAAAGGGACTCGCTCTGGGTGAGCAGGTCGCGAACGAGTATTTCCTAAGCAGTTCGGCTATTTTGATCAAATGTCTCGTCGGCCGTAGTTTCCAGAGCGCGGATTGTCCGGGATTGGGCCCGCTGGTCGACCTGGTGCTGGCGCAGAATGAGCGGCTGCCGCTTCTGCGGCGACTCATGCAGCGCTATCAGGACTCGGTCACTGCCAACCGCCAGATCCTGAGTGGCGCCAACCCTAACACTCAGCTAATGCTCGAGTCTCTGAGCTGGCGCTGGAGCCAATTGCTGAAATCTTAGGAAGCCGTTGCCGATGCCGCCTTTTGCTGGTGCTGGATGTCGCCTGTCGCGACGAAAGTTATTCATTGTGGGACTGCGCTGCCTTTAATCTCACTCAGTCCAGCTTTGCCAACCCCTCAGTAACGTGCTCTGCAAGCGCCAGACTGGCGGTGAGACCAGGTGACTCGATCCCAAATAATTGAATCAAATTTGCCTGTCCGAGTTCGGGATAGAACTGAACCTCAAAATCTGATTGCGCCTGGCCGGGGCCTACCAGTTTTGGCCTGATGCCCGCATAGTCCGGAAGCAGACGTTCGCTGTCGATATCAGGAAAATAGCGCGCTATGGCAGCGGCAAACTGCGCTGCCTTGTGGCTATCTATCGTGAAGTTTTCTTCATCGACATATTCTGTGTCTGGGCCAAAGCGCAGTTGTCCTCCCATATCGAGAGTTGCGTGTATACCGAGGCCGCGTACATCAGTTTCTGGTAGCGGGTACACCAGGCGCGTGAAGGGGTGTTTCCCCGAGTAGGAGAAGTAGTCTCCCTTGCACAAATGCAGCCGTGGAATTTCAAGGCCTTCAAGTCCTTGAATCGACGCGGCGACAGCCTGCGCCTTGAGGCCGGCGCAATTAATAAAGCGCCGACAGCGAAAAGAATATACTTGCGGCCGGGTCTCACAGCGGTCGGCAGTCGTGACCTTTATGCTGTCGCTCTCGTATTCGAGGCTGACAGTGCTGGTATTGGCAACATAAAGGGCGCCGAGGAGCTGTGCTTCGGCCAAAAGTGAGTGCATGAGAGCATGACTGTCGATGATGCCGGAGGAAGGCGAGAGCAGGGCGGCCGCGCCGGAAAGATAAGGGGCTTGCCTGCGTAGCTGTTGGCGGTTGAGTGGCAGTAAATCAGTGACGCCATTGTTAATGGCACGACGCCACAGGCTGTGCAGAGCAGGCTCTTCTCCGTCCTGGGCGACGATCAGTTTCCCGAGGCGACGATGTGGAATGCTCTGTTGCCGGCAGTATTCATAGAGCAGCTCCTTGCCGCGAACACATAAGCGGCTTTTCAGGCTGTCGGGCCGGTAGTAGATGCCGGCGTGAATCACCTCGCTATTGCGACTGCTTATTCCATAACCGATGTCAGGTTCTGACTCCATTATGAGCAAGCTTGAGTTCCTGGTGCGTCGGTCCAGCAAGAGCTGGCGAGCAACGGCCAGTCCGATGACGCCGGCGCCAACGACACAGATATCGAATTCATCCATGAATAGTTTGTAGCTGGCGAAAAGTCAGATTGATTCGTGCCTGATCGAGTCGGCTGACTTTTGGTAACTGGTGCTGCCAATGCTGCTGGGTGTTTTCCAGCATCAATAGGAGCGACCCGTGGGGCAGGATCAGTTTGTGGCGCTCACCACTGCGTTTGTGCCTGAGCACGAAGGGTCTCTCCGCACCCAGGCTGATAGAGGCGATGATCGGCCTGGGGCCAAGTTCGGGCTCATCGTCGGCATGCCACGCGACGCTATCGCGACCGTCGCGATAGTAATTGATCAGAACCGAGTTGAAGCTTAATTCCGTACAAGCCAACAGCCGGTTTCTCAATTCGCTGACGGGAGAAGACCAGTTGACCGGCGCCAATTCAATTCCCGAGTAGGCGTAGACGGCTTCAGGCTCACCCATCCAGCACTGCAGGCGTGGAATTGGCAGACGCTGGCCGGCGATGACAATATCATCCTGACGCCAGGGCGTGGACTCGATGATCTGTGTCAGCGCACTGCTGGACTCATCACTGGCAATAAAAGAAGGATAGAGTCGAAGTTGTCCGTCTGTTAAATTAATATCTTCAAAAATTGCTCGATCCATATGATCGGCAAAGAGTTTTTGCTGCATGAGCCGAGCTCTCAGTAGAATTGAAACCAGGCCCGGGTAGTTCTTGGCGTAAGCGGCTGTACCGACGGCAAGCGATTGACCCAGGGAGTTTTAGCATTAAGGATACCTGACATTGACTGATTTTGATTATGACCTGTTCGTGATTGGTGCGGGCTCTGGTGGCGTGCGCGCGAGTCGTATTGCCGCCAGTCTGGGCGCTAGAGTAGCCGTGGCTGAGGAGCGCTATTTTGGCGGTACCTGCGTTAATGTGGGCTGCGTTCCCAAGAAACTGTTCAGCTATGCCGCGCATTTTCGCGATGACTTTGAGGACAGCCGTGGATTCGGCTGGCAGTTGTCCGCTTCGAATTTTGACTGGTCAGCATTGGTAAAAAATAAAGATAAAGAAATCAATCGATTAAATAACATATATAAATCCATTCTTGATAATAATGGAGTGACAGTCTTTAGTAGCCGGGCGATTCTGGCTGGCCCGAACCAGGTCGAGGTAGAGGGAAAGGTCGTCAGTGCCCGCTATATCCTGCTGGCGGTTGGTGGCTGGCCCTGGACTCCAGACTATCCCGGCCATGAGCATGTGCTGAATTCCAACGACTTGTTTGCCATGGAATCGTTACCCCGCAGCATGCTGATTCAGGGCGCGGGTTATATCGGTGTTGAGTTCGCCAGCATTTTCGCCAGGTTCGGCGTTGAGACCAGTATGGTGTTTCGTCGTGAGCAGGTTTTACGCGGCTTTGACAGTGACGTGCGCGAGTTCGTCACCGGGGAACTGGCGCACGATATCAACTTGCTCAGTTCCGACGACATTAAGGCGATAGATAAACAGGGCAAAGGATTGCAAGTGACCCTTGAATCAGGGACTGAAATGCGTGTCGAGGCTGTTCTTGCCGCAACCGGCAGGCAGCCGTTGACCGATAACCTGGGCCTGGAGAATACGCGCGTCGAGACGTCAAAATATGGCGGCATCGTCGTCGATCAGGCGTTTCAAAGCGCTGAGCCTTCGATATACGCTGTCGGTGACGTTATCGAGCGCATGGAACTCACGCCGGTGGCCCTGGCTGAAGCCGAACTGGTGGCAAGAGCCTTGTTCTCTGATGCCGGCGCAGTCATGGACTACAGCTATGTACCCACAGCTGTTTTCTGCCATCCCAACGTGGGTACGGTGGGATTGACCGAGGAAGCAGCGAGCGCCCAGGGTCTCGAATTCGATGTGTATCTCAACACGACCAAACCGCTGAAACACACCCTCAGTGGTCGCGACGAACGGGCGCTGTTAAAGCTTCTGGTTGAAAAACAGTCGCAGCGCATTCTTGGGATGCACGTCGTTTGTCAGGATGCGGGCGAACTGGTGCAGGGATTTGCCGTCGCCATCAAGGCGGGTGCCACCAAGACAGACTTCGACAGTACCATTGGTATCCACCCGACACTGGCCGAAGAACTGGTCACCATGCGCGATAAGCGCGATTGAGTGAAGCACTGATGTGCCTGATAGCAGATATCAGTCAAGAGCGCTCAGAGTGGTCTGGACAGGACTAAAACAACTTCAGTCCGCCTGGACTGAGGATGTACACTATTTCCGGTAATAAAGATTACCGGAAATAGCGGGTACTAATAGGTTCAACTAAAATCCAAATACTCATGCTGCCCTACACGCTGCAATTCCGATTGGGTTTCCAGTGTGAATTCAGGTGTCACAACAGAGCGCGCATAACAAGTAAAGATATTGGAAAGAGGCTCAGGAAGGTTCAAACAGAGCACGAGCTGACATTTAAGAAATTGCCAAAGCTGAGTCCTGTGCGCGAGAAAACAATCTATTGAATAGAAACGGACGAAGTCGCGACTAGCAGGCGATCTAACTACCGGCATAGTAATCATGAAACGAAAATTGCGAAACCTCTAGACGGCGAGTAAGAAGCGGTCGTTCGCGCGTTGAAAGCTGCGCACCCGCCCCTTCACCTTGAGCCTCTGAAGCTTCACCTCGGGCTGCGGCAAGCAAGCTTCGCTGGCGGAATTCAGGCTAACGTATTGAAGCGATTGATGTCATGCACCATGCACTAAAAAGCCTGCATTCGCAGGCTTTTTTAGAGTTCGCGAGCAGGTTGAATATTTTTACAAACCGGATGACGTAGCGGTTGCTAGTGCAAATTATCTCGACACATCGCATGATC
>JGI12109J20283_10009744_pt1 | contig 21081 bp, 22 predicted proteins | sample ElkSlonscriptome_12_FD_20283 | JGI IMG/M metagenome (IMG submission 20283)
GTTGAGTCTGGATCCGGTCACCCAACCTGCGGCCCTGCCTCGTAGTGGCGCGGGTGAAGCTCAGTCTTTTGCCCAGATCCTGGCCAACATGGGAGCAAGGTCATGATCGATTACCCTACCTGGTGCGAGATCCGTTCTCAGGCGGAAAAAGGCCTGAGCATCCCCCAAATCGCCGAAGCCCTCCGGCTTAATCCCAAAACCGTGGCCAAGTGGGTTCATGAGCCGATGTACCGACAGCGCAAAAAGGTGCCACGGGCGAGTAAACTCGATCCCTACAAGCCGCAGATCCAGCGGATGCTCGATCAACATGCCTACACCGGAGAGCAGATCCTCCGGGAGATCCGCAAAAGCGGGTATCCCGGTGGACGCAGTATCCTCCAGGAATACCTGATGCACATCCGACCACCCAAACAGAAAGCCTTTGCGACTCTGGCCTTTGCCCCCGGTGAATGTGCCCAGGTAGACTGGGGTCACGCAGGCAGTGTGCAGGTAGGCAATGCCCGGAGGCGTCTGAGCTTTTTTGTGATGACCCTGGGCTACAGCCGGATGATGTATGTGGAGTTCACGCTCTCAGAAAAAATGGAACACTTTTTAGGCTGTCATACCAACGCCTTTGCGTTCTTTGGCGGGGTGCCGGAAAAGGTGATGGTCGACAACCTCAAAAGCGCGGTGCTCGAACATCCCCGAGGTGGCGCAGTGAAGTACCATCCCCGCTATCTGGAACTCGCGTCTCACTACGGCTTCGAACCCCGGGCCTGCAATGTGCGCTCTCCGCATGAAAAAGGACAGGTGGAACGGGCGGTGGCTTATGTGCGCAGCAGCTTCCTCAACGGACTCAAACCGGAGAGCTTCCCGCCCCTCAATCCTGCGGCTGTGAACTGGATGAATACCGTCGCCAATCTGAGGGTACACAAAGAACTCGAAGCGCGGCCCATCGACCGTTTTGATCAACTGGAGCAAAAGGCTCTGCGCACCTTGCCCCTGGCGGCCTACGATGTGGGCGTGAGCTCACTGGTGAGTGCCACCTCCCAGTTCCGGGTGGTTCTGGATACCAACAAGTACTCCGTTCCCGCCGAATATGCCAGTCGACGGCTGAGCCTGCGGCAGTATCCGGACAAGGTCTTGATTTATCACGATCATAAGCTCATCGCCGAACATCCCCGCAGTTACCAGCGCAAGCAGGACATCCTCAATGAGGATCATCAACGGGCTCTGTTGGCGTACAAGAAAAACGCCAAGGAACAGCAGGCACTCAGCCGGCTGATGCGCTTGACGCCAAAGGCGGAACTCTTCGTGCAGGGACTTCATGATCACGGCATGCGGCCGCGCACTCATATCCTCAAGGTCTGCGCCTTAATCGACATCTATGAGGCCGAACCTCTGCGCCGGGCCCTGGAGGATGCGGTGGAGCTGGAGGCGTTTAGCTCCGACTACATCCTCAACCTGCTCGAACAGCGATCCAGACCTCTGCCCGAAGCAGGGCCTTTGCACCTTACCCGCAACGAAGATCTGCTTGATCTCGAACTCCCCGAACCCGACCTCTCCATCTACACCCCCAAGGACCCCTCATGAAAGAACCCGATATGAAACAACTCCACGCTCACCTCCACTATCTCAAGCTGCCGTGGATCAAAGAAAACCTCGAACCCCTTGCCGCAAAAGCGGCCAAGGAAAAATGGACCTATGTGCGCTTCTGCGCCGCCCTGATCGAAGGGGAGGCGCATCAGCGCATGGACCGGGCGACCCAACGGCGCTTGGTGGCCGCCCGCTTCCCGGTGATGAAAACCCTGGAGAGCTTCGACTGGAGTTGGCCCAAGAAGATCAACCAGCTCGAGATACGGGATCTGTTCCGGTTACAGTTCATTAAAGCACGGGAAAACGTGATCTTTTTGGGCGGCTGTGGGATGGGCAAGAGCCATCTCGCCGCCGCCTTGGGTCACGAAGCCTGCCTCAAAGGCTACCGGGTACTCTTCATCTCCGCCGCGGAACTCATCAATCAACTACTGGCTGCTCAAACCGAACATCGCCTCAAAACGGAGATCAAGAAAATGCTCCGTCCCGAGCTACTGATCCTCGACGAACTGGGCTATATCCCCTTGGACAAACACGGAGCGGATCTGCTCTTCCAAGTCATCTCCCAACGTTACGAAAGAGGGTCCATCATCCTTACCTCCAACAAAGCCTACAAAGACTGGCCGGAGGTGTTCAACAACGACAGCACCGTGACTTCCGCCATCCTCGACCGCCTCCTGCATCACTGCCAAACCCACACCATCACCGGCAGCAGTTACCGGATGGGGAAGAAAATCCAGGAGTAAGAAAACCCAAAAACTGCCGGTATTTTCATACCGGCAGTTTTACACCACTTTCATCCCGGTGCTGACAGCTTCTTCAGGTAACCATTCAACGCGTTGAAGATTTTCGCCAATCTCAGGTGGACGAGATGCATCGCGCATCCACATGGAAAACAACACTATACAAGATCCCAAAAACAGAAAGGGGATAGAGAAAACAACAAGCTTGAGGAGTTTCATTTATTGGTGAATCTGGAAAAGGGGTCAGCCCTTGGAAAAGGGGTCAGCCCTTGCATTTAGTCATTTAGCTTGACAGCCTCACCTCCTGGCTTATTTGGTTATCATGCCAAGAGCCAAACGAATCGAATACCCGGGAGCGTGTTATCATGCGATGTGCAGAGGCAATCAAGGTCAGGACATCTTTCTCGATGATAAGGGGCGTAAACTTTTTCTATCTACTTTAGGCGATGTTTGTGAGCAGACTGGATGGGTTGTTCATTCTTATGTCATGATGAGCAATCATTATCACCTCCTCCTTGAGACACCTGAAGCTAATCTGGTTGCTGGTATGAAATGGTTTCAGGGTGCGTATACCCAACGCTTCAATGCCATGTTCAAAACCAGAGGACATCTATTTCAGGGAAGATACAAAGCGATACCCATACAGACTGATTCTCGGGAAGGTGGATTGACGTATTTTAAAAAAGTAAGTACGTATATTCACTTAAATCCCTTTCGGGCTGGTCTCTGCGGGGAAGGGTTCCCAAAAAGCTTAGAGTCTTATGCATGGAGTAGTTATCCTGCATTTATTGGTAAAATTCGGAAACTCCCTTCATGGTTGAACCGTGAAAAAGTTTTAGGAGCATGGGGCCTTGATCCTTTATCATCAACCACGGTTGACAACTATCGTCATCAACTAGAGCGAAAAATGAAGTTTAGTAATGATCCCGAAGCGGGACGTAGGGGTGAGTTTGAGAAACAAATCAAACGAGGATGGTTTTTGGGTTCTAACGAGTTTCGAGATCAACTGTTCAATCGTTTAGATAAGGATCATACTGGCGATAATTACCGTAGTGATCAAAAGCGTGAACATAATGAAACGATGGCTGAACGTTATCTAAAGTTGGCATTATCTGCGTTGCAGCTGGATGAAGCGACACTTCTATCCATGAAAAATAATCAATTGGAAAAACAGGCTGTGGCGTGGCTTCTGAAATCAAATACGACCGTGACCGGTGTGTGGCTCTCGAATCGCTTGAATCTTGGTCATGCCAGTAACGCCTCGCGGGCGTTAAAAAAGTTTCGTGATGGACAGAGCCAAGAAATCTTAGAGATGAAAGATAAAATGACTAAATGCAAGGGCTGACCCCTTAAGCAAGGGCTGACCCCTTAAGGGGCTTTCCATCGGAATGATTTTTTTTACCAATTACGTACTTGCCTGCCTGAGGCTGGATGCGCCCTCAAAACTCTTTGAATATAGAAACCCGTTGACAGTCTGAGGTTTTCAAAGCAGAGAACGCGTCCCCAAAATGAAGAAATCGTCAAAAAATGAGGAAATAATACTCGACGCGACCCTCGAGTTTGCTGTAGAGTGCGCGACCTTTCAAGCCAGACTTGGAAATGGCCATCGTTTGGTGGCATTTACGACACCTAAAAAAACGCTGCCGGAGCTTGGTCTTCAGCAGGGGGATACGGTGAAAGTGAAATGCTCGCCCTACGATATGAGCAAGGCCGTCATTCTAGAAGACCCATTTAAGGAAAATTTATCATGAAAGTTCGCAGTTCCGTTAAAAGAATGTGTATCAATTGCCGCGTTATCAAACGCAAGGGAGTTGTGCGTGTTATATGCACAAACCCCCGTCACAAACAACGTCAAGGTTAAGGTAGGAGTCCCACATGCCACGCATTATGGGTGTTGATATCCCTGGTCGTAAACGGTTGCCGTTTGCGCTTCGTTATATTTATGGAATCGGTCCGACTCGTGCAAACGAGATCATTGAAAAGATCGGTTTGGATGCTTCGTTGAAAGCAGATGATTTGTCTTCGGATCAAGTCAATGCCATCGCGAAAGTACTGCAGTCGGATTACACGGTAGAAGGTGACCTTCGTCGTGAAACACAATCCAATGTTCGTCGTTTGATCAGTATTGGTAGCTACCGGGGCATTCGCCACCGTCGTGGACTACCGGTTCGAGGTCAGCGCACCAAAACCAATGCACGGACCCGTAAGGGTGGTAACCGCAGATCGGTTGGCGCTATTCGTGGAAAAGAAGCTCGTTCTGCAGCCAAAGCTGCAATGCGCTAACCCAGTTAAGAGTTTAGGAAATTTAAGATGACAGACGAAACTACATCCTCCGACACCCCGGAAGAAGAAACTCAAGCCGCCACATCTGAGGCGTTGACCCCTGCGGCTGCTGCTGCGGAAGGTGCAGCGGCAGAAGATATTGCCTTGCAGAATACGGACAAAAAACGTCCAACTGCAGCAGAATTGCTTGGCGAAGACTTGGCACCGATTAAGGCGCGTAAAGCCAAAGGCTCCAAGAACGTCACTCAAGGTGTTGTTCACGTGAAAGCTACCTTTAATAACACCATTGTGAGCGTAACCGATCTTTCAGGAAATGTAATTTCCTGGGGGTCTGCTGGTGGAGCCGGATTCAAAGGCTCCCGTAAAAGCACGGCTTATGCTGGAACGGTTGTCGCTCAGGATGCGGTTCGCAAAGCGATGTCTCATGGCTTAAAAGAAGCAGAAGTGCTGATTCAGGGACCTGGTGCTGGCCGCGAGTCAGCGGTACGTGCCGTACAGTCCTGTGGTGTGAATGTATCTATCATTAAAGACGTGACTCCTGTCCCCCACAACGGATGCCGTCCTAAAAAACGCCGTCGCGTTTAATTTTATCCTCTTTACAACCCCCATTACACTGGAGAAAAATTTATGGCCATTCGCTTAGGTCGTTTTGAAATGCCGAAACGCGTCGTCAAGGATGACGCTGAAAGTTCGGAAAATTTTGGTCGTTACTACGCCGAGCCTTTCGAGGCTGGTTACGGACGTACCATTGGTAACTCACTTCGCCGGGTTCTGCTCTCTTCTTTGGAAGGGTGCGCAATCTCTGCTATCAAATTGGAAGGAGCTCCTCATGAGTTCTGTACCCTTGATGGCATGGTGGAAGATGTGACCGACGTAATCCTCAACCTCAAAAAGGTATTACTGAAGTCCTATTCNCGTGATACCAAAATGGTTCAGATTAAAGTAGAAGGTCCGGGCGAGGTCACTGCAGGTGACATTGTAACCGACGGTTCTATTGAAGTATTGAATCCTGATCACCACATCGCGACTCTGGACGAAGGTGGGGTTTTTGAAGCCATGCTGGAAGTGAAAGTTGGCCGTGGTTACTGCCCTGCTGATTTAAACAAGAAAGAGAACCAACCCATTGGAATTATTCCGATTGATAGTCTCTTTTCTCCGGTTTCCCGCGTCAACTACTGGGTAGATAACACCCGGGTCGGTCGTCGTACCGACTATGACAAGCTTGGCTTGGACATCTATACCGATGGACGGATCACTCCGGATGAAGCCCTCACCATTTCTGCTGCCATTCTTCGTCATCACCTCGACGTATTTGTCAACTTTGACAAAGATCTTGTTGAGTTTGAACAGAGCGAGAAGCAGATTGACCAGGAACGCGAAGAGATGCGTAAGAAGCTTGGCGTATCGGTCAACGAAATTGAACTCAGCGTTCGTGCTGCGAACTGTCTCAACAACGCCAATATTACGACCGTTGGCGAGTTGTGCATGAAGACCGAAGCCGAAATGCTGAAGTATCGTAACTTCGGAAAGAAATCCCTGAATGAAATCAAAGCCAAACTCGTAGAGTACGGACTTTCACTGGGAATGACATTCGATCCTGATTTAGTAACACCTCGGGAAGCCGAGTAACTTTAACTGTTTGAGGTATCTCACATGCGTCACCGCAAAAAGACTGTAAAATTAGGTAGGGATTCTGCCCACCGTAAAGCAATGTTGGCCAACATGGTCTGTTCTCTGATTCAGGAAAAACGGATCAAAACCACATTGGCAAAAGCCAAGGCGGTCCAGCCTTTAGCTGAAAAGATGATCACTCTGGGGAAACGGGGAGATCTTCATTCCCGTCGACTCGCTATCTCACGTCTTCGTAGCCAGAAAGCGGTGCACGAACTCTTCAGTTCTGTGGCACCTGCCTGTAAGGAACGTGATGGTGGGTACACCCGGATCATGAAACTAGGAACCCGTCCAAGTGATGCGTCCGAAATGGCGATTCTGGAATGGGTGGATGTAGCTGTTGCTGCAGAAGAAGCGGTTGCGGAATAGTCTCCGGTTCTTCTGAATGAGAAAGCCTCCGCATGTCGGAGGCTTTTTTTGTGCCCTCATTCCTGTTTCATGGTAAAGCTCATTGTAACCAAGGAATCAGATGAATTGCGAAGCTAAGGCCACCACTCCTGGCCAGAGAAGGAGAATATCTGCCCATCGAATTAAGACATCGTTCTTCTTTAGAAGCATAAGCAAGAGCCCAGTGAACGCTGGAAGACTGAGCAGAGCAACTCCGACCACGAGATAGCCGATGATGCATCCACCGTATCCTAGGAAGATCAATCTGTGGGTATGTTTGGACGAGAGGAATTGAACTGGAGTGACTCTGGCTTGTTCGAGGTCTTCTTGTTGGTCGTTGAGGTCGCTCCAAAAAACGGTGCTGAAAAAAAGCCCCGCCGTGCCAATGACAAACCCAAGAGTTCTCACATCCAGGGGAATCCCCTTAAGGATCAATGGAATACATCCCCATCCCAGTGCAACCATGATCACTCTCAACCAGGGATGATCTTGAAGACGTGTCTTCGTGCCTGGAAGATTGAGCACATAGGCGAGAGATAAAAAAAAGAAGAGTCCTGTCCGAATCAGGTCAAATTTTTCAGATTGGGTAACGCTCCATAAAAGAACCGCGCTACTAAGAAGAATGATCGCCCAGGTCGTGGGGGTGGCTTTACCGTTTGGCCGAACGCGATGGTCTGCGAAATACACCGTGCTTGCTGCGAGGGAGCCAGCAAAAGGAACGGCTAGAGAAGACGTCTCAAGCAGAAACCTCTCGGCTGCTGCCAGAAGTCCGGCCGCAATAACTCCGGGAAGGAGATCTTTCCATGCCGACGTCTGGGTCGTGCTCATGGTCGGTACAGGAGAATTTCCAGCCAACGGTCGCCGTTAGACCTTAGCTGCCATTTCCCACTGATCTTTTGGATATGCCGAACACCGTTTCTCCCCAGAGCTTCTGTGTCTACGTCCAAAATCATCGTCTTTTTGGTGCCTAACTCTTGTGACTGTTCACTAGATGCTGACCGCCCGGCCAAAATGACTCCGCTTTCGGAAACGTCCAACACGATAGCTCCATACTGCGGGGCGGGACCTTGCCACAAGTCTTTGTAATGGGAGAAGTAGTTTGGTTTCCGAGGTGTTTTGATGAGAATCGTCCACGCTCGTTGCGTTTGTTCGAGAGCCTGCTCAAAGGAGAAGCGGGTCTCTTCACGTTCGTGTAATTGTGAGAGGAGAAAGTGAGGGTTCAGACCCACCAAATTATAGCCGTGATAGCGTTGATGATTAGGAGTGAGCTTTTTGGATCGATACCAGCGGTTGAATTCAGGGTTGAGCATCAGGCAGAGTTCAAAATGCAAATGGCTTCGTTGACGGGGAATGCCCAGGGTAGAACTATGCCCCATCACGCCCAGGGAGTCACCCCGTTGCACCGGGTCATCGGCCCGAAGCGATTTTGTTACGGAGGCCATGTGCGCATAAAGGGTGTAGACGGATCCAAGAGGATCTTCATGTTCAAGTACGATGTAGATCCCATAACTTGAGTTTCCCCCCACGCGATTGATATAGGCCACTTTTCCATCGTTTACGGCAAAAATTTCATCCTGAGCCCGACCACGGGACCAGACGGTTGGAGCGATATCCACACCCTCATGAAAGCTGGCCCGGCCAGAGCGTTGGGTTCGCACGGAGCCATAGTGGGCCGACTGAACACGGCCCGATCCTGTAGGCATAAATACTTTGGGATTGTCCGTTTCCTGCCACAGGGTTTGTGGGGTAGGAGGGCCATAGGTAGCCCCTAAGGGTTTTGGCTCTGCCATCTCCACTTGAATGATAGCAGAATCGGTGGCGGTGGAATCCGGCTCTTCGGCTGGCTGTTCCTCTGAGTCAAAACAGTTCCGAAGGAGGAGAAGCAAAATAAGGATACAGGTGAACTTGAGTATCCGGGCATTGGTTAGCCCTCCATAAGGGGGGTGAGGGCTGTCAGAAGAAGTGTCGAAGGGTTCCATCGGGAGGCACCTGCCATAATCCATGCCTGGAATCGAAACGAAAGTGTCTGTTTTTCCATTCTTGAATTGCCAAACCCCAAGGGATGGGGGTAAGGGTATTCCCGCTTTTAAACACAACCTCAGGATCAAAACATGTCGTATTTAACAGATGATAAAATCGTAATTCTCGGTGCCGGCGGTGCCATTGGCTCTAACATGATGCAGGCCGTTCTGACCATGGGACTCAGTCCCAATGTCTGCGGATATGATCCCTACGAACCTGGAGTTCAGGGTGCATCTGAAGAAATGTATCATTGTGCATTTCCCGGAGCGAACCTCACCTGGACATCTGACATCAAAGAAGCGCTGACCGACGCGAAATACATTATCTCTTCGGGTGGAGCACCTCGTAAAGATGGCATGACCCGCGAAGACCTCCTGAAAGGCAACGCGGAAATTGCGGCTCAGTTGGGGAAAGACATCAAAGCGTATTGCTCGGATGTGAAATTCCTGGTGGTGATCTTTAACCCGGCCGACATCACCGGTTTGGTGGCTCTGGTTCATTCCGGACTGGCTCCTTCCAAAGTGGGAACTCTGGCCGCCTTGGACTCCACTCGTTTGCAGACGGCGCTGGGTCAACATTTTGGTGTTCCGCAAAGTGATGTCACCGGATGCCGGACCTACGGGGGTCACGGGGAAATGATGGCGGTATTCGCCTCCACTGCGAACGTGCAGGGCACACCTTTGACGGATCTTATCGGAACCGAAAAACTACCACAGGAAAAATGGGACGAGATCCGCGGACACGTTTCTCAAGGTGGAAAGAAAATCATTCAGCTTCGAGGACGCAGCTCGTTCCAGAGCCCAGCCCATCAGTCGGTGCAAATGGTGAAAGGCGTGATCGAAGGTGAGGGCTATCCCTGGCCTGTAGGTGGATACGTGAATGACTTCGGATTTGAAAAAATCATGATGGCCATGGAAACCGATCTTACTGCGGATGGCGTGAAACTTTCCATGCCGGAAGGTTTGCCGGAAGAAATCGAAGCGTTGAAAGCCTCGTACTCACATTTGACCAAACTTCGTGATGAAGTGATTGAGATGGGGGTTCTGCCTCCGTTGGACCAGTGGTCGGATGTGAATCCGAATTTGTAATAAAACTCCTACTCCTACTCTTAATCGTACTCATACTCCTAATCGTACTCCTAATCGATTGAGCCTAATGTGGATTACGATTACGAGCAGGAGTATGATTAGGAATTGGTTGTGAAAACGTGGCGCAGTTCGTCCCGAACTGCGTAGTTTCGAAGCTTTGGTTATGAAGCTACTCACCCCGGGGACGGGCTGAGCCACGATGTTAGCCACATTTAGTTCCCTTGAGGCGGAAACCAGTGCGGTGGCTTTTCGTCTGCCTGACGGAACATTGTTCCGTCCCTGAATTCAGCTACAAATCGATGAGGCACCTCGGACGAGCTGTTGTCATACACCAGTACTCGAGGAAGAGTGTCGATGGCGCGTTTCAGGTTCTCAAGAGATCTGAAATAACGTCCTTCCAATTTCTCTTCAGGCACATCGTGACCACCTGCAGAGACTCGGGTTGCAACACGGTCCTTTGATTGAAGAGGGGAGTCGATGCCGATGTAGATCAGGTCGACGGTGAATCCTTCTTCCACCGCAGTTCCTAGAATACGAACCTTCTCGCCTACAGGATCTGAGAACACAGTTTCTGTGATGAAACTGCATCTCTCCTTGATGTAATAGTCACGAAGAGACGCAATTTGTTTTGCCGCTGAGTAGGAGTCAATGTGTACATGTCGAGCCAGTACATCTGCATTGAGAAAGGGAAGACTTAAATGCGAAAGATGTGCCTCGTAAAACGTGGATTTTCCCGCGCCATTTGGTCCTGCCAGTAGGATGAGTCTAGGCTTCATCGCTCAAGTGAACCAGAGGTTCTGGCAATCACTTCTTTGACGCGACGAATCCCTTCGGGGGTACCTACACGCTCTAACGCTTCTTCGATAGCGCTGTCTGTAGCGACTTTTTTCACCCGAGTTTGTACACCGTAGGAAAGGGTGGGTTCCATCACCCGCCCTATCTCTGCCCAATGCTCGATTTGCTGTGGGGGAGATCGATGGTAGAGGATAGCCTGTTCTCTTGCCTTTTCGATAAGTTCGTCACTCAGTCGTATGGATTTGCTCATGCAAGTAGTTTGTGGCAATTTGCCACATTTGTAAAGGTTGATGTTTATCCTTGTGGCGCAGTTCGTCCCGAACTGCGTATTCTTGCGTCTTTATCCCAGAAGATACTCACTCCGGGACGGGCTGAGCCACAGACTTCACCTTGCACAGATTTCGATGATCAATTGGATTGAATTTGAAGTCTCAGTCACCATACCAATCGTATGAAACATACCCCCTTACTCCTTTGGCTAAGCCTGGCATCCTGTATCTCACTTCATGCAGACGACAAGATTGCCGGGGGCCGCGTCCAAGACGATGGATTTGATTTAGACCTTTACGTAGGGTTGGGTCAGATAAGTTCCCTGAGCGGATCGGTGCTTGAAACCGCCAACGGAAGTCTCATCTCAGGTGCATTGAATACAGACTTGGGAGAACTTGGAATTAACGATGGTTCCGAAACCACCCTCATTGGGGGGAAGCTGTCCGGGAAATGGTTTACGCTGTTGATGGATGTCCGGTATAATAAAATCGATGCTTCTGGAACGGCGGATAGTGATATTCGTATCAATGTAGATGGAGTTTCTTTTGGAGCCCAGGACCTTCAATATTTGTTGATCCCAGTGGGTACAGATTTCACCGTCGACTCTCAGAGTAACTGGTTAGGACTTGGCCTGCGGTTTACTCCTCTCACGTTCAATCCTCAAGGGCAGTTCCGTTTCACACCCTGGCTTCATGTGGGGTTTCAATATGTGGATACCAGTTTCAATATCGATAGTGGTAGTAGTGTTGGTGTAGACGTTCCGGGATTTGGAAACCGGAGATTCGCCATTCGTGGTCAGGCCAGTGGGGATTCTGAGCTGATTATCTTTGAATACGGAGTTGGGGGCGAACTTCGCTATCGCTTTCATGAGTCCGGTCAAAAGGGCATCGAGATTGTGGCCAGCGGAACCTATAAAATTCTAAACTTCGAAGGTTCACTCTCCGATATCGGGTTCGATGATAACGATTTCGATGATCTGTTGATTGATTACCAAGCCTTAAACCTGTCCTTGGAAGTCCATTTTCCCATAGAGGATTATTTCACGCTGACCGCCGGGATCTTTACCGAGCAAGTGGATGCCAATATCGATCTGGACTCCAAACCCTCGGTTGGAACGTTTCGTAGAGAAGTCGATGGAGAGTATACCCTGAATGGATTCAGGGTTGGGGTGCAGTTTTAAGTGAGAAAAGAGTTACATGTCCGGATTGGTTTCCGGCGGTAAGGGGTTCTCCTGATAATAGTTCTCAATGGCATCCCAAATTTCTTCAGGAGTTTCCGCGTAAGTAACCAGGTCGAGATCGTGAGGACTGATGACGCCTTCCTCGGCCAAAACCTCCAGATTGAACACGCGGGTCCAGAAATTTTTCCCCACCAGAACAATAGGAATTTTAGGTGATTTTCCGGTTTGAATGAGGGTCATGGATTCGAAAAGTTCGTCCATGGTTCCGTATCCTCCAGGAAAAGCGACCAGTGCCCGGGCCCGCATAAGGAAATGCATTTTGCGAATTGCGAAGTACTGAAAGTTGAAGCACAGTTCCGGCGTCACGTAGGGATTAGGAGCCTGCTCGAAGGGAAGCTCGATGTTAAGGCCTATGCTTTTGGCATTCACATCGAAGGCACCGCGATTCCCGGCTTCCATAATGCCCGGACCCCCTCCGGTGACCACTACGTAGTCGCACTCGCCATCGCACTGACAGGTGGTCGAGACGATTTTACTGAACTCTCTGGCCACTTGATAATAATGAGATTGTTCCACCTGTTTTTTTGAGGTGGTCACCTCAGCTTTGAGTAGAGGATCTTCGGGGGAAGCTTCCAGTGCACGTTGAGCGGCATTTAATTTTTCTTGGGCAATATTTGGTGGCAGAGTTCTTGCGCTGCCAAAGACCACAACCGTGGACCGAACCTGCTGTTCCTGTTGCGCCATCTCAGCTTTATACAATTCCATCTGAAGACGAAGCGGGCGTAACTCATCTTTTCCTAAAAGTGCTGTGTCCTCAAAAGCCAAGCGGTAGGCCGGGGCTTTGAGGAGTTTTTCTTGCAGTTCGGATCGTTGGCTTTGTTCTTCAGGTGGATAGTTCATGTTGAAAATCTACGTGAAAGAACGAAAAGGAGAAGATGGAAAATGATAAGATTTTGAGAGAACGAATGTTTCAGTTCGATTTAGAATGCCTGACATGGGAGAAAACCTAAATGGAATGGATTACCCTGATTTGCCCTGCCTGTTGGCAAAAACAGGATCTTGAAGTGGAGGATCCCGGAGAAGGGGATGTAGAACTCATCACCGATTGTGAGATCTGCTGTCGACCGATGTCCGTATGTTACTGGAGAGGAATGGATGGGATGTTGGAGAAAGACGTTCAGTCTGGGAACGACTAAGGTGTTCCAGCACGTCTTCAATAATCGGACGAAGATTATTCATCTTTCAAAAAAAAACGCCACATGCATGAATCCGTGTTCATCAGTGTCCATCTGTGGTTAAACTCCTCTGAATCTCTCTTTGCCAAGAGCACCTGCACCCTTAGCGGGATTTCCTGAACTGCTGTTTTCGCCACTCGCGTGGAGTCTTTCCTAAGGTTTCTTTAAAAGCCTGGTTGAATCGCGAGAGCGTTTGAAATCCATTCCGCTCTGCAATCAGCCCTATTGAGTCCGAAGTCTCTTTGAGTTCTTGGCAAATGGCCTGGATGCGGGTTTCGGTAAGATAATCCTGAAATTTCAGACCGGTGCTTTGATGAAACGTCCGACTCAGATGTTCCGGGCTACTGCCGCAAATGGATGCGGTCTCCGTTAAGGTAACCGAGCCCCTGAAATTCTCTTGAAGATGGATGCAGGCCTTACGGATGAGGGGAGGAAGGCGATCGGGGTGGAGGTGGGGTTGATTGGGATGTTCCAATTGACGTAGGCCTTCATCTGCAATCAGGCGCAAATGACGATTCCAGGCGTTGCAGAGATCTTCGGAAGCGAGTGGGAGGCGGTTCCAGGCCTCTTCAAGTTGAACCCATTTCACGTCCAAACCGCGTTTGGCCCATGAGTTCCATAGTTCTTTTACAACATCCAGCGGTGTAGTCGCAGGTCGCCAGGCGGACAAAACCACATAGCCAATGGGTTCCTTCTCCATTTGGATGGGATGAATCGTTTCCTTCCATGGGAGATGGACCTGAGATGAGGCACCAACCAGTTGCGCCTGTCTTGATTCGGCTCTGAGCCGGGAGAGGGGTGGAACTTGTTGATCCAGGATCCGGAGAGGGGTGCTGATGTCACGAGGAAATCGAAGTCGTTCTTCCCCAATCGAACCTAGATAGAGAACCTCAAGTCCGGTCATATGGTGAATATCCTGTAGATGCTTTCTAAAAGAAGAAGAGCGTAGAAGCCGTTGCTCTAAGGCCTTTGAAATTGTTTTTGGCATGAGGTTTTCATACTTGATATCAATAAACAGTCAAAACATTCGGATCACAGACTAGAAGCGAGAATCTATATAGGATAAGGTATATCCATATTAACCCAAACAGGAAAGTAACCTATGACGAACCGTGAACTTATTGAAAAAATGAACCTTCCCGCAGATGCGGCTGACGTGTTAGCCGAAGCACCGAGTGTTGCCTTAGCGGGGACTACCGAAGAACTAATTGAACTCGCCATGCGTGATAAGGGCCCCGATGGCTATCATACCGTAGGCTACGAGGTCGAAGGGCAGGGTTTTGTGGAAGAGGTGAAAGTCTGCAAAGTGAAAAATGGCATCAGTGCCAATTATCTGGAGCCCTACATGCGCCGTCGGGATCCGGAATGTATGGTGATCGGGGACAAAGAACCCACCGATAAACCCACATTTCATGAGCGCTATGACAAAGATTTTGCTCCCTTACGGAATGAAACCTTTGAATGGCTGAAAACGCAGGACTTGGCCTGCTTTGCCTTTACGGCGGGAATGCCGGGCAAGGGAACCGATGCCTTGGTCATTGCACCGTCCAACGCTGGCTTCTTCGCGCTTGGCCTGGCCATGCTTCAGGGAATTGTTCATCCGAACGATCTTCCTCCGGATTTTGAACCCAAAGCGATTATTTATGTAGCTCCTCCTTTCCGTCATACCCATTTGGATGGAAAGCAGGTGGTGGTTCATAATCGCCTCCCCGGAATGCACGAGCTGTTCTCCTATAATTTATATCCCGGACCCAGTGCCAAAAAAGGGATCTACGGCGTTCTGCTGACCTTAGGTGAAAAAGAAGACTGGATCACCATGCATTGTTCCGCCGCGCAGATTGTGACTCCTTATGAAAACCGGGTGGGCATCTCTCACGAGGGAGCGAGTGGTGGCGGAAAAAGCGAAATGCTGGAACAACCCCACCGTCAGTCGGATGGAACCTTGCTACTGGGGCGCAACATCCTCAATGACGAGACCCGATCCATTAGTATGCCACAATGCTGTCATATTCGTCCGGTAACCGATGATATGGCGTTGTGCCATCCGTCTTTAAATAAAGGAAACGGTAAACTCTCATTGATGGATGCCGAGGATTCCTGGTTTGTTCGGGTAAACCATTTGACCGAGTACGGAATCGATCCGCATTTGGAAAAGGTGACCATTCATCCGGAAAAACCTCTCCTCTTCTTAAATATCGATGCCAAGCCTGACAGTACCGCGCTGATTTGGGATCATATTATGGACGATGAGGAAACTCCCTGTCCAAATCCCCGGGTGATCGTTCCCTGTGAGACCGTGCCCAACATTCACCGTGGAACTCTGGACGTGGATATTCGATCCTTCGGGGTTCGTTGTCCTCCCTGTACCCGTGAAAATCCGACCTATGGAATCATGGGTATGTTCCATCTTCTTCCGCCGGCTTTGGCCTGGTTGTGGCGCCTGGTTGCCCCACGCGGACACGCAAATCCGAGTATCGTGGATTCCGGTGGGATGTCCAGCGAAGGTGTCGGATCCTACTGGCCGTTTGCTACGGGCAGAAGAGTGGATCAGGCCAATCTGATTCTAAAACAGATCCTGGACACGCCTAAAGTGAAATACATCCTGGTGCCGAATCAGCACATTGGCGCCTGGGACGTGAGCTTCATGCCGCAATGGATTACCCGTGAATACATGGCACGTCGTGGAGGTGCGAACTTCGATTCCTCTCAGGTGAAAGCCTGCCGATGCCCCTTACTTGGATGGTCTCCCAGCTCCATCATGGTGGAAGGAACTCCGATTGGCTCCTGGTTCTTCGACGTGGCCAAACAGCCGGAAGTCGGTGAGGAAGCGTATGATCAAGGCGCACAGATCCTGCAGAACTTCTTTGAACAAGAACTGAATCAGTTCCTGGTCGATGATTTAATGCCCGTCGGGAAACAGATTATCGAGTGCTGCCTCAATAAAGGGTCCATTCAGGATTATGCGTCACTGGTGCCGCATTCTACCCTGAAGGATTCTGAAGCCTAGAAGTTTTCCTGAGCTTCATACAACCTCCTGCGATGAGTGATCTCTTCGCAGGAGGTTTTTTTCTGAGGAGGTCCTGTGTAAGGTTCTCACTTGAGATGCGTTTTATGTGTGTAGTTTTTAAACCCAAAAAAGGAAAACCAAATGATAAAACTCGCACTAACAACCGCATCCCTCCTTCTCGCATCAAGCATCTACGCAGGTAGTTGTGCCTCGTGTGGAAGTCATGCTTCGAAAGAAGATAAAAGCTATTCAAAAGACATTGTCGATACCGCCGTAAAAGCAGGTAGCTTCAATACATTGGTAGCCGCTGTAAAAGCTGCAGATCTTGTAGATACCTTAAAAAGTGAAGGCCCATTTACCGTATTTGCTCCAACAGACGAAGCCTTTGCGGCTCTTCCTGAAGGAACGGTAGAAAACTTACTCAAGCCTGAAAATAAAGACCAGCTCGTCGCGGTACTTACCTACCACGTAGTACCGGGTAAAGTAATGGCGGCTGATGTCGTTGGATTGGACGAAGCCACTACCGTACAGGGCGGAAAAGTAGGAATCGAAGTCAAAGATGGAAACGTGATGATTGATGGCGCGACTGTGGTAACCGCAGACGTAGAAACCTCAAACGGCGTGATTCATGTGATTGATTCTGTGATTCTCCCTAAGAGCTGAATCTTTACCAGATTCATGAATCAAACGGCACGGTTAACCCGTGTCGTTTTTTTATTTTGCCACGGGGGCTTAGGGTTGAAATGTTCTCCAGAACTCAGTGTAGAGTCTGAATTTCTGTATGTGCAATTCTCAGATTCGGCCCCTACACTGAGTTCTTGTTCTCAGGGATAAATGATTTTATGGTAACGATTTAGATGGATTTCCCAATACTGGAAACGTCCTCCCTAATCGTAATCCTGATCGTAATCGTAATCAAAAAATCAATTTTGTGAGGTTCGATTACGATTAGGAGGTTGATTAAGATTACGAAAACATGTCCTCTTTCGATCCTAACCGCTCAGGAGGGTCAAATATTTTTATAAACCTTTGTCTGAAGAACTTATTACGAAACTCCGTTCAACCCTGCACGGGGGCCGTGGCACTACGGAATTTACTTGATTGATCCGAATATCCGGATATACGGATAATCTATGACACGAGCAGAACTTTTTCGAAAAACCCTGGCAGAGCGTATTCTTATTCTTGATGGTGCCATGGGCACCATGATTCAGCGTGAACGCCCGGACGAAGCGACCTATCGTGGCGAACGATTCAAGGACTGGCCTTCGGATCTAAAAGGAAATAATGATCTTCTCACCCTGACCTCTCCCGAGATTATTCGGGGTATCCATCAGCGGTTTTTAGATGCCGGCGCAGATATTCTGGAGACCAACACCTTTAACAGCACCAAGGTTTCTCAAGCTGACTACGGAATGGAAGAGCTGGTTCCTGAATTGAACCGGGAAGGGGCCCGACTGGCGAAAGAGGTCGCAGATGCGGCCTCCACGCCGGAAAAACCACGATTTGTGGCCGGTATTTTGGGACCAACCAGTCGAACCGCGTCTATCTCACCGGACGTGCAGGATCCGGGTGCGCGGAATGTAACCTTTGAAGAACTTCGGCAGAACTACTCTGAAGCCGCGAAAGCACTTTTGGAAGGCGGGGCGGACCTGCTGATGATTGAAACCATTTTCGATACTCTCAATGCCAAAGCCGCAGGGTACGCGGTGATGGAAGTGCTGGAGGAATGGCCGGAAGAAATCCCTGTTATGATTTCCGGTACCATTACCGATAAATCCGGACGGACCCTGTCCGGGCAAACTCCCGAAGCCTTCTGGTATTCCATGATGCACATCAATCCGGTGGCAATCGGCTTTAACTGTGCCCTCGGAGCAAAAGACTTACGTCCTCACCTGGAAGAAGTTTCAAACGTTGCGGCCACGAATATTACCTGTCACCCGAATGCAGGTCTTCCCAATGAATTTGGTGAATACGATGAAACGCCCGAACAGATGGCGGAAACCATCGAAGGGTTTGCCAAAGACGGATTGCTGAACATCATCGGCGGATGCTGCGGAACTACACCCGATCATCTGAAGGCGATTGCGGAAGCAGTGTCCTCTTATCCTCCGCGTATATCCCCGGAAGTAGATTCCTACACCCGGCTGTGCGGATTGGAACCTTTTGTCATTCGTCCGGAAACCAACTTTGTGAACGTGGGAGAACGTACAAATGTGACGGGTTCTCGGAAATTTGCCCGCCTGATTAAGGAAGAAGCTTACGAGGAAGCGTTGGACGTGGCGCGTCAACAGGTGGAAAACGGGGCCCAGATTATCGACATTAATATGGATGAAGGCATGTTGGATGGCGAAGCCGCCATGAAAACCTTCTTAAATCTGGTGATGGCCGAGCCGGATATTTCCCGGGTTCCGGTCATGGTCGACAGTTCGAAATGGAACGTCATCGAGGCCGGTCTCCGCTGCGTGCAGGGCCGCTGTGTGGTCAATTCGATTAGTTTAAAAGAAGGAGAGGAACCTTTCCGCGAACAGGCTACCATTGCCCGTCGTTATGGTGCTTCTGTGGTGGTTATGGCTTTCGATACCGACGGTCAAGCGGACGACCTGGATCGACGGGTAGCTATTCTTTCCCGCAGTCATGAGATTTTGGTCAACGAGATCGGGTTTAAATCCGAAGACATTATTTTCGATCCAAACGTGTTCGCCATCGGTACCGGGATTGAGGAACATGCGAAATACGCCATCGATTTTATCGAGGCCACCCGGGAACTCAAAAAGCGTTTTCCTTTGGTACACATCAGTGGCGGAATCAGTAACCTGAGTTTCAGTTTCCGCGGAAACGATCCCATTCGTGAGGCGATGCACACCGTGTTCCTCTATCACGCCACCCAGGCGGGAATGGATATGGGAATCGTGAATGCCGGACAGTTGGGAGTCTACGATCAGATCCCTCCCGAGTTACTGGAGCGGGTCGAAGATCTTATTTTTAACAAACGCGAAGATGCCACCGAACGCCTGCTGGATTTCGCCGAGGGGTACGCGGGGAAAGCCAAAGAACGGAAAGAAGATTTATCCTGGCGCGAAGGTTCAGTTGCGGATCGTATTTCCCATGCTTTGGTTCGGGGGATCACGGAATATATTGTGGAGGACGCGGAAGCGGCCCGGGTTGAATTTGGCCATCCGCTCCCCGTGATTGAAGGTCCATTGATGGACGGCATGAACGTGGTAGGGGACCTGTTCGGCGCGGGGAAAATGTTTTTGCCTCAGGTGGTCAAAAGTGCCCGGGTGATGAAAAAAGCCGTGGCCCATTTGGAACCTTTCTTCGAAGCGGCCGATGGAGGCAAACGAAAGGCGAACGGAAAGGTCATTATGGCCACTGTAAAAGGGGATGTTCATGACATTGGGAAAAATATCGTGGGTGTGGTGCTTCAGTGTAATAACTACGAAGTGATTGACCTCGGGGTCATGGTTCCCTGCGTGAAAATTTTGGAAGAAGCCAAAGCGCATGGCGCGGATATTATTGGATTAAGCGGACTGATTACCCCATCTTTGGACGAAATGGTCCATGTGGCCTCGGAAATGAAGAGAGAAGGATTTGATATTCCTCTGCTCATTGGTGGCGCGACGACCTCTAAAGTTCATACTGCCGTAAAAGTTGACCCGGAATACGATCATCCGGTAATTCATGTCCCCGATGCCTCCCGGGTAGTGGGGGTTGCCTCCAACTTGCTTTCCGACGAGCGTAAACCCGAGTATGTGGGCGGAATTTCAAAAGAATATCAGGACTACCGGGATCGCAGATCCGGTGCGAAAGCCATTTTAGCCGACCTGGATGCTGCACGTGAAAACCGTATTCCCATCGATTGGGAGTCCTACACACCACCGGTTCCTTCCTTTACCGGGAAGAAGACCCTGAAACAGATTCCGTTAAAAGATCTGGTACCGTTCATCGATTGGGGCCCGTTTTTCATGGGCTGGGATTTGCATGGTCCGTTCCCTCAGATTTTAGAAGACGACGTCGTCGGAGAGCAAGCCACCGAACTCTATGGTCATGCCCAGGACATGCTGACGACCTTGGTGGACGGCGGAAAACTGGAAGCGCGGGCAGTGTGTGGCTTCTGGCCGGCCAACGCGGTCGAGGAAGATGATATTGCGGTGTATTCTGATGAGACCCGGTCCAATGAGCTCTGCAGACTGCATCACTTGCGCCGTCAGTCCGGAACCGGAGAGGATCTTCCTCACGGATGCCTCACGGATTTTGTCGCCCCACGTGAATCCGGATTGCAGGATTACATCGGTGGATTTGTGGTTACCGCCGGCATTGGAGCCGAGGATCTGGCCAAAGCATTCGAAGACGACCAGGATGATTACAACGCCATCATGGTTAAAATCCTGGCTGACCGCCTGGCCGAAGCCCTGGCCGAGTATTTGCATCAAGTGGTACGTAAAGACTTCTGGGGCTATGCGCCGGAAGAGGAACTCGGAAACGAAGAACTCATCAAAGAAAAGTATGTGGGGATTCGTCCCGCTCCCGGATATCCCGCCTGTCCGGATCATACCGAAAAGGCCACGCTGTTTGAATTGCTCGACGCCGAAAACGAGATCGAGGTGTCGCTTACCGAAAGCTATGCCATGTTCCCCGGGGCAGCGGTCAGCGGGTGGTACTTCAGTCATCCCGACTCGGAATACATCAGCGTAGGCACAATCGGAGATGATCAGGTACGATCCTACGCCGAACGAAAAGAAATGACCCTTAGAGAAGCCAAACGCTGGCTCGCCCCTAATTTGGCCTAGGGCGCGCCGCCAGCCTGGCGGCATCAAAAAATTGG
>JGI12109J20283_10292118_pt1 | contig 21067 bp, 18 predicted proteins | sample ElkSlonscriptome_12_FD_20283 | JGI IMG/M metagenome (IMG submission 20283)
AAACCTTCGTGACCCGTAAAATTACCCGGGCCGCGACCCGAATCAAATTGGGTCTTCAAGACAAACTTTACTTAGGAAACCTCGATGCACAACGCGACTGGGGATATGCTCCGGATTACGTGGAAGCCATGTGGATGATGCTTCAGGCCGATTCAGGCGACGACTACGTCTGCGCCACCAACGAAACCCACTCCGTGAAAGACTTTGTCAAAGAATCCTTCAGTCTGCTCGATTTGGATTGGGAGCAGTACGTGGATTACGATGATCGCTACGAACGTCCCACCGAAGTGGATCTGCTCATCGGCGATCCTGCCAAAGCGAAAAAACAGCTCGGTTGGGAACCCAAAACCAAATTTAAAGATTTGGTTCGCATCATGATCGAATCCGACCTCAACCTCGCCCGCAAAGAAGCAGCGGTGAAAGAGACTCTGGCGGATTTTGAAGAAACGCCGTAAGAAAGAAGTCATTGGTCAATAGTCATGGGTCAGTAGGAAATCCTTCATGACCAGTGACGAATGACAAATGACCAGTGACGAAGGACCCTTATACAATGACTAAAATATTCATAGCTGGCCACCGAGGAATGGTGGGATCTGCAGTGGTTCGAGCACTGGAAGCTCGAGGCGGAGCTGACATCATCACCCGCACCCGATCCGAACTGGATCTGTGTGATCCGGCTGCGGTGGAAGAGTTCTTTGCTACGGAACAACCCGACACCGTGATTCATTGCGCGGCCCGGGTGGGTGGGATTCATGCCAACAGTACCTACCCGGCGGAGTTCATTTATCAGAACCTCGCGATGTCGTTAAACGTGATCCATAGCGCATGGAAAAACGGGACGACCCGCCTGCTCTATTTGGGGAGTTCCTGTATTTATCCACGTGAAGCTCCCCAACCACTTAAAGAAGAGTATCTGTTAAGCGGTCCGCTGGAAGAAACCAACGAAGCCTACGCCTTGGCAAAGATTTCAGGTCTTAAGCTGTGCGAGCACTACCGCGCGCAATACGGAGTGTGTTTTCACAGTGCCATGCCTACCAATCTGTACGGAACCGGTGACAATTATCATCCGGAAAACAGTCATGTCATCCCCGGCCTGATCCGACGCTTTCATGAAGCCAAGCTGGCAGGGTTACCAGAGGTGACGTTGTGGGGAACCGGTACTCCCTTGCGCGAATTTTTGCATGTAGACGATTTGGCGGCCGGACTGTTGTATCTCGTGGATCTGGAAGACCCTCCCAACATTGTAAATGTAGGATACGGAGAAGATCTCTCTATTCGTGATCTCGCCGAAGCGGTCAAACAGGCCGTGGGCTATGAAGGAGAACTGATCCAGGATCTATCAAAACCTGATGGAACGCCACGAAAACTTATGGACAACTCTGTGATCCGTTCCCTGGGCTGGAAACCAAAAATTGACCTCACACAAGGCCTGAAGAGAACGTATCAGGAATTTTTAGCCGGCGACTCAGACCGAGCAGTCTAAATGCAAACGTTCCGAAGTTCGGAACTTTCTTTTTTTACTCTTCCGAACTTCGGAAGAAGCACATGAAACACCCTTTTGGGTACAATCCTCACGTTTCCATTTGCGAAGAGGCTGCATCAGGCTAGGATACACTCGTGCACAACATACCTTCATCCTTGCGGGAGTGGTTTTCTTCCTGTCCCTTCGCCATCATCGCGTTTAGTGGTGGGGTAGACAGTTCGTTAGTGGCCTGGTTGGCTGCGGAGCTTCTTGGACCTGAAAAGCATCTCGCCGTTATCTCCGCCTCCCCCAGTCTGAAGCTTTCGGATTTGGATGAAGGAAAGGCATTTGCGGCGCGACATAACATCAACCTTCAGATCGTCGAAACTCAGGAATTACACAATCCTGATTATGCAAGTAACCCTGCAAACCGATGTTATTTCTGCAAGCACACCTTGTACACCGAACTTTCGGAACTCGCGGCTGCTCACGCACCGTGTTGGATCCTGAATGGCACAAATACCAATGATTTAGGCGATTATCGGCCCGGCCTACAAGCGGCCTCCGAATTTGAAGTGAAAAGTCCTTTAGTAGAGTGCGGGTTGGATAAGGCTGCGGTAAGGGAGTTGGCGGAGGCCATTGGTTTGGAATGCTGGAATAAACCTGCAGCTCCCTGCCTGAGTTCCCGTATTCCCTACGGTCAGCGGGTTACGGTGGAAAAACTTCGGCGTATTGAAGCTGGAGAGGATCTGTTAAAACACCATGGCTTTCAGGTCTGCCGGGTTCGTCACGAAGGAGATACCGCTAGAATTGAAGTGGATGCCGAGCAGGTCGAGGTAGCCTCGGGGTTGTTGGATACCTTAGAACCAGCCTTTCAGGAGTTAGGGTTCAACGGAATCGATCTCGACCGCGAAGGGTTCGTTTCCGGGAAACTAAATCGTGCTCTAAAGTAACGTAGCTCTGACTGAAGTAGGATCAATAAAATGATCCAAAACCATCAGCCAACATCTGCGCAATCTGCGGATATACCCTCTTTGGATGAGGGAACCTTATGTCAATTTTGTAATTCGCGGATGCGATCACCCATTTGCGAACGAACGGTGTGGAGTCGTCCGAGCATTAGGGAGCAGATCTGCTTCATGGTTCCATACCCAAACGCCGGGTCGCGGTCACAGAGTTCGCGGATCGCGCTGGCATCAAATTTCATGAGCATGGCTCCATCCCGTGATTTTGCCGAAAAGGCCCATTTATACGGAGGAACCAACCAGGACCATCCGATCACTTCGCCAACGTCGATCATTTGAACCCATTGTTCTTCTCCTCCGAGAACGGCATAAAGATCAACCGTTCCCTCCATCACGATATAAAAATGCTCCGCACTTTCTCCTTCCGAAAAAAGATTCTCACCGGCATCAAGATTTGTCACGCCCATGTGCTGGGACAACTGATGAAGGTACACTTCACTAAGACGGTGGAAGACGGGGTGTTCTTTTAAAAACTGGATATTTTCATTCATAAGCGTTCTCTTTTACCACACTAAACACCTAAATTACACAGGGGAAGGCAGTAATTCAAGAATCCGCCCTTTCCAAATCACCAAATGTTGCGTATATTACAGTCGAAACAACAAACCCCCTGTCCGCTCTACCAGTGGATGGGATTGGAGGTGAAACAATGGTAGAATGGTGGTTAGCATGGTTTACCACGCTCGCCGCCGCAGCACTTGGTGGATTTTGGGTCTGGCATGGGCAACAGGTTGCTCGCCGAAATGGTGCGGATACGGTAGAAAGAATTCTACAGGATGCGCGTCATGAAGCGGAGGTCTGTTTGCGTGAAGCCCGAGCTAAAGCTGAATCCATTCTGAATGAAGCCCGAAAGGACTTTGATTTGGAGTCAAAAGAGCGTCGCGGTCGGTTAGAAGCGTTAGAAGACAAACATCACGAGCGCTTGATGCTCCTGGAGAAAAAGTCCGGGAGTCTGGATGCACGTGAAGACGGGCTTAATGAACGGGCCTCTTCCCTCGAACAGGTGAAGGAATCTCTTTCCATACAGGAGAAGGAACTCCACTCTCTTCTGGACGAAAAGCGGAAACGATTAGAGGAACTTTCGGGCATCACCGCTGAAGATGCCAAAACCGAGTTACTCGCCACCCTGGAAGATGAGCTTCAGGCGGAGACCGCTCAACTAATGAAGCAGATTCAGTTGGATCTGAAGAGTCGAGCCAAACAGCAAGCGCAAAAAATCCTGACCTACGCGATGGAACGGTATGCGGCTGAAACGGTTGATGAAGTTACCACCACTGCCATTCAGCTTCCGTCTGAGGAGATGAAAGGTCGAATTATCGGTAAAGAGGGACGTAATATTAAGTCCATCGAAGCCGCCACCGGAATCAATGTGGTGATTGATGACACTCCTCAGATGGTCACGCTTTCCGGATATGACCCGATGCGCAGGGAAATTGCCCGACTATCGCTAGAGCGGTTGGTTGAGGACGGTCGTATTCATCCTGCACATATCGAAGATACCGTGGCCCGAGTTCGAGCGGAAGTAGAAGAAACCGTTCAGAAAGCCGGAGAACGTGCGGTAGATGAACTTAAGTTATCAAAACTCGCTCCCGAACTTATCCATACCTTGGGAAGATTGAAATATCGTCAAAGTTATTCTCAAAACGTTCTCAATCACAGTATTGAGATGGCACACCTTATGGCGGGTATGGCTGCGGAATTGGATCTGGATATTCACATCGCCAAACGGATTGGGTTGTTGCACGATATTGGGAAAGCTCTCACTCATGAAGTGGAAGGTTCTCACGCGATCATCGGTGCGGATCTGCTTCGAAAATATGACGAGTCGGATCTGGTCGTAAACGCAGTGGAGGCCCATCACCGTGAAGTTGAACCGACCAGTGTCTATGCACACTTGGCAATGGCGGCAGATGCGGTAACTGCAGCTCGTCCGGGCGCCCGATTGGAAACCACCCAACTCTATCTAACTCGACTTGGAGATTTAGAGAAAATTGCGAACAGTTTTGACGGAGTTCAACGGAGTTATGCCATTCAAGCCGGACGTGAAGTGCGCGTACTCGTAGAACCGAATGAGGTAAACGACCAACAAGCGATCTCTCTCGCCCATGATATCAGTAAAGCGATTGAAAAAGGGGTCGAATTCCCAGGCCAAATCAAAGTAACCGTTATCAGAGAAACCAGATCGGTTGAGTATGCCCGATAGTCCGCAACCACACATTCGAATTCTGGCCGATCATGTCTGTAATCAAATCGCCGCAGGCGAAGTCATTGAACGCCCGGCATCCGTTTTTAAAGAGTTGGTAGAGAATGCAGTGGATGCAGGGGCCACTGAAATAGTGGTTGACGTCCTTCAGGGTGGCCGGAAAGCCGTTATCGTGACCGATAACGGCGTAGGGATGGACCGGGATAGTTGTCAGCTGGCCCTGGAACGTCATGCGACAAGTAAGATCCGTGATGCCGAAGATATCGAACAAATCCACACTATGGGATTCCGTGGGGAAGCTCTGGCCGCCATCACTTCTGTTTCGAGATTTGTACTGGAGAGCCGCACGATCGATCAACTTGCAGGAACCCGCATTCAAATCGACGGAAGTAACAGCTATGATATTTCTGAAGTGGGATGCCCTCCGGGTACGCGCATTGAAGTAAGAAACCTATTTTTTAACACCCCAGCCCGACGGAAATTTCTTCGTACCGAGTCCACTGAATTAGCCTATATTCGCACCTTGTTTCAAACATTTGCTATCGCGCATCCCGATGTTGCGCTTCGCCTACAGGTGGATGGTCGGTCCTTGGAACATCTACCCGCTCAGCCACATTTAGCAGATCGAATCGCCGACATTCAAGGTCAGGACTTTTTTTCAAAACTGGCTCCTGTCACCTACAGCAAGGGGCAGTTACGGATTCATGGGTTCATTGGATTTCCCACGTTGCACCGAAGCGATAAACGTGACCAGGTGACGTTAATCAATCGACGGCCAGCTACTGCACCCGTTTTGGGATATGCGATTCGACAGGCCTATTCCGACAGCCTTCCCAAAGGTAGGCATCCCGTATTATTTCTTCATATTGAAATGCCTGCGGAATGGGTAGATGTGAATGTTCACCCTACCAAACGAGAGGTCCGTTTTGGCCCGTCCCATTTAGTTAGGGATGCCCTGATTGAAGCTATTTCCCAAACCTTGCGTCCAGGTCAGACCACCCAAGCTCCAGCCTCTCCCCCTCCACTCTCTGAGGCCAAACCGCCAATGATGGACGGAAAGCATCGTCAACAGGAAATAGAACCCTCAGGAGCTACCTACCCTCCTTTACCCCCGAGATCTCCAACATCTTCTCCTTCACCTTTACCTCCAGTTTCTTCCCCTCAACAGACAACTTCGAAGGAAGCCCCGTCCCTCACGTCCCCGCAACCTCAGCTATGGCAGGATGCTATATATTTAGGAACACAAGATGGTTTTCATATCCTCAGTATTCAAAGTGGATTGGTGATCTTACTTCCCAGAGCCGCACGGGAACGGATTCTATACGAAACCTGTTTAAGGGAATGGGAACATAAACAAATTGCCTCTCAGCAACTTCTTCTGCCCGAAACCATCTCCTGTTCCCCCGAGGAAGCCCGGCGCATCCGGGAACAACTCTCACTACTGGAAGAAATGGGGTTTTCTATGGTGGATTTCGGTCAGGATACCTTCCTGGTGGAAGCGGTTCCTTCTTGGCTCTCTGACCTTTCCATCGCAGAACTCCTTCATGATCTGGCCAGCGAATTCGTTGAACATCGATCAAAGAAAGAAGCATCTTTTTTGAGAGAACGATTGGCAAGACGCTGTTGCAGTAGTGCTGCAGCTCACAAAAAGCATCTAACCGAGGCATCTGTACTGCAACTCCTGCATCAGTTAGCCACCTGTGAGATGCCGTACACCACGCCGTTTGGTAAGCCCACACTGCTTCATTTGGGCACCGATGACTTCCGAAGAAAATTCGGTCTTCCTTCCGATTGAACCCTTCTTTTCGATTGAACATCTTCAGAACCTTCTTAGTAGTTTCCTATGACAACCTCTTCTTTTCCAAAGCCCCGCCTCACCTTTCTTTACCTGTCGAGCCTCGCTGCTGCACTGTTCGTCTCCAGTTGCGCCTCCATTCCTGACTCGGTTAGCTATCAGCAGAATCGGCGCACTCCTTCTCGTACTGAATTGGTTTTATTAAATGTGCCAGAAGGATCAGGGTGGGTTGCCTACCGGAAAGACGAAACAGATGAGGACATTGAAGACTACCGCATTGTGGTAATTCGTCAGTCCACTGATGAAATCATGTACGACAGCATTATTCCTCTTGCGACATCCATGGAAACTCATGGCTTCGAATTATCAAGAGACGATCCACGGTTGCAGAACATCGCCCGGAATGTGGACCGGAATATTATTGAGCCGCTTGAATCGGTCATGCCACAAATTCAGGAAGAAAGAGAGTCTATCGCTGATGTTGAAGAACCCTCCGTCATTTCGGATCCAACGCAAGAAGCAGAAACGGTCGCCATAACTCCCCCGGTCGTTGAGGAATCCACGCCACAGGCGGAAGTTGAGTTTCCCGAAACAGCAGATCCTAATACGCCCTTCCCTTTTATCCAACGTAATGGAGATCAGGTTTTCATAGGAATGCCAAAACCAGATTCACTATCCAATGGTGATCGTCTTTTTGTTCGTCAACCAGACCGTACCCTTTCCCTTCCCGGCGATGATACACAATCCGTGGTCACCAGAGGGTCTCTTACCGGATTGGTTCAAGTAGATTACGTAAGAGGTCGCGTCGCAACCACTGTTTTATTAAGCGGCTACCTTCCCAAAGATCCCACCTTTGAACGCATCGAATGAAGAAAGAAATTTTAGCAGTTCTGGCCATTATCGTCAGCTTTGTTCTCATACAGACTGTAGAGTTGGGTGGCTGGAACGGAGAAGAGTCCAGACGACTTTTGGTTCAAGCCGATGACGTTACCTTTGACGAAAAACTATCGGAATCTGGAGAATGGGTCTTAGTAAAGTTTTGGGCACCTTGGTGTGAGAAGTGCAGAGAGCTTATGCCCACTGTTACGGAGATTGCAGAAGAGCGGCGCGAACTTCTTACGGTGATCACTGTAAATACAGACGAGGCAACCATCACTACGTCGCGCTTCGGGGTGAGGCCTATTCCATGTTTAGTTCTTTTACACGACGGTCGGGAAATGGACCGGATGGTCGGGGTTTACCCTAAAACCGTGTTACTGACCTGGATGGATGGATGGATCGCTAGAGAATCAGCAGGCACCTCATGATCGAATCTCTCACGGGTACTCTTGCGGTTTCAAACCCTTCTTATGCCATCCTGCAGACAAGCGGTATTGCCTGGAATCTACCCATAACCCTTTCCACCTATGATCACCTTCCCTCTGAAGGTGAGACGGTCACCATTCCGACCTACCTTGCGGTCAAAGAGGATTCATTAACCCTTTACGGCTTCGTTGACACCAACGAGCGTGATCTCTTTCAGAAACTTCTCCAGGTAAATGGGATTGGTCCCAAATTAGCCATGACCGTGTTGAGTGGTCTCCCTTCGAGCGAATTCATTCGTGCTGTTTCTGCGGGCGATGCCAAAGCCCTGCATCAGATCCCGGGGGTCGGGAAAAAGATGGCCGAACGAATGTTGATGGAATTAAAAGATAAAATCCAAACTCTGGATCAGTCTCCATCCGTAGCTCCTGAGAACGTACTCTCAAAAAGTACCCGTGATGCAGTATTAGCCCTGGTAGCCCTGGGCTACAAACAGCAGGAGGCAAAACTCCTGCTCGACCGTATTCCTGCTGAGGAACAACAGGAGTGCGATGTCGAAGAGTTGGTTCGCCTTGCACTTCATTCGTCGTGAATGGTCTGGACCATCTGGTTCGGCTTGATTCTTTTCCGCGTTCTGGATCCCGGGTCGGTCTGCTGTGCCATCATGCATCCTGTACGCGGGATCACCACCACCTTGTCGATATCGCGAATGCATCTTCAGAGTGGGATGTGCAGTGTATCTTCACCCCTGAACATGGTTTCACCGGGAACGCTGCGCCAGGTGAACGTATCGACCACAGCATCCATTCCAGCTTAGAGGTTCCAATCTATAGCTTGTACGGGGAAACACGATCCCCCAAACCGGAATGGCTTTCCACGATTGATCTACTGGTGATTGACCTCAAAGACCTGGGCGTTCGATGCTATACCTATGCCTCAACCTTATTTCTGATGTTGAGAGCCTGTGCCGAGCAAGGAATCCCCGTTCTCATCCTGGATCGCCCTACTCCACTGCACGGTATTACCGACGGTCCAGACCTGGAGGAAGGACATGAAAGCTTTGTCGGACTCATTCCACTACCCGTGGTATATGGATATTCACAGGGAGAACTTGCCGTTTATTTGAAAGAAACTCTACCAGAGCTTCGGCGTTTATCGTTAGAGGTCATCGCGTTTACGGGTGAAGAGGAAAACGACCCCTGGATTCCACCCTCTCCCGCAATCACTTCGGTTCAATCGGCCCTTTGCTATCCGGTGACCGTATGGAGTGAGGCCATACCCAATGTGTGGGTCGATCGGGGAGGACCTGACTCCTTCCAGGTTTGGGCCATGCCTGATTTTCCAGATATTGACATGCAGAACTACCAACTGTTTGGTTATCATATCGAAGAAAAAGACGTGAAAACACCTCGTGGGTTGTGGAGAGGCCTTCATTTCACCGGGCAACGTGGAGAACCATGTAAACCGATCTGCTTAGCGCATCATCTTTTTAAAGATATTGTCTCCCAACATGGGCATAACCGACTCTTTGAAGGAGATGGAGCACGACCTGAATTCTTTGATCAGCTTGCTGGAACTTCTGGTTGGCGAAAAAGCCTGATTCAAGGGACCGACCCTTTGTTTTTCAGCCTCTACGTGGATAAAACGGCCTTGATCGCATCTACCAGTTCGTTCATGCGAAAGGGTTTGTGAACAAATCTCGCTATAGTATATTTTTTGAAATTATCTAGCTGCTCACGCTCATCGTAACCACTCATAATCATGATCGGCAGTTCAGGTGAATGTTTTCGTACCGCTTTTACGACATCCATACCGTTTACTTCGGGCATGGTCAGGTCCAACAGTAGACAGTCGGTTGTTTCCGCTTCCTCTTTCGTAAACTCTTTCAAAAACTCTTTTGAATTCTGCTGTGTGCATACATCAAAACCCGTCTGGGTTAGAATGCGCATAACCGTTTCCCCGATCAAAGGCTCATCATCGACCACCCAGATTTTTTGTCGCTTCTCTAGTGCGAAGTCTTTGGAATTGGTGGTGGATTCCTCCGCATCCTCTTCATCATCAATCACCACCACAGATTCGGCTTTGGGAAGACAAATCAAAATTTCGGTCCCTACGCCCACTTCGCTCAACAGCCCTATACTCCCATCTAATTTTTCAACTATCCCAGACACTGCGGATAAACCTAACCCACGTCCCTGAAACTTTGTTGTATAGAAAGGTTCAAAAATATGCGGTTGATTTTCGGGTGCGATACCCGATCCATTGTCTTTAATCGACAGAACCCAGTACTCCTCTTCTTTCAACTCTCGAGTGAAGGTATGTGTATTTTTTCTAAGACCAGTCTGATCTTTGACCTGGGTAGTTAGTTCAATCTTGTTGTCCTCATCTCCCTTGAACGATTCAGAAGCATTTTCTAAAATATTAGTAATAATTTCAGAAAAAGATGGGAAATCGAGGTGGGATTTTACACCAGGTGCCCCAAAGGAAGTATGAACGTCAACCGTGGATGAAACATCTTTTTGCACAATGAGCAAAATCTGCTCCAGCACCTCATCCATAAGTTCCAACTTAGGTGAAATCACACGCTTTCCAGCATAGCTTAACATTTGATCACAAAGCTTGGCTGCCCGTTTCCCACTGTTCTGTATATCATCAAAGGAATGAGCAACTTCTTCCTGATCCGGAAGTAATTTAAGTTTACCCAGGTAAGCACTTCCCATCATGGCTTGAAGGATGTTGTTGAATTCGTGGGCGACCCCGCCAGCCAATACCGTAATCGCACGTAAGTGCTGAGCCCGTTCTAATTCCTGTTGAAGCTTACGTTTTGAGGACTCTTCGGATCTACGGTTGGTGATGTCCAACATAAAGCCCTCAATATGTGGATCGCTCGAATTAACCTGTCTATTTAATCTGGCTGACATGATCACCGTACGCAGGGAGCCCTGGATGGTTTTCAATTGAAACTCAAAGTCGTTAACTTTCCCATCGCGATTCAACTTGTGAATACATTCTTCAAGTCGTTTCGGATTTTCGTACCAGTTTTGAATCGGAATATTCGCTACAGATTCATCTGAGGCACCACCGGTAAGAAGCATTTTTAACGTCGGATTTAAGTAAATGACTTTACCGGACACGGTGGTGACAAAAATGCTCATTGGCGACAGGTCAAATAAGCTTTTGATTTCAGCCGCTTTTTGTTCCGACTCCTGCACATGAAGTAAATGGTCAATGGACTTCGCGATATCTTTACAGGCCGAAAAAAAGTATTCCTCCCAGGCTTTGGTTACGTGGTGCTTTGAAGAGGGTTCCCAGGTTCCAAACACATACCCATGCAACGTATCGCCAAAGTAAAGAGGCACATGAACGCCATCGAATTCGGAATCTGCGGACTCGGACGGGTTGGAAAAGGGTCGGTTAGAGCGGCTTGGTTTAAACGGTTTGTTGGCCGAAAGCATCGCTTTTTCCAATTCTTTGAAATCAGCGGGGTCTATTTCTCCGGGTTTTGTCGTATGCCTTGAGAGTACTTTCCGGGTCTCGGGTGAAATACGGACGACAAAAACATCTTCAAATTGAAAGGTATCCCGAAACAGGCTGGTCGACTGTTTTAGCATTTCATCAGGATCCAGAGTGGTAAAAGAACAATCCAGGATCGAATGGATTCCCTCAAGAAAACGGATATTCTCCCCGTCGATTTGTTTTTGCTCTTCCAGACGCTCCAGCAAGTATCCAGCAAACAAACCGAAAGCAAAGAAGAGCAGCACCACAGCGGATCGAGCAAAAAGAGTTCGCTGGGGATCATACTGCCATAACATCTCCAAAAAGGTTTTTCCGGGGAAAAAATGCCAACTAATCACAGCGTCCATCAGCCAGGCTGATAGACCCATAAGAATGGCCAACATTAGCATTTGATGTGAGGTTTTCACTTGTGCAATAAATGCGATTCATAATTAAGTTCAATGATAAATCATTCAGTTGGCCTTAAAATTTACCTCAAAAGAGTAAAATTCGAGCTTCATCTGCATCACCACGTAAAATGCGAAGGTTGTTTGCGCTACTGCGCTGCTCGGCCTCCCGTCGAGAATCGGTAATTCCACGAAACGCTTCACCTGAAAATATCACAAGTTCAGGATCGACCGTAAAGAGCATGTCTGGATGAAGGAAAGATTGATCTCGCGGATGGCCTGCGCAAAGAATCCGTGCTGAAAGAGAAACCCCTTGTGACAGTAAGCTTTTTTCCACCTTTTCACCTGCGCCACCCATCACCACCAGTGAGCGAAAACCGTCGTTGATTCGAATGACCAGGCTCTGATCATCCGATCGGGTTGACGACCATTCATCAGAAGGGTGTAAAATTTCCACCTCCCACCCCGCAACCGTTTGACGTTCTCCCGAAGCCACAACCGTCACCTCCTGGCCTTCATTTCTGGAACGGACATCCTCTGCATTAAACCTCGATGCAAAAAATTGATTCGGTTTCCAGTCAGATCGTAACCTATTCCAGCCTGAACTATGGTGCGTATCCTGATGTGTAAAATAAACAGCCGCAATCCGATTCACTCCTTTCTCTTTCAACACCTGTTGAATCTTCCATGAATCCCATGAAGACCCGGTGTCGATCAGAATAGAGGGCTTAAATCCTTTGCGCAGGAGGAATGCCTGACCTCGCTCCGTCGGTAAGATGACCAATTCGGTTTTCCCTGTTTCCATGATTTCCTGCGTTCCATAAAAAAGGATCAGCCCGAGTACGCATGACCAACAAGGCCTTGACCATTTTCTAAACACACATCCTAAAAAGAGAAAACCATACCCAAAGCCAATGAGCCAAAGATCGGGGGCACGGACCCAGAGCCAGGCAAAAGAAACCGATTCCAAGCCCCCTGTCCAGGTCAGTAAGCAATCGGTAAAAAATAAAGGAATCCTCCATAACACATCAGGATCTAAAAAGGGGAAAAGACTTAAAAGCATCACGGGAAACCCTGTGAGCAGAATCAGAAACACCAGGGGGACAGCCACAAGATTCCCAACGAAGCCTATGGGTGAACATAAATTGAAAACGGCCGCGGTAAGTGGAGCAGATATCAGCACACACACCAGAGACACAGCTAACGATCGGGACAATGGCCGCCAAATCCATCGACGGATTTTAGATCCTTTTGGTGCAACAGGAGCCCAGGGATCAGGTTGCGTAAAGGAGGTGATGGATCGGGAAAGCTCAGGTGCAAGCAATAGAAGTGCAGCAACTAAAAGAAAAGAATACTGAAAACCCAGGTCTGCAATTTGACCGGGAGAAATTGCCAGAATGAAACAGCAAGCCAGAGCAAATGCATGGGAGACCTTTGTTCTTCGATACCAAAAAGGGGCCACCCACAATGACACCAACATGATCACCGCACGAAGTGAACTGGCTCTCCACCCACTCCAGGTTACAAAAATCAAAAGGATTGGAAGGATAAACCACACCCTAACGCGATAGGTCACCCCTACCCGCTTCAGGAGAAACCAAAGCATTCCGGCCAACATTCCAATATGTAATCCCGAAATAGCAAAAATATGTACGAGTCCGGTCCTGGCAAAACGATCGCGAAGACCTTGATCCATTCCACGCCGATCTCCGAGCAGAAGGGCTTGAAGTACCGCTCTGTTTTCCGGATTCCCATGTTGACTGGCGTACAATCTTTTTGAAAACCCACGTCGACGTTGAAAGAGATGATAGATCCCGTTTTCCCAAACAGATAACGGTTGTGATTCTAGGGTGTTTGGATCCGGAAAAAACCTCCATCCAGAACGAAACAGGCCTACATAAACACCGTCTCTTGACTCAAGACGACCTTGTGCTCGCCAGCTCGTACCAATAAAAAGATTTTCGACCTCTGTTTCCTGATCAATTTCAATCAAGGTTCGACGTCGTAACCAAGCTCCTTCTACATGCGCAGTAGCAGGGATTCGGAATCTGGGAGCTTGGTTTCTACTCGGTACAGGTTGCGGATCTCCCAAAATCGTGAACGAAACGTCAACTGAAGTTGGCTCCTCTTGAAAAGAGAGGTGGGATTGAATGAGGGATGGTGTTGTAAGCAGGCCGCACCAACACATTGTAAAAAAGAGACCTTTTAACACGGGTCGAAACTGACCCCGACCAAGCGCCCAGGCGCCTGCGGAAGCGATCAGTAGAAGCCCACATAATGGAACAGACAGCCAGGTCCATGCCGCGGCAGAGACAACAAAGGCTAGAGCCAGTTTAGGCAGAGTCACATGTTACTGAACAGACAAATGAAGTGGGGTATGAGATCCTACATGCCACGCGTGAGACAACGCTGCAGAAACCAATTCACGGGATTTTTGAACCGCATCGGTCATCAACATGCCTTTTGCAATATATGCGGTGAGCGCCGCACTGTAGGTACACCCGGCCCCATGGGTTTCAGGCACTTCTACCCGGGGGTGCCGGAATTCAGTAAGTTCCCCTTCGTCACACAGGACATCTACAATCTCGGATTCAATCAGAGCACCACCTGTACACACGCAGGCAATATCGTATTTTTGCGAAATTGTGGACGCAGCCTTCTTAAGGTCTTCAACCGACCCAATGGGAAATCCCGCTAAAATCTCAGATTCATGAACATTTGGAGTCACCACTCTGGAGACAGGCAGTAAAACTGTTTTAAGGGCCTCCACCGCTTCCGGCTCCATCATGCGAACCCCTTTCGCAGTGATCATTCGTGGGTCCACTACCAAAATGGGAATCCCAAAAGACTCCGCAGCTTTGGCAACTGTTTCAACAATTTCGGCTGTAGGTAAGAGCCCGGCCTTGGCTGCACTAATCGGAAAGCTGTCACTTACAGACTGGATTTGCTCCAACAAGACATCTGGGGGTAGAGGGTGCAAGGCATACACCTCGGATGGAGATTGGGCAGTCACCGCAGTCAAGGCACAGGTTCCGAATACATCCAAAACGGAAAAGGTTTTCAGATCGGCCTGAATCCCACTACCTGCACCGGAATCGGAGCTGGCGATGGAGAGGACCACGGGAACATCGGAATTGGTAAAATCAAATTGGCTCATAAAATAAATCTAAGGGGTACGTTTGGGTGGGTCGAGACTATTTACATCAGGATTCCATATTGCGGAGGAGTCGTCACCATAAGCAAGGAACTTACGTTGAAGTACCTGAAAACCTACCCACCCGCAAATCAAGGCATCGATTCGATCTTCGAATGCCTTTAGCCCGGAAAGAGGCTGGAGTGGAGGGAAAGGTGTCTCCCAGTGGTTTAGATCAATTTCCTGCCCCAAACGATTCAAAATCTTTTGTTGTTGCTCACAACACTTCTGCTTGGATTTTTGCGACGTAACCTCAGGCCAAAGCTGGCGATGTCGGGTAATTTTGTAAGGCAACCGGTAGGACAAACGTAATATTTCTAACAATGCCGTGTGGGGATACACCTCAGCCACAGCCTTCCTCTTTACCATTTTACCCGTGTCGATTTCATATCCTTTATTAAAAAGCACTTTCATACAGGCCTCGCCCCACGTGCCTGGTCTCTCGGGGGTCGGACTATGAACCGGACATCCATATCTGCTGAATGCACGCGTGGTGGCACGATCAGCCTCCCGGTAGCCCGTTACAGCTTTCTTGGAAATCGGCATATCGATCGCAATCATATCCGGGGAAAATTCTTTCAGAAGCTGGTTAAGTCTGTTGAACGTTTCACCCTGGGTTCCCGGAGTATGTTCCCACACCATGAGTTCATTCAACTGCCCCTCCACCTCGGCACTCCTCAGCACGCACCACGCCCCACTTCCATGAGGAGTCCAAGCCGCATCCCATCCCAGAACCGTTTTCGTTTTAGACATACTCCATACTTACACACAACTCACAGGAATCAATCATGACACCACATCTTCTACTTTTTGGAGCTTCCGGAGGCATTGCCAGCGCCCTTATTTCTGACCTAAGTGATAAGGGTTGGAACATTACCGCGGTCAGCCGATCTCCTGAAAACGTCCTCACATCAGATCAGGTAACCGCAGTCGAAGGAGATGCCACTGTCGAATCTGGGGTTCGTGCAGGCTTCGATGCTGCAGAAGAGACAGGGCCCGTAACTGCAGTCGTAAATTGCCTGGGAAATGTATTTCTAAAGCCGATACACCGGACGTCAGCTGCCGAATTTTCAGAAGTGATGAGATTACATGTCTTCAGCAGTTTCCTGATTTTACACGAAGCTTGCGGACGCCTTCCCAAGGAATCCAGCGTCGTACTTCTTTCTTCAGTGGCTGCAAGAACCGGGCTACCCAACCATGAAACCATCTCCGCAGCCAAAGGAGCGGTGGAAGGACTTGTTCGGTCCGCTGCAGCTACCTATGCGCCTAAACGAATCCGAATTAACGCGGTAGCTCCAGGGCTTACCGAAACCCCCGCCACAAAACACCTTTGTACCTCTCCAGCCCGAGAGGTCTCTGAAAAGATGCATCCCTTGGGACGTATTGGAACACCGGAAGATATTTCCTCCGCAATCCAGTATTTCATCGACCCCGCACATTCCTGGGTCACCGGACAAATACTTAATGTGGACGGCGGATTGGGGCACCTGAGAGGATTGCCAGGGAGGTAATTTACAAAAACACCTTCGCCGCCGGATTCCCTGTCTCTTCATGATACTCGTACCCAAGAGTCTCTAAGCTCTGATCTACTTCTTCAGCAGAACCTGACACCATCTGTAATCCTGCTAGGACTCGTCCTACATCCGCTCCCTGATTCCGGTAATGAAACAATGTGATATTACAGGTTTCAGGCAAAGAATCCAAAAACCGACCGAGCGCTCCGGGGCGTTCTGGAAACTCAAACCGGAAAAGTCTCTCTCCTTTTGAAATTGGACTGGGGCCACCCACCAAATGACGAAGATGAAGTTTTGCAAATTCATCACCGGTTACATCCAGGGTGGCGAATCCGGAATCAAGTAGCGATTGAACGAGATCACAGGTTTCTTCGCGATCCTTCACCTGTACCCCGGTAAACACATGCGCCTCGTTTTGATCCGAGGCCCGATAATTAAACTCGGTAATGGATCGATTTCCTAACGCCCCACAAAACGTTCGAAAGCTCCCCGGTCGTTCTGGAATCGTTACCGCCAACAGGGCTTCGCGTTCTTCGCCAAATTCAGCCCGTTCCGCCACATGGCGTAAGCGATCGAAATTCATGTTTGCACCACAGGTCAAGGCGATCAAGGTAGGCGAATCTTCTGAGTGTTCTTTTCTCCAGGCCTTTGCCCCGGCAACCGCAAGAGCACCCGCAGGTTCTAAAACAGTTCGGGTATCTTCAAAGACATCTTTAATGGCCGCGCAGATGGCATCCGTATTCACCAGAACGATGTCATCAATCACCTCCTGGGCAATAGCAAACGTTTCATAGCCCACGGTTTTCACCGCTACCCCATCGGCAAAAAGGCCCACTTCATTCAACGTGGTCACTTCTCCGTTATCCAGAGAAGCTTTCATTCCTGCGGCATCTTCCGGCTCTACGCCGATAATGCGGATATGTGGATACAAGCTCTTGATCACCGATCCAATTCCGGCGATCAGCCCCCCTCCACCTATGGGAATAAAGATCGCATCCACAGATTCAGGATCCAGTTGTTGCACCAGTTCCAACCCAATGGTGCCCTGCCCCGCGATCACTTCAGGATCATCGTAAGGATGGATAAACACAAAGTGGTCCTCGTCCGCTAGCCGCTTAGCTTCGGCTTGGGCTTCCTGATAGGTATCCCCGTGCAACACCACTTCTCCACTCAGGGCCTGAACCGCCTCTACTTTAATCGAAGGGGTTGTGGTCGGCATGACAATCACCGCTCTCACTCCGATTTTTCTGGCAGAAAGCGCAACCCCTTGAGCATGATTCCCCGCTGAGGAACACACCACTCCCCGTTTTCTTTCCTCATCCGAAAGAAGTCGCATCCGATTATAGGCCCCCCTCAACTTGAAAGAAAAAACAGGTTGAGTGTCCTCGCGTTTAATCCACAACTCCGCATTCAAGCGGGCACTCAACCGGGGAATCTGTTCCAGAGGCGTTTCCTCGGCAACCTCATAAACCCGCGCACGCAGCACCCGTTCTAACATTTGTTTACTTTTCGGATAATCTTTCACGACTTCTCGATCCCAAATCCCATCATGAATTACAAGGATTCTCTTTTAAACCCACCAAGCTAGGGGTTGCGCGTCCTTCGTTTCAGGAGTACACTCGTTATATGAAATTATCTCTCCTTTTCCTGGTAGCTCTTCTCCCTCTGAATGCCGCAGAGGATCAGCCTCCTCTACGAAAGGGCGATGATGTATCACGGATTTCTGAAGTTCTGGGCCCCGCAACTCGCTCGGTACAAGCTTCAAAAAGTGGGGTGCATTATTATGACCGGGGTGAGGTTCACTTTCGTAATGGAGTCGTGACTCATATTTTCCTTATCAGTCAGAAAGAAGTAGATCAGCGGAATCAGTTGGCAGAAGAAGTACGAGTTGCCCGAAAAGCGGAAGGCGAAGCCCGGTTAGCCATTATCCTGGAGGAGAAGACCTACAGCTCTTTACCCGGAACCGAGCAAGTAAAGTTCTGGGACTCCTTCCGTGAGAAATTCCCAGAAGTTGACATTCAGATTCCTTACATGGAGTCCTTATTTCTGGCCAAATCCGAAGAAGCGGCACAGGAAAAAGAGGATCGTTTGGCCATTTTGGAACAACGGGTAATGGAAGCAGAGGTACGGGCGGCTCAAGCGACTGAAGCTGCAGCTCGTGCACAGCAACTTGCCGCCACTCAACAGGAGAGAGTCCGGGTAGTCTATCCGGCTCTGGGGTACTCAGCATTAGGCTATAGACCTCTTCGCTATTCTACGAATGGCCGCAGGAATCCATACGCTTTTACACACATACCCAGAGCCTACTCCACTCACAGAAATGCAGTGCTGAGAGGGTATACTTCGGGTTACGGATCGAACTCCATTTTGAGTCTCGAAGTTCCCGCCATACACGTTCGCGTAAAGTAAGGGATTACAAATCCCACGGTAAATCTACGGCCTGACCTGGGGCAATTCGATTTAGCGTTTCAACCCTCTCCCCTGCCCGACTTTCCTGCGCCGCAGGTGAAGGAGAGCCTGATTCTTCTGAGGTCGCTTCCTCTGTATCCTCTTCAGGCCGGGGAGGCTCCTCTGCAGTTGAAGAATTTTCATTCGTATCCGCACCTTCCTCATCTTCAGAAGAAGCATCTTCCTCACCTTCAGTTGCATCAGACATGGATTCGCTCTGATCATCAGCCCCAGGTTCTGATCCTTCTTCTTCCTTTTCTGGAGGCTTCTCCGTCCCTGCTGAAGCAGGGGATTGCGATGGCTCCGGCGGAGGTGACTCGAGATCCGAACCATCAAAAATAGAAGGATCTAAAGCCGGTTCCTGCGCGGCAACCACACAGGCAAACCCGACAACCCACAAACAAAAAACAATGCTGATCCTCTTCATACCCGAAACAATGCCCCAAGTTTTTTGCCCAAAAGTAAACTACTTCCCACCAAGGTCACGGCAAGAAACATCATAGCCCATACCCCCAATGCTGCGGCAATAAATTTACCTGTGCCAATCAACTGAAACAGTTCGTAAATGGTTTTGGTAATGGGGTAAAAATCCGCCCGTTGAGCCAGCATCAAACTATCGGAAACCTCCAGCATACTGAAGGCAAAGGCCAGGAGAGCTCCCGCAATCAGATTCGCCGTAATCAAAGGTAAGGTAATCCGTTTCAGGCTGACCATAGGTTTTGCCCCAAGGTTGGCAGCCGCCTCTTCCAATCCGGCACTGGTTTGTTGAAGTCCGGCAACGGCCGAGCGCACCATGTAGGGTAAACGCCGAATACTGTAGGCAAGCACCAGAAATAATGCAGGGTTCGTTTTTACGTCCAGCAGATGCGGCAGCCAATCGCTATTGCGCACCAACTCCGAATTACTCAGCATCGAACTGGCCGCTAAATACCCGGAAGCCATGACCAAACCGGGTACGGCCAACGGCATCATGGCCAAACCGTCCAAAAGCCCACGAGGTTTGATGGTGGACCTCACAACCACAAAGGCGATCGCAATGCCAAAGACCAAATTGAACATCACCGCAAGCAGAGAGAAGGTAAGGCTATTCCGTATACTACTCACCGTCATGGAGTGTCCCAAGGCCTCACTGTAATTCTGAAGTGTCCATTCCTGAGGCAGCACCGATTGATACCATCCACCTGGAGCGGAAAAACTGGTCAGAATTACGCCTAAATGGGGAAGTAAGGCAAAGAAGATCACCAACACAAAAGGAAATAACACCAGAAATCCTTTGAGTCCGCTCACCTGATGCTCGGTAAAGGTTGTCGCTGCTTTACTTTGAGTTGCATACGCTTTGCGGCCAAAACACAATTTACTGATCAGATATAACCCTACGCTGACGCACAGCATCACTACCACCAGCGCAAACGGAAAAGGGTTATTTCCAATCTCTTTCAATGCGTCAAACACCTGCACCGAGGCACAACGGGTGTAATTCATAATCAAAGGAGTACCCAATTCGGTAAAAGACCAGATAAACACAATGGTTCCTCCGGCAAAAAATCCGGGAGTAATCAACGGCAAGGTGATTTTCCTGAACTTGGTCCACCCCGTGGCCCCTAAATTTTCAGCCGCCTCTTCCATGGCATGATCAATATTAGCCAAAGCTGCCGAAAGATTAAGAAAGAGAATTGGATATAAGGCTAGGGACTGAAGAAGAATCACCCCCATCCAACGTCCTTCGCCCAACCAGTCAATTTGAAGCCCAAACAGACTGTTCACCACTCCGTATTGACCCAGAATTTGTTGAAACCCGATCGCCCCCACGAAAGGAGGTAAAATCATAGGGACCAACAATAATGCGTTTACCCACTTCTTACCCGGGAAGACAAAGCGGTTGGAAAGCCAGGCCAGCGGTAATGAAATAAGACTAGCCAGTAAGGTAGTACCTAACGCCAGGCGCAAAGAGTTTATAAGGCCTTCCACGTAAATTGGATTTCGAAAGACTCCAATCAGATAGTGAAAGGTAAATTCGCCATTTGGCCCCACAAATCCATTCCGAATCACCAATCCCAACGGATAAATAAATGCCACCCCAAATACCGCCAGGGTAACCCAAAAGACAAACCAGGCAGAAGAGTTACGCATCTGCTTTCTCCGCCAGGGTTTTCGCTTTGTGGTACTGATCCCGGAAGAACAGAATCCACTCCCGCATAAAATTCATTCGATTGGAAGAAGAGT
>JGI12109J20283_10776201_pt1 | contig 21052 bp, 17 predicted proteins | sample ElkSlonscriptome_12_FD_20283 | JGI IMG/M metagenome (IMG submission 20283)
GGACGCCGGTGTCGACGTGATCGTCGTCGACACCGCGCATGGCCATTCCAAGGGCGTGATGACGGCGGTGGAACGCATCAAGACGCTTTCCAACTACACCCAGGTGATCGGCGGCAACGTGGCCACGCCCGACGGCGCCCGCTCGCTGATCGACGCCGGCGCCGACGCCGTCAAGGTGGGCATCGGCCCCGGCTCGATCTGCACCACGCGCATCGTCGCCGGTGTCGGCGTGCCGCAGTTCAGCGCCATCATCGAGACCGCCGAGGTGTGCAAGGCCGCCGGCGTGCCGCTGATCGCCGACGGCGGCATCAAGTACTCGGGCGACCTGGCCAAGGCCATCGCCGCCGGCGCCGACGTGTGCATGATCGGCTCGCTGCTGGCCGGCACCGACGAGGCCCCGGGCGAGGTGTTCCTGTACCAGGGCCGCACCTACAAGGCCTACCGGGGCATGGGGTCCATGGGCGCCATGGCGCGCGGGTCGGCGGACCGGTACTTCCAGCAGGAGGTGCGCGATACCCTGAAGCTGGTGCCGGAGGGCATCGAGGGCCGCGTGCCGTACAAGGGCGCGGCCGGCACCATCATTCACCAGCTCGTGGGCGGCCTGAAGGCCGCCATGGGCTACACCGGCAACGCCACCATCACCGACCTGCACGCCAAGGCACGGTTCCGGCGCATCACCGCGTCGGGCTGGCGCGAAAGCCACGTGCACGACGTGGCCATCACCCGCGAGGCGCCGAACTATCGCGAGACGATGTAGGGGCCTTGGAAAAAAGCCCGCCGAACTGAACCAAATGTCGTCATCGCGAGCCCTCATCGGAACATAAGGGCGACGCAATCCAGAGCGGGAAACACAAATATTCGTCCTGGACTGCTTCGGCGCGCCGCGCCTCGCAATGACGGGTAGCTTGGCGTCTTCAACCGCCCGAGATCCCTCCGCCCCTGTCGGGGCGTTCGGGATGACGTTTTATGATTTGAAACAAACACATCTGTCATCCCGACGGGAGCGCCAGCGCTGTTACAATCCCTCGAACAGGGGCGTGGACAGGTACCGTTCGGCGAACGACGGCAGCACGACGACGATGGTCTTGCCGGTCATGTCGTCCCGGCTGGCGACCTCGGCCGCCGCCGCCAGCGCCGCGCCGGACGAAATGCCCACCGGCAGGCCCTCCAGCCGCGCCACCTCGCGCGCGGTGGCAAAGGCGGTCTCGTTGCCGATGCCCAGCACCTCGTCATAGATGCCGGTGTTGAGGATTGCCGGCACGAAGTTGGCGCCGATGCCCTGGATCTTGTGCGGCCCGGGCGTGCCGCCGCTCAGGATGGGGCTGTCCTCGGGCTCGACCGCCACCATGCGGACGGAGGGCTTGCGCGCCTTCAACACCTCGCCGACGCCGGTGATGGTGCCGCCGGTGCCGATGCCGGAAACCACCACGTCGACCGTCCCATCGGTATCCGCCCAGATCTCCTCGGCGGTGGTGCGGCGGTGGATCGCCGGGTTGGCCGGGTTCTCGAACTGCTGCAGCATGACGGCGCCGGGGATCGTGTCCACCAGTTCCCGGGCGCGTTCGACGGCGCCGTTCATGCCCTTGGCCGGCGGCGTCAGGTCGAGTTCGGCTCCCAGAAGCTGGAGCATCTTGCGGCGCTCGATCGACATGCTTTCCGGCATGGTGAGGATCAAACGGTAGCCCTTGGCGGCGGCGACGAAGGCCAGGGCGATGCCGGTGTTGCCCGACGTGGGCTCGACCAGGGTGGCGCCCGGCTTGATGCGGCCCTCGGCCTCGGCGGCCTCGATCATCGAGACGCCGATGCGGTCCTTCACCGAGGCCAGCGGGTTGAAGAACTCGCATTTGCCGAGGATGTCGCCCTTGGCGCCGTGCGCCTCACCGAAGCGGGACAGGCGAACCAGCGGCGTGGCGCCGATGGTCTCGGTGATGCTGTCATAGATGCGCCCCCGGACATGGGTGGTCGCATCGATGGCGGGGGTCGTGTCCATGCTAAAACTCCGATCTGCGAACGTTAAATTTAATGGCAACCCGAAGGTGCTCCGTATTTAATGGGTTTGGGAGTGTTTGCAAAGGGGGAGACGGGGCCGAGATCACGCCAGTCGACCCGATCGCGGCATACACCCGCCGTCGTTCGGTTTGATCACGACGCGAGGCTTGACTTTGCCGGCGCCGCGCAGCATCGTCCCGTCTCTCCGCCGCGCCGGGCCACCGCGCGGCGCTTCCCGGGGCCGTAGCTCAGTTGGGAGAGCGCAGCAATCGCACTGCTGAGGTCAGGGGTTCGATTCCCCTCGGCTCCACCAATGAAATCAAGGGGTTAGCCTGGGCGGGCTGGCCCCTTGTTGTTGTCCTGGCAGGGACCGGTGCGGCCCTGAACGGGAGAAGACGAGAGCCAGACGCGGTCAGGACGTCCGGAACAGATCGAACGTCACCGCATCGCCCCGCCGGGCCCCGCGCGGCAGGGTCAGGCCGATGACATCGTCCCACGCCACCGGCTCCAGCCCGTGTCCGGGACGGACGATCCGAAGATCGTCGGCGCTCAGCGCATGGCCGGGCGGACAGTCCCGCACGACGTACAGCGACCGGCGGAAGGCGCGCGACCCCTGCTCGGCCGCCGTGGGACCATACGAGACGTGGCCCAGCGCCTGCCACGCCCGTTCGGTCTCGGTCACCAGCGCCTTCATCTCCTCCGGCTCCATGGAGAACGTCGAGTCCACGCCGCCGTCCGCGCGGCGTAGCGTGAAGTGCTTCTCGATCACCGTAGCACCCAGGGCCACGCTGGCCACCGCGACCCCGATCCCGTGGGTGTGGTCGGACAGCCCCACCTCGCAGCCGAACAGCTCGCGCATGTGCGGGATGGTCAGAATGTTCGTGTTCTCGGGCGTGGCCGGATAGGTGCTGGTGCATTTCAGAAGCACGATGTCGCGACAGCCGGCGCCCCGCAGCGTTCGAACCGCCAGATCCAGTTCCCCGAGAGTCGCCATGCCCGTGGACATGATCACCGGCTTGCCGGTGGCCGCCACCCGGCGCAGCAGGGGCAGGTGATTGCTTTCGAACGACGCGATCTTGTAGACGGCCGCGTCCAGGTCCTCCAGCAGCTCCACCGCCGTGTCGTCGAACGGCGTGCTGAGGGGGATCATGCCGAGGTCGCGCGCCCGCTTGAAGAGAGGCTCGTGCCACTCCCACGGCGTCATGGCCTCTCGGTAGAGTTCGTGCAGGCGGCGACCCGTCCACGGGTTGTCCTTGCCCGTGATCAGGAAGTCATCGCGATCCACATCGAGTGTCATCGTATCGGGGGTGTACGTCTGCAGCTTCAGGCCGTGGGCGCCCGCGTCCGCCGCCGCCTCGACAATGGCCAGGGCACGGTCGAGCGACTGGTTATGGTTGCCCGACATCTCGGCGATCACGAAAGGCCTGTGGGCGCGGCCGATGAGGCAGCTTCCGAACGACATCCCGTCAGCGCCAACCATGGCATCAGTCATTGGACGCCTCCTCGCGTCGCGTGATGCGGACATCCGCGACGACGCCATCGCATCGACGGATGGCCCGCGTGAAGTCCAGACGAAACGGACCGACCTCCACAAAGGCGGCTGGATATCCCTGGGCATCGAGCATACGGATCATATCGTAGAGACCGTCCAGGTCGGTGGCTTGGGCCAGATTGCCGTCGCTTGGGGTGCGCCGGCGAAACACGACCGGCTCGCCCTCCTGCGGAACCGGGACGGGTTCGGTCGCCACGATCTCAACGATCATGTCTTCTATGATCCGGTCGGCGCGCAGAAAGATTTCCTCGGCAGCGCCAAGCAGACTAAGCGGGCGCTTCATGTAAACAGGGCCGGCGTCAAAGGCCTCGACACAGCGCAGGGCCGTGATTTTGGTCTCGCGATGCCCGCGTACGATCAAGTTCTGCAGCGGACTGCCGCCCCGACCGTACGGCAGGTCCGTCATATGGAAAATGACGCAGGGATACGCCTCGAAAACGGCTTTTGGAATTTTGTACGACCAATGCGGAAAAAACACGAAACGCGGCGCCAGAGCCTCAAGATGCGCCGGTGTCAACGCGCCCTTTTCCGTGATGGGGTGGACCGTTTTCCCGCACCGCGCCGACACCCGCTCGACCAGGCCGGCGTTCCATGGCCGGTCCGAAGCGATGACATAGGATTGCGGCGGCAGCGTCATCTTCGGTCCGTTTCGCGTGTGTTTTCAGGCACGTAAACATAATGCAGGCTGCCGGGCTCACTGTCCAGGGAGTCGAGCGGCCGTTCCGTAAACCCTGCGGCAACAAACGCCCGTTGCGAGGCGACATTGCCTGCTTTGACATAGCCGTGCAGCGCACGGGATTGACCGATGCCATCCCAGACCTGGCGCGCCAGCACAAGAATTCGCGTCCCCCAGCCACGCCCGCGCATCGCCGCGTCGACACTGTAGTCAATAACGTCCTCTTCTCCTTTTTGCTCGATCCGCACCTGCCCGACCGGCACGTGCGGTTTCAACTCCAGGACGTGCATATGGCAGGATGCCCTGTCCAAAGCGCGGCGAAACCAAGCCCTGTGCGTCGGCCACGGGACGGGCTCGGTCTCGAACGCCTGCGCCCGCACGCTTGGATCGTTCACCCAGAAATAATACTGGGCCATGTCGCCAACCTCGGCCGGCCGGAGCGCGAGATCGTGCCCGTCGCTCGGGACCACGATCTCGGCGACCTTGGCCGCGCCCCATCCATCCGTGAGCGCGAAAGCGGCCTGCGCGATGGCCTCCCGTTTTGCTGGCACCGCCAGCAGGTCGCGCACGGCCTCGGACAGACAGTCGTCTGTCACCGAGTCGTGACATCCCAGGAACACCGCGCGGCCTCCCTCCGCGAGGGCCGTCGCCAAGGGCCCTTGATTCGCCGCCACCGCCGTGACAATGGCCGGCAGACCAAGGCAACAGCGTTCCCAGGTCGTTGCTCCCCCAGCACCCAACGCAAGATCGGCGCGGGCCATCAGGTCCGCGAGACTTGGGCGCGGCTCATGCACGGTTGTGCCGGGACGGGCCGTGGCAAGAGAAACAACCTCGTCTCGATGGGGCGCGTTGACGCCCAACACGACATCCACCAAAAGATGCCGGAACGCCGGCTGGCTCAGGACGCGCAAGGCACGGGCGGTCTCGTTGGTCGGGTCGGTCGCACCGTAGTACACGAGGACTCGCGCCACCGGACCGTCGCGAGGACCGATTTGCCGTCGGGTCGCCGCGTACTCGGACCGCAACAGGGCATAACCGGGCCCACACAGGCGCCGACAGGCAGCCGGAACGAGACCGTCGTACCGCGCCGCAGGCTTCGGGTGATCATTCTGATCCAGCAGCAAATCGCAGTCGTGCGCCCGATTGGCGAGGTCGTCGATGACGAGGATAGCGCCAACATGGGGCCGCAGGACCTGCTCCCATGCACGGTCGAGCCCATAGTGGTCGACCACCAGCCAGTCCGGTCGCCAGCCATCCAATGCAGAGATGGTCTCGGCCGCGTCGGTGTCGATGGGTACACCGAGCCAGGCGGCATAGTCTCCGTCGGGGATCGGCCGGCGCGAGTCCGGCGGAGCCCGCAGCAACGAGACCGGCAAGCCAGCCAACTTGATTCGGTCGCCCATGTGCCCTGGATGGTCGCGGCAGATGAAGCGCACCTCGGCGCCCTGTTCTCTCAGGGCTTGGGCCAGCGTCAGGCAGCGCATCACATGCCCGGACCCGATGCGGGTCGATGCGTCCGCGCGGACCGCAACACGCATCAGACAATTTCCCGGCCCAGGCAGAAGGCTTCAGCCGCCTCCACGCCAACGATCGAGCCACGCCACCGCGCGAGGTGTTCCACGCCCTCGACCGACCGCGCATGTGGCCATGGGCGCATTTCAACATCATAAACATGCAACGCATCACGCTTACGTGCGAGGGAGGCGGATATGTCCACAAACACGTTGGGAAGGAACGGTGGCGCGCTGCCCGGCGGTTGCCATTCCGTGCTGGACGAGACCTCGAAAAAGAGCAGGCGTCGAACCGGATGGCCCGGCTGAGGCCGGCACGCGGTGACGACCGCCTCGTGCAGTCGCCGGTGATCGACATTCACATCGCCGGCATGATGCGTGAAAACCGTGCGTGGCGCCCACCGAGCCACCAATCCTTCGACAATCTTCACGATATCCAGGCGATCCATGGAATCCATTCGATTGTCAGGCAGGTCCAGCAACTCGACGGATCGCGCGCCGAGGATCCGCCCGGCCTCGCGCGCGGCCTCGCCCAGGGCCGACAAGTCGCCGGCCCGCGCGCTCCGATCGCGGTTTGGGTCGCGGCTGGTCGCGCCCTCGGCCGCGATGACGACATGGACGTCCTCGCCGTCGTCGGCCATCCGTGCGATCGTTCCCCCGCAGCCCAGGACTTCGTCATCCGGATGTGCCGCCAGGACCAGGGTCGTCATGATGTCTCCTCCCGCGCCCGATGCACCGCGAACAGGCGTTCCGCCGTCTCCCAATCCTCTTCCGTGTCGATGTCCTGCACACGGTGGCGCGGCAGCAGCACCGGCGCCGAGCGCGGGCCGAACAGCGGGCGGCGGGCCTGCCAGGCCTCGGCGCGGCCCCAATAGAACTGGCCGGCGTCGTGGTACGCGGGTTCCAGGTCCTGCGAGCGGGTGGTCAAATGTTCGGGCTGGACCATGACAACGCGGCCGTTCTCCGTCAGGCGCAACGCGCGCTGGATCGGGAATGGGAACGAGGTCACAGAAAAGGCGTAGTCCAGGTCCTGTCCGACGATCAGGTCGTGCCCCCGGCGCAGGTCGTCCGGCGTGACGAACGGCGCCGTGGCGTACAGGCAGCACACATACTCCGGACGGGCGGCACCCTGGGCATAGGCTTCGATGGCATGGGAGATCACGTCCACCGTGATCACGTAGTCATCGGCCAGCCGGTCCGGCCGGCGGAACGGGACCGCCGCCCCGAACGCGCGCGCCACCTCGGCGATCTCGTCGTCCTCTGTCGAGACGATCACGTCATCAAAGCAGTCGGCGGCCAGCGCGGCCTCGATCGACCAGGCGATCATCGGCTTGCCGCAGAACGGTCTGATGTTCTTGCGCGGAATGCGCTTGCTGCCGCCGCGCGCGGGGATGACCGCCAGGCTGGTCACGACAGGATCTCCCGCAAGGCGTCGGCCACCCGCGCCACCGCCTGATCCTCCATGTCGGGGAACAGCGGCAGCGAAAGACACCGGGCATAATAGGCGTCAGCGCCCGGCAGGGTCAGGTCCGGATACAGCGCGCGATAGTAGGGCTGGCGATGGACCGGCAGGTAATGCACCTGTGTGCCGATGCCGGCGTCCCGCAGCCGGGTTATCACCTGCGCGCGCGTCAGGCCGACCGCCGCGAAATCGATCAGCACGACATACAGGTGCCAGCCATCGTCTTCGGTGGCGCGACGCGGAACCGGCCGCGCCAACGGCGCCAAAGGCTCCAGCGCGCGATCATACAGCGCCGCCAGGGCGCGCCGCCGGTCGAGAAACCGATCCAGCTTGGCGAGTTGGCTGGCCCCCAGGGCGCAGTGCAGATCGGAGGCCCGGTAGTTGAATCCGGGCTCGGCCATCTCGTAGTACCAGGGATTGGCGTCGCCGGACAGGTCGTCGAAGGCCTGAACGGTTTCCGTGAACGCCCGGGGATCGCGCTCCATGCCGTGCGTGCGCAATCGGCGCAGGCGCTCGGCCAGCGCGGCGTCGTGCGTGGTGACCGCCCCGCCCTCGCCCATGGCCACCGTCTTGACGGGGTGGAAGGAGAAGCACGCGGCCACCGAACGCGGCGCCGCACCGACCGGGTATCGCTCACCCTCCAGCCAGTACGCGCCACCGAGCGCATGGCACGCGTCTTCGACCACGGGCAGACCGTGCCGGTCCGCCACGGCAAGCAGCCCCTCCATGTTGGCGCATTGCCCGTTGAGGTGCACCGCGAAGACGGCGCGCGGGCGCCCGGGCCCTGGTCGCGCCAAAGCCTGTTCGAGGGTTTCCGGCGTCAGCAGGCCGGTGTCCGGATCGACATCAGCAAAGCGCACGTCGGCGCCCGCGTAGCGCGCCGCATTGGCCGTGGCCAGGAATGTCACGGACGGCACCACAACGGCGTCGCCCGGGCCAAGGTCCAGCCCCATCGCCACAAGGTGCAGGGCCGCCGTGCCGGACGCGCACACCATGGCGTGCGGCGCACCGGTCGCGCCCGCCAACGCTGCTTCGAAGCGCCCCACCGCCGGGCCACCTGTCAGGGCCGGGCCGCGCAATACATCGACGACGGCGGCAATATCGTCGTCCTCGATGTGATGTCGGCCATAGGGGATCATGCCACGAGCTTCTCGTTGAGCTCTTTCAGTTCGTCGACGGAGAGGAAGTGCGGGTTGTCGCCCGAATTGTACTCAAAATCCGGATCCACGGGAGCGGCGGCTTCGCCCATGGCGTTGTTCGCGTAATCAACGTTGTGATCCGTGAAGCGGATGGTCGGCTGGATCACGTAGTGATCCTGGAACTCCAGCGTGATGTGAGCATAGTCGCGCGGACACATGATCTCGTGCAGCTTTTCGCCCGGCCGGATGCCGATGTGCTTGTGCGGCAGGTCAGGCGCCATCGCCTTCGCCAGATCGACCACGCGCATGGACGGAATCTTGGGCACGAAGATCTCGCCCCCCACCATGCGGTGGAAGTTCTTCAGCACGAAGTCCACGCCCTCTTGCAGTGTGATCCAGAAGCGGGTCATGCGGTCGTCGGTAATCGGCAGGTGGTCGGCGCCGTTCTTGATCAGATTGCGAAAGAACGGAACCACTGACCCACGCGAGCCGGCGACGTTGCCATAGCGCACCACGGCAAAGCGGGTGATCTTGGCGCCGGCGATGTTGTTCGCCGCGACGAACAGCTTGTCGGAGGCCAGCTTGGTCGCGCCGTACAGATTGATCGGGTTGGCGGCCTTGTCGGTCGACAGGGCGATGACCTTTTCGACCCCCGCATCAAGGCTGGCGCGAATGACGTTTTCGGCGCCATTGATGTTCGTACGGATCACTTCGTTCGGGTTGTATTCGGCGGCGGGCACCTGCTTCAGGGCGGCGGCATGGATCACGAAGTCCACCCCCTCCATGGCCTGCCGTGTTCGCTGGAAGTCTCGAACATCCCCAAGGAAAAAGCGCATACACGGGTCGGTGAACTCGGCCTGCATCTCAAATTGTTTCAACTCGTCGCGCGAATATATGATCAGTCGGCGCGGCTTATAGGTTTTCAGAATAGTTCTGGCGTACTGGTGACCGAACGATCCTGTTCCGCCCGTAATCAGGATGGATTTTCCGTGAAACATCGATGTTGTCTTTCTTCAGTCGACGCCGCGTTCCGTTCGTTTCCGGCCGCCCGCGACTGTAGGAGAAAGACGTTAACATTCCGTCTGCATTGAACCCCCTGCCGGCCGACTCGGTGGAACGGGGCCCGCATCTTTGAACGCGACCCGCCACAGGATCGACTCTGCGGACTGGCCGGCCGCGAGACGGGCGTTTCTTGCGGGTCAGCCGGTCCCCGCCTCCCGAACCGGCCTGCTTCCCGGAACGGTCCACAGACCGCCAGTTCCCGCACCGAACGTCGGCACAGCCGCGCCGCCTTCCCCCGACACAACCCGATTGCATCCGGCGCGCCGCGCCCGCCTGAGCCTGTCTTGCGCTTCGGAGAGCAGCCACGACTCCACCTCCGGGCCGGAGCACCGGCGCGACGCGACGCCCACGCTGACGGTGACGTGGTCCGCGACGGGAGAGGCCGTATGCGGGAGGCCCAGGGCCTCGACGGCATCCCGGACGGACTCGCCCACCACCCGCGCGCCGCGCAGGTCCGTGTCCGGCATCAGGCAGGCCAAGTGCTCGACGCTGAACCGGGCCACCAGATCCGACGGACGGCGCAGGCGGCTCGCCACGGCGTCGGCGACCTGGTGGAAACACGACTCGGCTGTTTCCACACCGTCTTGCGCCCGAAAGGCCTTGAAATGGTCCAGCTCGACCAACAGCAAACCCAGGTGACCGTCGGTTCGCCGGAGGCGTCCGCTTTCCCGACGCAACACACTCTCGAACACGCGCCGGGTCATGACCCCGCTGGCGCGTTCGGCGCCGACAGCATGGGCTTGTTCCTCCCGCAGCCGCCGGAGTTCGATCAGGGTGTGGACGCGCGCCCGCAGCAGGTGCGGATCAAAGGGACCCGTGATCACGTCACTGGCCCCGCGTTCCAGCCAGGCTGCCGGGGTCGCCCCCGGGGTCGTCGCCGTGTCACGCTCGGACGCGGCCGACCCGCCATCGAGTCCGAGCAGCAGCACTGGAATGGAGCCGACCCGATTGTCGCGCCGCAAGGTCAGACAGACCTCGGCGGCGGTGTCCGGATCGACACCGTCGGCGCCGGACGCAGCGACGGTCAGGACGACCAGGTCAGGTTGCTGGCCCGCAACCGCCGCCCGCGCCCGCCCGGTTACATCACCGCCGGCGGCGGACACCACGGACACGTCCCAGTCGGCGCCGAGAGTGTCATGAAACGACTCCCCATGGGGCAGGTCGCCACCAATGACCACGATCCGCGCTGGATCCACCTCTCCGTCCCTCCCATCCTCGGCACCATTCCGACTGAGCCCCGACGGGGTCGCCCGCCCCGCCTCGGACACCCGCGCGACGCCGTGTCGGCACCCTAACGACCCGACCGTTAGACGCCAACAACGAAAACAATCATCCGTTCGAGCCCCTGGCCTCGCGGTTGGCAGGTGACGGGCTTGCGTCACCCGGCTCGGGCGGCACGTCACGCTCTTCCCGCACGCCCCAGGGATCCTGATGGATCAAGACCTCCGCCCCCGGAAACGCGTCCAGAATTTGGGCCTCCACCTGCTCGGCAATCCCATGGGCCGTACGCAATGTAAGATCACACTCCATCTCCAAGTGCAACTGAATGAACTGCTGCGGGCCGGACGACCGGGTGCGCAGGTCATGTGCATCCATCACTTGAGGATGCGCGCGGGCAATCTCAAGGATCCGGCGCCGATCCTCGTCCTCGAATTCCCGGTCCATCAAGTAATTCAGAGAATTCTTAAGTATGGACCAAGCGTTGTAGAGGAGATAGGCGGCAATAATGAGCGCAAACGTTGGATCGGCCCACGGCAGATCCGCCTGTGTGGTCAGGAGGAGGGAGACGATCACGCTGATGTTGATCAGGATGTCGCCAGCGTAGTGCACCGAGTCGGCCCGGATGGCCACGGAGCCGGTGCGCCGGATCACAAGCCGCTGAAACGCGACCAGGGCCAGGGTCAGGACGATGGACAGCACCATGATGGCGATGCCCAGGCCCGACCGCGCGACGGGCTCGGGATCGAGGACGCGCGACGTCGCCTCGATGGTCAGGAACAACGCCGACCCGCCGATGAACGCCGCCTGGGCCAGCCCGGCCAGCGGCTCCGCCTTGCCGTGGCCGAACCGGTGGTCATGGTCGGCCGGCTCCAGCGCCACGCGCACCGCGAACAGATTCAACAGCGAGGCCGCAGCATCCAGGATGGAATCGATCAGCGTGGACAACAACGCCAGCGACCCCGTCAGCGCCCACGCGATCAGTTTCACCACGATCAGGGTCCCGGCCGTGCCGACCGCCGCGTAGGTGGCCCAACGCATCAGGCGATCGTCCGACAACCGCCCCGTTCGTGTTTCGGCCGTTCCAGGCGCCTCCCCCATCATCGCGTTCCTTCCACCATCGGGCCGTGTCCCATCACGGATACAGGCGCTGAGTCTGCCACGCCACTCCATCCCAACTGTAAACCACACGATCGTGCAACCGAAAGGGACGGTCGCGCCAGAACTCGATGCGATTGGCCACCACGCGGGCGCCGGTCCACCAATCCGGCCGGGGGATCGCCCCGATCCCGAACTTGGCGCCAAAGGAGGCGACCCGCTTCTCCAACTCCAGGCGTTCGGTGAGTGGCCGCGACTGCAACGAGGCCCAGGCACCAATGCGGCTTTCCCGCGCGCGGGACTCGAAATACGCATCGGCTTCGGCGTCGGGAACCGGCACCACGGGCCCCTCGACCCGCACCTGGCGCCGCAGGCTTTTCCAATGGAAGCACAGCGCGGCGTGGGGATTGGCGCGCAGGTCCTCGCCCTTGCGGCTTTCCATGTTGGTGTAGAACACGAATCCGCCCTCCGGACCGGGCCTGGGCACGACGTCCTTGAGCAGCACCATGCGCACCGAAGGTCGTCCGTCCGCCGTTGCCGTGGCCAGGGCCATGGCGGTCGGGTCGTTGGACTCGCTTTTCTCCGCCTCTTTCAGCCACGCCTGGAACAGGGCGAACGGATCGGACACCATCAGGGACGACACGGGGACAACCTCCCTCCCGGAAACCAAGACATCATGCGCGGGGACAAGGGATGGGGCGGACGCTGCCATCGGCACCCATCCCCTGGCGCAGACGTACAGGATCGCCGCGCAAGCGTGGACCCTTTTTTCGCCATCTTGCTCGCACATATTATGGTAACGGATTCTTGGATTTGGTGGCCGCGAAGGCCGCGCGCACCCTGTATCCGGACAGGCGCGGTGACGGGCGGTCCCCGCGTGCCGCACCCTGGTCGACACGGAAAGGAAAGGTCGGACCGATGGACAGATTTGTGAAGCGCTCCACCGCCGTGGCGCTGGCCGCCACCCTGCTGGCCGGCCCCGCGCTGGTCGGCTGCCAGACGGCCAACAGCCCCAAACAGACCGTCGGCACGGTGGGCGGCGCCGCCTTGGGCGGACTGCTCGGTTCGCAGTTCGGCGGCTCGACCGAGTGGAAAATGGCCGCCACCGGTCTGGGCGTGCTGCTTGGCGGCCTGGTCGGCAGCGAGATCGGGCGTTCGCTCGACGAAACCGACCGGATGCGCATGAGACAGGCCTCGCAGCAGGCCTACCAGGCGCCGGTCGGGCAGACGATCTCGTGGAACAACCCGCAGACGGGCAACTACGGGTCCTTCACTCCGGTCCGCGACGGCTACACCAACACCGGCCAGTACTGCCGGCAGTTCCGCACCACCGTCACCATCGACGGCCGCCTGGAAGAGGCCACCGGCACCGCCTGCCGCCAGCCGGACGGCACGTGGCAGATGGTCAACTGACGATCGCTCCCGCCCTCTCACGGCGCCGCGACGGCAGACGGCCCGGCGAAAGAACACCGCCTCTTTCGCCGGGCAGTCGTGTATGATTGCTCCGATCGCCCATACCCCTGAAGCGACCGCGCCGCCATGAAGGACCCGTACGCCGTGCTCGGTGTGCCGCGCAGTGCCAGCGCGGACGAAATCAGACGCGCCTATCGGCGGTTGGCGCGGACCATGCACCCTGACGTCAATCCGGGCGACCCCGAAGCCGAGGACCGCTTCAAGGAGTTGAGCGCGGCCCACGACGTGCTGGCCGACCCTGACAAGCGGGCCCGCTTCGATCGCGGTGAAATCGACGCGCAGGGCCAGGATCGCCCGTTCGGGTTCCGCCACCATCCTGGCGCTGGCCCGCGCACCGCGAAAGGCCGGGCGAGGTCGGACGGCGGGTTCCACTTCCATTTCGAGGACCTGTTCAAGGGCGCGGACTCGTTCGAGGACATTTTTGCCCGTGCTCAGTCGGCCAAGCACCGCGCGACCGGCGCGGGCGGCGGCGGCGCGCAGGGCCACGGCCGGCCGCAGCGCGGCGGCGATGCCCAGTACCGCTTGCGCGTTCCGTTCGAGGACGCGGCCCTGGGCACCTCGCGGCGCATCACGCTGACCACCGGCAAGACGCTGGATGTCCGCGTCCCGCCGGGCACCGAGAACGGCAGCACGCTGCGTCTGCGCGGCCAGGGCAATCCGGGCCACCACGGCGGCGAGGCCGGGGACGCCCTGGTGGAAATCCTGGTCAAGGACCACCCCGTGTTCCGCCGCGCCGGCGATGACGTCATCGCCGAGGTGCCGGTCAGCCTGCGCGAGGCCGTGCTGGGCGCCAAGATCACCGTGCCGACCCTGAGCGGCCGCGTGGCCGTCACCGTGCCCGAGGGCTCCAACACCGGTGCGACCCTGCGCCTGCGCGGCAAGGGCCTGCCGCGCAAGGACGGTACCGGGACCGACGCGCGCGGCGATCAACTCGTGCGCCTGCGCATCGTGCTGGAGGACGCCGACGACGAGGCCCTGCGGGCCTTCGTCCGCAAGTGGCGCCCGGCCGACGCCCGCGACGTGCGCGCCGACATGGAGGACCCGGCGAAGGAGGGATAGCGCGCGGCGTGAGCGATGTCGGTTGTTGGTTCGCTCTCAACGCCCGCCCGGTGTATCGAAATTGTCTCGGGCGAACGCGGTACACCACGTTGCAATGCCGCACGAACCCTGTACACTTTTCCGTGCCGGCCCGTGCCGCCCGGCGTTCCCCCTCCCGCACCGCGAGTTCCAACATGCCCGCCATCATCACGTCGCGGCTGTCCGACGCGACGGCCCTGCCCAAGGTCGACCAGGACCTTCGATTCCTGATGGATGCGTTGGCCGAGGTCCTGCGGGACATCGGCGAGGACGCCGTGGCCGAACGCCTGCCCTGGCCGCGGCGCGGCGACACGCTGGTCACCGTGGACTCCGACGGCGTCAACCAGTGGCCCGACGATCCGGCCGACCCGCTGGCCGAACGCTGCGTCGAGGCCCGCTCGGTGGCCTTCCAGTTGCTCCATCAGGCCGAGGAAAACGCCCACGCCCAGAGCCGCCGGCGGGTGGAAACCGACGGCCCGCTGGACGCGGATTCGGGCTCCTGGGAATACGAACTCATCCACCTCGCCCGCGATGGGTTCACCCCGGAAGAGATCGCCGAGGCCCTGGCCACCATCCGGGTCGAACCGGTGCTGACCGCGCACCCGACCGAGGCCAAGCGGGCCAGCGTGCTGCACCACCACCGCGCCATTTACCGGCTGCTGGTGGACAGCGAGAACACGATGTGGACGCCGGGTGAACGCGCGTCCTTGCGCGAGGACACCAAGGCCGGCCTGGAACGCCTCTGGCGCACCGGCGAAATCCTGCTGGAAAAGCCCACAGTCGAGGGCGAACTGGGCATCATCCTGTATTACCTGGGCGAGATGTTCCCGCAGACGCTGCCGTGGCTCGACCGCCGGCTGGAGACCGCCTGGCGCCGCGTCGGCTTCGACCCCGCGCTGCTGCGCGGTCCCTCGCACCGACCGCGCGTGACCTTTGGAACCTGGGTGGGCGGCGACCGCGACGGCCACCCGTTCGTCACACCGGAGACGACGGCCTGGGCGTTGGCCCAGCTTGCGACCACGGCCCTGAAGAACCTGCGGGAGCGACTGGAGCGACTGGCCGCCGGTTTGTCACTGGCGACCACCCGCCAATCCGTCCCGCCCGCCCTGTCCGAACGGCTGAACGCGATGGTCGAGGCCCTCGGGCCGGCCGCCGAACCGGCCCTTGCCCGCAACAAGGACGAGCCGTGGCGGCAGATGATCAACCTGATGATCCTGTCCCTGCCCGACCCGGCCAACCCCTTGGCCCCGCACCACTACCGCCGCCCGCGCGAGCTGCTCGCGGACCTTGATGTGATCGCCGAGACCCTGAGGACCCTGGGCGCGCACCGGCTGGCCGAGCGCGACGTCGGCCCCGTGCAGACCATGGTCAAGGCGTTCGGGTTCCATCTGGCGACGCTGGACGTACGCCAGAACAGCGCCTTTCACGACAAGGCCGTGGCGCAGTTGCTGGTGGCGGCGGGCATCGACGGCGCCGACTTCCCACAGTGGGACGAATCGCGGCGGCTGGAGTTGCTGAACCGCGAACTGGCCTCGCCGCGCCCGTTCATGCATGACGGCACCCGCGCCGGCCCCGAGGCCGCCAGCGTGCTGGGCGCCCTGCGCGTGCTGGCCCACCGCCTCGAGGACCGAGGCCCGGACGGACTGGGCGCCCTGATCATCAGCATGACGCGAAGTGTGTCGGACCTGCTGGTCGTTTATCTGCTGGCCCGCGAGGCGGGGCTGTTGACCTTCCCCAACGGCGCGGCGGTGTGTCCGTTGCCCGTGGTGCCGCTGTTCGAGACCATCGAGGACCTGGAGCACAGCCCCGACATCCTGGATGCCTTCCTGGCCCACCCCGTCACTCGCGCCAGCCTGGAGGCACAGCGCGCCGACGAGGGCGGAGAGCGGCCACGCCAGCAGGTCATGATCGGCTACAGCGACAGCGGCAAGGACGGTGGCATCGTCGCCAGCCAATGGGGGCTGCACCGGGCGCAGGCCGCCATGGTCGCGGTCGGGCGGCGCCACGGCGTGCGGCTGCGCTTTTTCCATGGCCGTGGCGGCACCATCAGCCGGGGCTCCGGCCCGACCCACCGCTTCGTGCGCGCGCAACCGCGCGGCGCCATCGACGGCGAGTTCCGGCTGACCGAACAGGGTGAGACCATCTCGCAGAAGTACGCCAACGTCGTCACCGCCGCCTACAATCTGGAACTGCTGACGGCGGGCTCGTTGAGCGCCACCTTGCGTGGCAGTCGCCCGAACGGAACGGACCCGGGCCTTGGCCCCGTCATGGACCGGCTGGCGGAGGCCAGCCGGCAGCGCTACCGCTCCCTGCTGGAGTGCGAGGGGTTCATGACGTTCTATGGGCAGGCCACGCCCATCGACGTGATCGAGTCCAGCCGCATCGGCTCCCGCCCCGCGCGCCGCACCGGCCAGCGGACGTTGCAGGACCTGCGCGCCATTCCCTGGGTGTTCGCCTGGAGCCAGTCGCGATTCCTTGTGTCGGCCTGGTTCGGCGTCGGCACCGCGCTGGAGACCTTGCGGCAGGAGGATCCCGACGGGTTCGACCGCCTGGCCGCCTGCAAGCGCGCCGCCGACTGGCCGCCCCTGCACTACCTGATCAGCAACGCCGGCACCGGCTGGGCCACGGCCGATCCCGCCGTCATGACCCGCTACGCCAGTCTGGTCGAGGATACGACCGTGCGCGAGCGCGTGCTGGGTCTGATCCTGGAGGAATACGAGCGCACCCGGATCGGCCTGGAGACGATCTACCAGGGGCCGCTGTCGGAAACACGCCCGCGCGTGCACCGGGTGCTCAGCCTTCGGTCGCCGGCACTGGCGCCGATCCACGACCGGCAGGTTCAACTGCTAGCCGAATGGCGCCGGTTGCGCGCCGAGGACCGCGAACAGGACGCCGAACGGTGGCTGCCGTCCCTGCTGCAGACGGTCAACGCCATCGCCGCCGGCCTGGGCGCGACGGGATAGGGCGGGTGTCCCCCTCCCGCCTAGCCTATCATATTCACACTTGTTTCCGCCGAAGCGGTGGCTCTTCGCTCGCGCGGCGTGTGACTCGTCATTGCGAACCCTCGTCGCAAGACGAGGGTGAAGCAATCCAGAGCGTAAAACGCAAGTACACGCTCTGGATTGCCCCAGTTTTGGTTTTTGGGCTGCGCTCCTCGCAATGACGAAAAAGAGTAATGATGTGTGAATCAGCCGTCGTAGGGTGCGTCTGGAGGCGGCGACGCCGCCGACGACGCACCAAGTGGCCGCGAAGGTCGCGAGGCGGTGCGTCGCCCGCCGCGTTCGCGGCGGTCAGACGCACCCTACGGGCTGGGTGCGACGGGATAGGGCGCTCCGCTTTCGGCGGTCCCCCTATCCCCGGTGCCCGGCCGCCCTCAGTCGAACAGGCTGGAGACCGACCGTTCGTCACTGATGCGCTCGATGGCCTGGGCGATCAAGGGCGCGATGGTCAACTGGCGGACGTTCTTGGCCAGACGCATGGCCTCGGTCGCCTGGATACTGTCGGTGATGACCAGGCTGTCCAGCGGCGACGACGTCACCCGGGCGACCGCGCCCCCCGACAGCACGCCGTGGCTGACATAGGCGCTGACGGCCGTGGCACCGGCCTCCTTCAGGGCCACCGCCGCGTTGCACAGGGTGCCGGCGGAGTCGACGATATCGTCGACCAGGATGCAGGAGCGCCCCTTGACGTCGCCGATGATGTTCATCACCGCCGACACGCCGGCGCGTTCCCGGCGCTTGTCGATGATGGCCAGGTCGGCCTCGATGCGGCTGGCCAGACCGCGCGCGCGCACCACGCCGCCCACGTCGGGCGAGATGATCATGGGTCGCTCACCCGGGTAGCGCTCCATGATGTCCTTGGAAAACACCGGCGCACAGAACAGGTTGTCCAGTGGGATATCGAAAAAGCCCTGAATCTGGCCCGAGTGCAGGTCCAGCGTGACCACGCGGTTGGCGCCGGCCACGGCGATCACGTTGGCCACCAGCTTGGCGGTAATCGGCGTGCGCGGCGAGGTCTTGCGGTCTTGCCGGGCGTAGCCGAAATACGGGATCACCGCCGTGATGCGGCGCGCCGAACTGCGGCGCAATGCATCCAGCGTGACCAGAAGCTCCATCAGATTGTCGTTCGCCGGATACGACGTCGGCTGGATGACGAAACAATCCTCGCCGCGCACGTTCTGATGGATTTCGACAAAGACCTCCATGTCCGAAAACCGGCGCACGGAGGCATCGGTCAGTTCGATGTTCAGATAGGCGGCGATGGCTTCGGCAAGCGGACGGTTGCCGTTGCAGGCCACGAGTTTCATGGGCCAGGGTCCCCGGAGGCGATGAGCAGGATCGGCGGCGCGCGCCCTGCCGGACCCGCTGGCGCGGACGATGGCCCGAGGACGGCAACCCCAAGAGAAGCCTTGGCGACGGAGAGCCAGCCCCCTCCGTCGCCGCGCGCGGCGGACTATATCAACCGCTCCGCCACCCGACAATACGGCTTTCACCAAGCTGTCATGACAGCCGTTGTCGCACGGACGGCGCGCCGGGGCATCAGGACCCTGGCGGCACGACGATCCCCTTGCGCACCAGGATCTCGCCNACGCCCATGACCGCNCCCTCGGCGATCAGGGCCGCCACGTCGCCCCAAGGGCCGTCCAGGCTGCCGACCGGGATGGCGTTTTCCTGCGTCATGCGTCCCAGCAGGTCGCCGTCGCCATCCTTCAGTTCCCAGACGATGGTGACCTGCTCCTGCGAGACCGACTCCAGCGGCAGCAGGTCGACCGCGCCGCGCACGCTCAGGCGGTCGGGGGACGGGGTGTCCTGGATGGTCACGCCGTTCTGTTCGAAGATGCGGGTCAAGGCGCGTTCCAGCGCCTCCTTGCCGTCGCCCGGCGCCCGCGTCACCTCCGGCGGCGCCATGACCAGATCGGCGGCCGAGCGCGCCGGCTCGCCTGCCCGGCGTTTCGGCGTTTCCGCCGCCGGGGCACTGGTGGCATCGTCCTCGGCCGCCTCGGTGTCGGCCGGCTCGGTGTCAGCCTTTGGGGCCGCCCCCGGCGGCGGTACCGCCGCCAGGGCCTCGTCCACTCCGCCCGGTTCGTCCGCCAGCCCCGAGCCCGGCCCGATCATGCCGACGACGGACGCCCGGCTCTCGCTGGCCACCAGGGCCGCCACCCGTTGGTCCCGCGCGGTCCACAGGCCGTTTGACACGGTCACGTGGCGGGTCGTCTCGTCGAGCACCGTGCCATCCGAGGCCAGCAGGCTCCAGCGCACGTCGAGCCCAATGCGGCCGCCCTCCGGCTCGTTGCCGACCAGCCACCCGAGCAGCACCAGCCCCGGCGCGTCCGCCGCCGCGCTGTTGACCACGGTCGCCGGGATCTCCCAGGTCCGCAGGCGGTCGGCCATCTCCACCGCCATCGCGCGGTTCAACGGCGGCGGCGCGCCGACCACCGGCGGCACGGCCACCCCGATGCCGGATCGCAAGCTGACCAGCGGGTTGTCGTCGGGGGCATAGGCGTGGTGCCGAAAGGGCTGCGGAAGGCCACAGGCCGCCAGGACGATCAGCGCCGCGACCACCAGCGCGCCGCGCAGCCCGACCAGGGATGACCTCGGCATCGTGGCTCCCTCACCGCTCCAGGGCAATGGCCGACAATTGGCGCCCATAGTCCTCCTCGCCGCGCAGGGTTGCCCGGCGATGACTAAAGAACCGCGCCTCCTCCCGACAGGTGTCGCACGGCGTGGGCATGATCTCGCGCACCCCCGCGCGGGACAGCTGTTTGGCCACGAACCCGGGCAGGTCGAACAGAAAGTGTCCCTCCCGGCGGGCGTCGGCGAAGAAGGCGGCGTTGGTTTCGTCCTGTTCCAGGAACGGGGCGGGGAACTCCGGTCCCACCTCGTAGGAGCGCTGGCCGATGCACGGACCGATGCCGACGATGATCCTGTCGGGCTTGGCGCCGAGCTCCGTCATGGTGGCCACGGTGTTGGCCAGAACGCCGTTCAGCGCCCCGCGCCACCCGGCGTGCACGGCCGCCACCACGCCCGCCTTGCCGTCGGCCATCAGCACCGGCGCGCAGTCCGCCGTCAGCACGCCGAGCACCAGGCGCGGGCGCGTCGTCACAATGGCGTCGGCCACCGGCATGGCATCTCGCGGCCATGGCTTGTCCGTGACCACGACGTCGGTGGTGTGCTGCTGGCTGACCGTGACCAGCGCCTCCGGCGGCATCTCCATCCGCTCGACCGACTTCTGTCGGTTCTTGGCCACGTTGGCCGGATCGTCGCTGGACGAATACCCGCAATTGTTGCTCTCGTACAGCCCCTCGGAAATGCCGCCGTCCCGCGTGCAAAAGGCGTGGCGGACCCGGCTCAAGGCATTCAACGCGGATACGGTAATCATGGAGTCACGTCCCTTCGAAACCGGGTGGCGAGGCCAACCCAGGCGCGGTCACGGCAAAGACCCTAAACAAGGTGCCCATTTCCCCGGGATCGATCAAGCGACGAACTCCGGAGCGGACCGCCTCGGCCTGATTTTCGTTGGCATGGCGACACAACTGAGCGGCCCGCATTTCCGCGCCCAATGCCCGAAGCCAAGAACCTTGATCTACCGGGCCATGCGACAAGACCCCAGCAGACTCGGCTGATTCAGCCAATGCCTGAAAATCCACATGGGCCGTCAGGTCCACGGTGCCAAGACCCTGAAGGACAGGATGTTGCGCATGACGTCGCACCGCCTGCAGTGTGTCGCCGCCCGCCGAGACCGCGTGGCCGTAGTCGATGAACACGGCGGCACCGCCCCGGGCCGCCACCCGGCGGG
>JGI12109J20283_10396520_pt1 | contig 21030 bp, 16 predicted proteins | sample ElkSlonscriptome_12_FD_20283 | JGI IMG/M metagenome (IMG submission 20283)
CTCTATGTTCATGTGCGCCCGGCAGTAACCAATGGAGGCCTCATCTACTTCGATGCCGGTGAGCAGGGCATACTGGTCGCCCGACAGCAGGATCCTGGCTTTTTCTGTATCCATGTTTCTTGTCCATGTGTTTTCTTGGAATAATCGTTCTGTTCACTGAACACGTTTGTATGGCCCACTTTCCTTCAGCACCCCGATTCCGCGGTTGGCTGGCCTGAAAATAGCTTTTCCGCTGAAGATCAAGGCGCAGGAGAATGTTTTTCTGGAAGCGCATGGGGAATCTTTTTAGCATACATCTTTTATGGGCGGCGTTGCATTTGTTTATTGAAAAATCCCTGGATTTCTTTATATCTATGAATAAGGTTTTTTCAGTGGCGCCGGAGTTCAGCTCCTGGATTTCCGGCGAGCCGTTTTTCAATAAACGCCTATGCCGGTACTGAGGTGGACTGGAGGTAGCGTGCCACCTTCAATATGACGAGGGGAGATATATGCTCAAGGTAGGATTTGTCGGCTGGAGAGGCATGGTAGGTTCGGTGCTCATGGAGAGGATGACGGCCGAGGATGATTTTGCCGGAATCGATCCTTATTTTTTCACGACATCCCAGGTGGGGCAGGAGGGACCCGATGTCGGAAGCGGATCCAGACCTCTTGCCGATGCCCATGATCAAAATTTTCTGGCGGAAATGGATATCATACTTTCCTGCCAGGGCAGTTCCTATACCACCAGCGTCTACGACACTCTGCGTTCGCGCTGGAGCGGTTACTGGATCGATGCCGCCTCCGCCTTGAGAATGAACAATGACAGCATCATCGTCCTCGACCCCGTGAATCGCGGGGTCATAGACGAGGCACTCAACAAGGGTGTCAAAAACTATATCGGCGGCAACTGCACCGTATCCCTGATGATGATGGCTCTCGGCGGGCTATTCGCAAATGATCTGATCGAATGGATCAGTTCCATGACCTACCAGGCAGCCAGCGGCGCCGGCGCCAAAAATATGCGGGAACTGCTGGTGCAGATGGGGCAGATCGAAAGCGAGGTCAAAGAGATGCTGGAGGATCCGTCTTCGGCCATTCTCGACATTGATAGCAGGGTAAGCGCCAAACTCAACGATGGCTCTCTTCTGCTCGATAAATGGCGAGTGCCGTTGGCGGCGAGTCTTATTCCCTGGATTGATTCGCCAATGGAGAACGGTCAGACACGGGAAGAGTGGAAGGGGATCAGCGAAACCAATAAAATTCTCAGCAGAAGCGATGACAACATCATACCCGTTGACGGCCAGTGCGTCCGCATCGGCTCGATGCGTTCCCACTCCCAGGCCTTTACCATAAAATTGAAAAAAGACATCGATGTGGCCGAGATCGAGAGTATTATTGACGGCCACAACCAGTGGGTGAAAGTCATCCCCAACGAGCGTACGATGACCGAAGATCAGCTGACGCCGGCGAGGATTTCCGGATCGCTGACCATCGCCGTTGGCAGAATACGCAAGATGAACTTCGGCAGCGATTATCTGACCGCATTCACCGTTGGCGACCAACTACTCTGGGGAGCGGCCGAGCCGGTAAGGCGCATTCTCAAAATCATTCGCGGCCATCTTGAGGGATAAATTTCAGGAGGCTGCGGTAGTTAAAGTATGCCTTCCATGACCTTGCAGTTACGGCATATTTTGATTTTTTCCTCCCAGGTTCTCTGGGATTTGCATTCGCAGATGGTGCCGTTGATAAACCAGCAAAACTTGCCTGAATTAAACTCCCAGGCCGGGCACTTGGTCTTTCTTTCCGGTGGGCATTCGAGTATCTCCCAGCAGTTTTTCAGGCCATTGTCGACATCGGCTTTTCTGAGATAGAGAAAATAGAGCTGCCGCTCCACGTGAGTCGGTACCGACCGCCACCCCTGTTCATAGGAGCAGACCGCCTTCAGGGAAGTACCCAGCAGATTGGCCAGATCTTTCTGCGTCTTCCCCAGTCTTTTACGAAACCGCGAAAATTCATCGTTATCCATATCTACCTTTTTCTAGAGTGAACTCATAGAACAATTATACCACAAAGTGGCAGGTTGTCTTACACGCATTTCTCATTGGGTGAAAAAAAGATTTTTGACGGATTGAGTGTAGCGGGATGATATGGTCGAAGCTTTGACCAACAGCGCAGAAGAATTGAATATTCGTCAACGAATGGTGTATACTTTGGTGGCAGGGCCGGTAGTGGCCGATACCAGGAGCATTTTCACCGGGAGCAGATGATGTTTGAAGAATCCGAACGAATGGTTGCCGATTTTGATCCCCACTTCACGATTTTTCACAAACTCATGTCTTTCAAGGTGCAGACTATCCTGCTTATCTCAAGCTCCTATGACGCCTTTATTATGGAAGAGGATGGTTCCATCGCCACCCAGGTTATTAAGGAATATCAGGGCCTGAGCCTCAGCGGTGCACCGATGATCACCAGAGTTTCTTCCGTTGCCGGGGCTCTTGAGGAGATCCGCTCTAAAAAATACGACCTTGTCATCACCATGCCTTTTCTCAAAGGAGTCAATGGCTTCGATATAGGCAGAGAGATCAAGGAAATCAAGCCGGTCCTGCCCGTTATCATTATCGTCCACAACCTGCAGTCCTTAAAGCTTCCGGCAGATGGTCACCACAACAGCATCGACAATATTTTTCTGTGGACCGGCGGCGCCGAGCTTCTACTGGCCATGGTCAAAAATGTCGAGGATCATATCAATGTCGTCGCCGATACGGCCAGGGCAATGGTGCGCGTCATCATTTATGTCGAGGATTCCCCGGCTGATCGCTCATATTTTCTTCCCCTTATTTATCGGGAGCTGGTGTGGCAGACACAGGCGCTACTGGACGAGAGTCTCAACGAAAAGCACAGACTGCTGCGGATGCGGGCCAGACCCAAGGTTCTGCTGGCGACCAGTTATGAGGAAGCGCTGTCTCTTTATGAAGCCTACAAGCCCTTCGTCTTCTGCATCATATCGGATACCCGTTATACCGTAGGCGGCCGCATGGAGGCGGAGGCTGGTCTCACGCTTCTGCGCAGCGTCCGCAGCGAGATTTCCGATCTGCCCTTGCTCCTGCTTTCCACTGAGGCTCTGAACCGGCCAAAAGCCCAGGCGATTCCGGCCGTGTTTATCGATAAAAAATCTCCCAATCGCTCTCAGGAGTTGCATGACTTCTTCCTCCAGCACCTTGGTTTCGGTGACTTCGTCTTTCGGCTGCCTGATCAGACAGAAATCGGCAGGGCGGAAACGATTGGCGAGCTTGAGAGAATGCTGAAGATCATTCCGGAAGAATCGCTCTGTTACCACGCCTCCAGGAATCATTTTTCCAACTGGATTATGGCCCGGGCCGAAGTGGCGATGGCCCGGCGCCTGCACAGGCAATATCTGGCCGAATTCAAGGACGGGGCCTCCCTGCGCAGCGATCTTGTCGACAAGATCCATGTCCTTCGCAAAATTCGCCAGAAAGGAGTGGTGGTGAAATTCAAACCGGATCGTTTCGATCCGGAAATAGTTGATTTCGTCAAGATCGGCGAAGGGGCCATCGGCGGTAAAGCTCGTGGGCTGGCGTTCATGTGGGCTCGTCTTCAGAACGCCCCCGCACCAGAGTCGATTCTGGGCGAGACGATTGTGACCATACCGAAAACCTGCGTTATTTCAGCAACCGGTTTTGCGTCTTTTGTCGAGGAAAACGGTCTTGTCCATAAGGCAGCATTGAGTGACATAGAGATTCAGGATCGATTCTTGCGAGCCCGTCTGCCGCAGTGGCTGCGAGACGATTTGCGGGTTTTTGCGGCAAAATGTCAGTTTCCTCTTTCGGTACGCTCGTCGTCTCTGCTCGAGGACGGCCTGTTCAGACCATTTGCGGGACTCTATTCCACCTATTTTCTCGCCAATAACAGCAACAGCCAGTCCGAGAGGCTCGAAGAGCTGGAAAATGCCGTCAAACTCATATACGCGTCGACATGGTTTGCCAGCCCCCGGGCCTTTGCCCAGAATACCGGCAGCAGCAGAGCCGACGCCATGGCGGTGATTATCCAGGAAGTAGTGGGCAACAAGCATAACGGCTACTGGTATCCTGCCGTCTCCGGGGTCGCCCAGTCGCATAATCATTATCCGATCCTTAATATGAAAGCGCATGAGGGAATTGCCCATATTGCTCTTGGGCTCGGTAAAACCGTGGTTGATGGTGAAAAGTCGCTACGTTTTTCGCCGGCTCATCCGGAGCGACTCATCCAGTTTTCCACTGTGGAAGATATTTTGGATAACTGCCAGAACACATTTTATGCCCTCGATGTGTCCACAGAGGCGGAGTTCTCCCGCCGCGACTCAAATTTGGTATTGAGGCAGGTGCAGGATGCCGACCAGGAATATCCTGTCCAGCAGCTCTCCTCGACGTACGTGGCCGCAGAGCACCGTATTCGCGATGGCTTTATGCCCGGCATGCGCATCATGACCTTTGCCCAGCTGCTTAAATATCGCATCTATCCCCTGGCCGAGGTGCTGTCGGAACTGCTTGAAATAGGCAGACAGGGCATGGGCTGCGAGGTGGAAATGGAGTTTGCTCTCAACCTGGCTGATGATCCCCGTCAGTCGATTCTCTACTTCCTGCAAATGCGGCCCATGGTGGCCGGCGGGGAGAGCGGTGATGTTGAGATCAGCATGGAGGAGGTGGCCGAGGCGATATGTTATTCCGGCAACTGCCTCGGGCATGGACGTTTTACCAACTGCGCCGACATCCTGTTGGTGAAACCGGATGAATTCGACCCCGGCAGAACCCAGACCATCGCCTCGGAAATAGGTATTCTCAACGGAAAGCTGGAAAAACAATCCCGTCCTTATGTGCTGATCGGTCCCGGCAGGTGGGGCACAGCTGATCGCTGGCTTGGTATTCCCGTGCAATGGCGGGATATTTCCGGAGTGGGGGCAATGGTGGAAATACGCAATAGTAAACTCAAAGCCGAGCCTTCTCAGGGATCCCATTTTTTTCAAAATATTACCTCTTTGGGGATTCCCTATTTGACGGTTACGGAGTATGACGAAGGCGGAGAAAATACCATTGACGGCATCGCCGAGAGCGAGCGTTTAGACTGGCAATGGCTGCTTGCTGCAGACACCGTTGAGAGTACTCAATACCTCAGCCACCTGCGTCTGTCATCGCCATTGACCATCAAATGCGATGGCAAATCCTCAAAAGGAGTTATCATATATGAGCGCGGTGAAAGTTGAAGCTGCATAACCCTTCTGTTATCTGAGAAAAAAGGAGAAGCGATGGATCAGGTCATGAGCCAACTTAAGGAAAAGGATCCGGAACAGCGTGAGTTTCACCAGGCGGTGGAAGAGGTTCTTGAATCGGTCAAGCCCGTGTTGGACAGAAATATGGAGTACAGGCAGCTGGCTGTACTTCAGCGCATAACCGAGCCGGAAAGGGTTATCCTTTTTCGGGTACCCTGGATGGATGACCAGGGACAGGTACATGTCAACCGAGGCTTCCGGGTGGAAATGAACAGTGCCCTGGGCCCTTACAAAGGCGGACTGCGCTTTCATCCCTCCGTCAATCTGGGAATAATGAAATTTCTCGCCTTCGAGCAGGTCTTTAAAAATTCGCTGACGACGCTCAGCATGGGCGGCGGCAAGGGAGGATCCGATTTTGATCCCAAGGGTAAGTCCGACAATGAGGTGATGCGGTTCTGTCAATCGTTTATGGCGGAACTCAGCAGGCATATCGGCCCCAATACCGACGTGCCGGCAGGAGATATCGGCGTCGGTGCCAGGGAGATAGGCTTTCTTTTCGGTATGTATAAAAAACTGCGCAATGAATTTACCGGCGTACTCACCGGCAAGAGCCTGTCCTGGGGGGGGAGCCTCATACGGCCGGAGGCTACCGGTTATGGCAATGTCTACTTCGCCGCCGAGATGCTCGCTGAACATGGCGAAACCTTCTATGGTAAAGTGTGTCTTGTTTCCGGTTCGGGCAATGTCGCTCAGTTTACCACGGAGAAAATTCTCGAACTTGGCGGCAAGGTTGTCACTCTCTCCGATTCGTCTGGATACATCTATGACGAGGCCGGCATCGATGCAGATAAACTGGCCTTTGTCAAGCTTCTGAAGAATGTGCGCCGCGGCAGAATCAGCGAATATGCCGAGAAGTATCAGGAGGCGGTGTATGTGCCTAGTGACAGCTCGCTGGATCACAATCCGTTGTGGCGTCACAAGGCCGATTGTGCTTTTCCCTGTGCCACGGAAAACGAAATAAACGGCAAGGACGGTCTTTCCCTGATCGAGGGCGGGGTGCGTCTTGTCAGTGAAGGTGCCAACATGCCGTCCACCCCTGAGGCCGTTGATGTCTATCTCGACAATAAGTTGCTCTATGGACCGGGAAAAGCCGCCAACGCCGGAGGCGTGGCCGTGTCTGGACTGGAGATGTCGCAGAACTCAATGCGTTTATCCTGGCCCAGGGAGGAGGTGGACAACCGGCTTAAAGATATTATGAAGGCCATTCACAAAACCTGTCTGCATGCAGCTGAAGACTACGGTGTCAAAGGGAATTATGTGGCCGGGGCGAATATCGCCGGATTTGTCAAAGTCGTCAATGCGATGCTTGACCAGGGACTGGTATAGGAATAATATATACTATATTGACCAAGAAAAACGAAACTGAAGACAGAGCAGCAGCTAATGTATTGAAAGTACGATGTCTAAGTATGATCAGGAATGTGCCCTCGAATTTTCGACATTGAAAAAGAGGGTTGATAAATATTTTGTCGATGTAACGGTAAACTGCCCCTATCAATTGCCATATCCGGCAACTTTCTATCAGGGCTTGTTCGGTCCGCTCTCGGACCGGATGATGGAGCTCTTCCTGGCGGCTGGATATCGTCGCAATGGCAATTCCCTCTATGCTATGCACTGCAGAAACTGCAGTGCATGCGTTCCCATTCGCCTGCATTCAAAGCAGTTCAAACCGACCCGTTCTCAGAAGCGGGTGTGGCGAAAAAATACCGATGTCGACGTTTCCATAGGCCTCATTCGCCCTACCATGGAAAAACTTGCACTGTGCGAGAAATTTCTGCGGCAGCGCTATCCCCATGAAGGCAATACTGCCGAGGCCTATTATTCCGGATTCTTCCTCAATAAAATTACCTCCACTTTTGAAATCCGCTACAAAGTGGAGAACCGGCTCATAGGCAATGGTATAGTCGATATCGGCAGCAACTGGCTCAACGCCGTCTATTTTTACTTTGATACCGATGAGGCCAGGCGCAGTCCTGGTGTCTTTAATATTCTGACGATGATCAACTTCTGCTTGAACAAGAACATAGATTATCTCTATCTGGGATATAACATCGACAGGATTCCGGCCATGAACTATAAAAAAAGGTTCAATCCGTACTTTCTCTATGAGAACAACCGCTGGATTCGCGGAGAGTGAATGTTTGATGTAGAGAATGTTCTTTCTCTGCTGCGCACGGGGATCCGCTGGGTGATGGGATATCGTGTAGAGGTGTTTCATGCTGGTCTGGTCGATTCTGCAAACCTGCAAAATATCGGGATTGAACCTTTTTGTGGATAAATAGGCGGCTACGCACCATATTGTATGGCTGCGTCGGATTTCTTTGATATGTAGTGCCTTCTGTTTGACTTCATCTGTTTTTCTGTGATAATATCAGGGTATGAAGGGTGCTGTACCTGTGGACAGCGCGCCTGTCAACGGATTGAAGGGAGGGACGCTATGAAGAGATGGCAAATTGAACAGATTCTTTATCTCAATGACGTGGAAAAAAACAAACTGGCGCTACCCCAGACCCCCCAGTTGAGCGGCATGCCTCTTCACGTCCGTTCCCCTCAGAAGGAAAATATTCTCAAACGTTCACTGCGGAGGGGGGTGGGAATTCTTGTGGCAAGCTTTTAGCAAAAAGACAAGCCGAAACGTTCTCTGCTCGCCTCAGACCAGAGGTGAACCCGTGAGTTCATAGCTTCTTCATGGATCCGCTGGAATCGTTCACGTGGTTTAAGCCTAAGCCTAAGACTCAGGGCGATATCTTTTTCTCATTACCCATCTGTTTGAGCCAATAATCTCATACTGTGTCCTGGAGATGCGTATCTCAGGAGTGGCTGCAGCCAGGACGGCTACGGCGCAGCGGGTTCATGGCGTCCCGCGAAAAAATCTATTCCGGGTCCGCTGCCCGTTGAAATTACGTGGCACACAAATACCAAACTTTACGAATTTGGGAGTGAGAAGATGTCTTTTTCTTCAGGCGCCAAAATACTCCGGGGCATTGTCCTGCTTCCACTTGATGTTGCAGCCCATGCTGGGTTTCTGCTCCACGGTGACGGCCTCGCCTGCTACAAGCTGTTCGACGGCGCGGGTGAGATCCTCACCGGTTACCGGTTCACTGTTGCCGGGACGGGCACTGTCGAACTGGCCGCGATAGACGAGTTTTTTGTCGGCGTCGAAAAGAAAAATATCAGGGGTGCAGGCGGCGCGGTAGGCCTTGGCCGTCCTCTGATCTTCATCGACAAGATAGGGAAAGGAAAATCCGAAGGCTTCGGCGGTTTCCACCATCCGTTCAGGGCTGTCGTCCGGATACTCGCTGAAGTCGTTGCTGTTGATGGCGACAACCTCTATCCCCTGCATCTGGTACTGCTTTATTTTATTGGTCAACTCTTCTCTGATATGAATAACATACGGGCAGTGGTTACACATGAAGATGACAAGAAGACCTTTGTCTATCCGGCGGTCGGCAAGAACGTAGGGTAGTCCATCGGGCGCGCTGATGTCGATAGGTGGTGCTTCGGTTCCGAGTTCGAGCATTGTTGATGGTGTCAGCGACATGGTTTCTCCTTTGGTTGGTCCAGGTATTTTACGAAAAATGCAGCTTTTCCCAAAATAGTATTTCTTGTAAGGGTATAATGTTACTCTGTTTCGTGACAGAGATTGTCCTCCGTGAGGGTGCGACGATCGCCTCTTCAGGTGAGACGGAAGCACTCGTACAATAGTGTGATATTGCCACACTTCCGTTCCCAACTGGCGCTCGTCTGCAGCCTCTTCTTTCCGCTCTTTACATAGTTATTCATCATCAGCGCAATAGCAAGGTATTGACGCCTGGTGGGGGAGCGGAGCTGTACGTCAGTTTTGGGGAAGAGGGGTGCAAAGAGAGTGCGGATCAATCTGTTAATAAGACCGGTGGACGGCTGTACAGGGCTGGGCAGAGTGCCACGCCTGTTAGATAATCTCCACCTTAGTGGTGGAATGGGATTATGAGGTGCCGAACCGCAACCATCATCCGGCTGCGATTCGGCGATTTTCTCGCTTACATTTTGACTACGTTTTCCGCAGCCGGGCCTTTTTGGCCCTGGACGACGTCAAAGCTGACGCGTTCTCCTTCCGTGAGAGACTTGAAGCCATCTGCCTGGATAGCGGAGTGATGGACGAAAACGTCCTGGCCGCCGTCCTGCTCGATAAAACCAAAACCCTTTGCGTCATTAAACCACTTTACTGTTCCTTCTGCCATTTCTGGTGCTCCTGTGTTGTCGGGGAACCTCCCCCTTTGTTCAGTTGTCGGCCGCTCGTTTGGCGGAGCCGACAGTGTAAAAAACAGCCGGTGTTGTGAAATCAACGCCAGCTGCTGTGCCATCGGGCAAAACGTTTTCCGATGGCAAAATATTCTATCCGTGCGGCATTGTGTTCTGAAGATGAATTGTTTTAGTATTCAGCGTCGTTTTTTCTTACCTTTTTTTGGCGGAAGAGCCTCTTTACACACCAGCTCCCGATGCTTGAAGAGCATTTTGTTGAGGGTTTCCATTGCTTTGTGTCCTTCTCCGCGATTTGACATTTCGACAAAGGCAAAGCCTTTGGATCTGCCAGAGAATTGATCGGTGATGAGATGTGTATTTAATACCTCGCCATATTCACCAAAAAGGGTAGCTATTTCAGGTTCAGTTATATCATAGGGAAGATTGCCAATAAAGAGTTTCAAACGGGTCTCCTTGAGACTGAGATACGCAGCAATCTTTATCGGCAACGAAGATGCAAGAAGTGTTGCAAGTAGGATGGACAAAAATACAGTGCTGTATCTGTTTTATCTAAAAACTGTATATCACTAAACAGCAAAAGCAAGAGGTATTCAAGGAAAAAAGCGTGGTCGACACTACAAGCTTCCTTTTTTACTCCCGGTTGGCAGAACGCTGCAGGATCGCTGCATCTCGGAGAGAGGACGCAGAAATACGGTATTGGCGGGATTTAAAGAAGAGACGGCCCGGCGGGGGAGGTGCAGAGGACACAACGAGTCGATTATATGTTCGACACTATGAAAGCAAAGAGGAGTAATCGCAAACGAATCGAAATATCTCTGTAACTGTATCCTTTCCGGAATCATAATATGGGAGCGCTATTTTCCGGGCACTTTCAACAGCAACAGGGTGGCATATATGGCCATGCAGTATACATAGGTGACTCCGAGCACCACCTGGTCAGTGAAATACAGGAAGAAGGAGTGGATGACATCACTGGGGGGCATATTCCTTCTGCCTCCATAAAATTGATGGGCAACTCACTCTACAGTAACTCCGAAGACTGGGCGAAAGCTGCACTGCTCTTGCTCAAAACAGCAAAGGACCCCCAGGCCTCATTCAGTGGAGCGAGTGGATTTCTTGCAACAGCATTCGATTTTGAAAGAAAACGATAAAGATGGTTTTCTCATCATCATTTGTGCTTTACTCCCTTCCCTTTTTCCCGTAACTCCTGCACCTACACCGGCATGCCATCTAAAAAAGACCTCTTGTCAAGCAACGGTCTCTTCTGTATACATTAGGTAGGTTGAAGATCTATTATCTACTGACTATATCACAGTTTCAAGGGAGCAATGTTCCATATATACCGTCGCAGCCGGAATCCGGCATTCTGGATATCTCTGTTTCTGCTCATTGTGTCTTTCCTCCTGCCGGTGAGGGGCATAACGGAAACGGATGAGAATACACTTGCCTACCTCAAGACGCTTTCCATAGAGGAACTGCTCGAACTCAAGGTCACTTCGGTTTCCAAACGGCCGGAGACGCTTTTCAATGCCGCCGCCGCTATCACGGTCATCACCCCCGAGGACATTCGCAGGACGGGGGCGAGAACCATTCCCGACATTCTTCGCCTGGTTCCAGGCATCCAGGTGGGACAGGTCGACGGTTCAAAATGGGAAATCGGCGCCCGGGGATTCAATGATTTCTTCGAGAACAAGCTGCTGGTGCTCATCGACGGCCGCAGTCTCTACACCCCGCTCTACTCGGGGATATATTGGGACAGAGTTGACACCATACTCGAAGACATAGAACGCATCGAGGTGATTCGCGGACCGGGAGCGACGGTGTGGGGCGCCAATGCGGTCAACGGCGTCATTAATATTATATCCAAAAACAGCGCAGAGACCCAAGGTGGCCTGGTGCAGGCAATGTATGGAACCAGAGAACAGCCTCTAGCGGCCGCCCGTTTCGGCGGCAGGTTTGGGGAGACAACAGCCTACAGGTTCTATGTCAAAGGATTCAAGCGTGACGAAATGGAAACGGCAAGCGGCGCCGACGCTCATGATGCTTTGCAGTCATCCCGGGCCGGTTTGCGCCTCGACAGCAGCTGGAAGGACAGCAGTTTGTCCTTCCAGAGTGAATTATATAAAGGAGAAGCCGATTTCACATCGCTACTCTCTGGCTTTCTGACTCCGCCTTTCTTTCGCCGTTCCGAAGAGACCGAGAAGTTCCATGGCGGCCATATCCTGACGGAATACCATCACAATCTTTCAAAGGTCTCTGATGTCAATGTCAAGTTGTATTATACCGGCTATACCCAGGATCTGGTGGTAGTCGAGGAGGAGAGGGATACCTTCGATTTCGAACTGCAGCACCACCTGAAACGCTGGCCGGACCATCAGATAGTCTGGGGCGTGGGAGTAAGATGGACAGAGGATGAGACCGAAGGTACCTTCTCAACCACTTTTACCCCAGCCTCGGAGTCAACCGTTTTATGGAGCGCCTTTCTCCAGGATGACATATCGGTTGTCGAAAACACCCTCTGGTGCACGGTCGGTTCCAAGTTTGAACACAACGATTACTCCGGCTTTGAAATTCAGCCGAGTATCCGACTGCGTTACATGCCTGAAAAACACCATCTTCTCTGGGCTGCGATCTCGCGGGCGGTGCGCACGCCGTCGAGGACGGAACAGGACGTCACCATCCATTTCGCTTCCTTCCAGCAAGGCCCCACCCCTGTGCAACTCCGCCTGGTAGGTAACGACGATTTCGACTCGGAGGAGCTGATCGCCTATGAATTCGGCTATCGCTGGCAGTGGACTGATTCCCTCTCGGTCGATGTCGCCACCTTCTATAACGACTATGGCGATCTACGCGGCGAGCGTCAGGGGAGAGCTTTCTTGGAGACGGCACCGTTACCGTCGCACCTGGTCATTCCCAACACCTTCGTCAACAACATCGAAGGTGAATCCTACGGCATCGAAATCTCTGCGGCCTGGCAGGTATTGGAACATCTCAAACTGATGGCGGGCTATTCCTGGATGGACCTCAATCTCGAGTATTCTGATCGGCATCAGTCCAATACGCTCAATTCGCTGAATTCGGAGAAAAACTACCCTCGGCATCAATTCCAGATCAGAGGGTACTATGATATGAGTCCTTCGCTTTCCTTGAATGGCGAACTCTATTACGTGGATGAATATGAATCCGACACTATCGGCGAATACCTGCGCTTTGACCTTCAGCTGCTCTGGGAGCCGCTTGAGGCATTGCAGCTTGCCGTCGGTGGCGAGAATCTGCTTTCCTCAGGCCATAAGGAGGCTATTCCAACTGGATCTGGGATTGTCTCGTCGCATATTCCTCCGACATACTGGCTCAAGGCAACCTACAGGTTTTAGGTTTTTGTATGTCGCTTGCTTTACAACTACAATGGTGTTTGCGAAAAACGCGCTTTCTCTGTCTCGCCGCTTTCCTGGGTGTCCTGTCCCTGGCTTCAGCCGGGGTCGCACCGGCTTCTCCCCAGACTACTGAGCATCATGTCAAGGCTGTATTTCTCTATAATCTCGCCAGGTTTGTCAGTTGGCCAGGGTTATGGATGGAGCGTTCTGAGTATTTCACTATAGGCATTGTCGGGAATCCCCCCTTCGGCGCCATCATCGATCAGGTTGTGACCGGCGAACGCTGGAGAGGCAAGCCAATGCGAGTAGTGTTCTATGATGAAGCCGAAGATATTAGTGTCCGGGTGTGTGACGTTCTCTATATTGGTGCGGATCAGCTCCGGCATTTCGACGACATCAAAGAGAGACTTGCAGGGCTTCCTGTCCTCACAGTCGCTGATACCCCCGGATTTCTCGCCATGGGAGGTATGGTCAATCTTGTGCGAAAACAGCAGCGGATAGGGGTGGGTGTCAACCTGCAGGCGGTCCGGTATTCGGAGCTGTCAATAAGCTCGAAGTTGTTGAGACTTGCAACCATAGTTGATTGAGAGGCATGCACCGTTTACTCACCCATTTCTATAACTGGCCAATCAGCAGAAAGCTGTCGGCTGTGGTTTTGCTGACCTCAGGGCTGCTGATCGGAGTAATGACGGTTGCTGTTTCCATGGAAAAGCTGTTCAGCTTCCGGGCTAAACTGGTGAGCAACAGCAGGGTGTTGGCCGAGGTGATCGGTGATAATAGCACGGCGGCCCTGGTGTTTCGCGATCCCGATACTGCCTATGAGATGTTGAGCGCGCTACGGGCCGAAAGGGACGTGCTCTCCGCCGCTCTCTACAACGAAGACGGAACACTGTTCGTCTCTTACATACAGCCTCAATATGGCAACAGCAGGGCGGCAACCACCCTGCCGGAAAAAATGGTAGAGAAAGCAGATACCATCGTTGAGCGTTTCGCCGAGGACTATTTCGATGTCATCCGTACGATTTCCCTTAAAGAAGAGATAATTGGCTTTATTATCGTGCGCACCGATCTGACCAGGCTCGACCGCCGGTTGCTGCACTTCTGGCTTGTTATTTCTACATTCAGCGCTCTCCTGTTGACCGGTGGAATGCTCTTATGTATCCGTTTGAACAGAGCAGTGACAGCGCCAGTAACTGAACTGGCCCGTACAATGCAGCAGATTACGCAGACGCAGAATTACCAGAAGCGGGTGGAAAAGATACATGACGATGAGATAGGCATTCTTGTGGACGTCTTCAACACCATGCTTGCCAAGATTCGAAAGCGTGAATCGGAGCTTGAACTACATCAAGACCATCTTGAAGAACTCGTCGAGATTCGCACACGCGAACTGCAGGATGCCAACAGCAAATTGATCAATGAGATCAAAGAGCGCCGGGAAATACAAAAAAAGCTTGGCCAGGCCGAAAAAATGGAGGCCATAGGCACCCTCGCCGGCGGTGTCGCTCATGATCTCAACAACATACTCTCGGGGATCGTCAGCTATCCTGATTTTCTCCTGCTCAACCTGCCTCAGGATTCAGAACTCAGACGACCCATTGAGACCATCCGTGCATCGGGAAAGAAGGCGGCGGCAATCGTCACCGACCTGCTCACCTTGGCTCGACGTGGGGTCAAGATAGAGGAGCGGGTGGATATGCAGGAATTGGTTACCGCCTATCTGGCCAGCCCCGAGTTTCGAGAACTCCTGAAGACCCATCCCAAGACAGAGGTGCGCTTTGACTGCTCCAACCAGCACTATTGGGTCAAAGGATCTCCCATTCACTTGAGTAAAACCGTCATGAACCTCGTGGCCAATGGAGTAGAAGCGATGGTGGATGGTGGAGTCTTGGAGATCACACTAGCCTCGGTGACGCTCAACAGCAGGCCGGCGGGCTTCAGTACCTGGCGTTCAGGACCCTATATTAAACTGGCAGTGGTTGATTCCGGTGTCGGTATCGCAGAGAAAGAACTGGAAAGGATTTATGAGCCCTTCTACTCACGCAAAGTGATGGGAAAAAGCGGTACGGGATTGGGCATGGCAGTGGTGTGGGGAACGGTCGAGGATCATGGGGGACACATCATCATTGATAGCCTGGAAAACGTAGGGACAACGTTTCAGCTTTTCTTTCCGGCGGATGATACTATTGATGGTAACCATACAGAGAAAGAGGAGGAGGGGGTTCTGAGAGGTGCGGGAGAGTCGGTTCTGTTAGTCGACGATTCCGAGGAGCAGCGCAACATCGCTTCGGATATTCTCCACTATCTCGGATATATGGTCACTACGGTGGCCAGCGGCGAGGAAGCAATTGAGTATCTGCGACGTAATTCGGCCGATCTCATCATCCTCGACATGATCATGACTCCCGGAATCGACGGCCTACAGACCTATAAGCGAATTCTGGAGTTTAAGCCATACCAAAAAGCCATAATAGCCAGCGGCTACTCCAATCCGGCAAACATTGAAGAGGCCAGGAAACTGGGCGTGTCAGCCTATGTGAGAAAGCCCTACACGGTCGCTAGAATTGGAGAGGCGCTGCGGGAAGTACTTTTTCCATCAGCCGGAAAAAGGAGTTGAGAGATGTCTGCCCTTCCGGCTGAAAAGAGGGGCCCGGTTTGCTCTACAGTCGTTTTTTGGTGAAAAAAGATGGAAAAGCGGCGGGAGGATGGGGAGTGCCTCCGTTATGCTGTTTTCAACCCAGGCAGAGTTTTCAGAAGATTGTCGAGATAAACCTGGATCAGGTGAAAGGCGTCGCAGTTGCTGCGCCTGCATGTATTGAAGCAGATGTGCGACTGCCGTGTGCTGCCAGCAATTATTCCTCAACCTAGAGCAACATCGAGCATCATCATGATTGTAAAGCCTGCCATGGTCGCCATGGTCACCGTATCGATATTGGCGAGGCGTTGCTGCGATTCGGGGATCAGTTCTTCGACGACGACAAAGATCATCGCACCGGCGGCAAAGCAAAGGGCATAGGGAAGGATGTGTTGCATTTTCAGGACAAAAAGGGCGCCTATGACACCGGCAATCGGTTCAACCATGCCGGAAAACTGGCCCAGCAGAAAAGCTTTGGTCTTCGACATTCCTTCCCGGCGAAGAGGCATTGAAACAGCTGTCCCTTCCGGAAAGTTTTGTATGCCAATACCGAGTGCCAGAGCGATGGCTCCACCGATGGTGGCTGAAGGCAGATCTGCCGCCACAGCCCCAAAAGCCACACCGACCGCCAGGCCCTCCGGTATGTTATGCAATGTTATGGCCAATACCAGTAGTGTGCTGCGCTGCCAGGAAGTCTTGATGCCCTCCTTCTTGTCTATTGCCAATCCGGGATGCAGGTGCGGAAGGAATTTGTCGGTCAGGCGCATGAATATGCCGCCTCCGAGAAATCCTACAGCGGCCGTCAGCCAGGGAAGATGGCCGAGGTTTTCCGCCATTTCGATACCAGGTGCGAGCAAAGACCAGAAACTTGCAGCAATCATTACTCCGGCGGCAAAACCGAGCATCGAATCCATGAGTTTCTGATTAACGCTTCGTGTGAAAAAGACAAGCCCCGCTCCAGCTGCGGTAACACCCCAGGTAAAAAGTGTAGCGATCAGCGCCTGAACAACGGGATTGTACTGCATCAGCCATTGGGTCATTGACTCTTTCCTCCCTCATAATGATTGATCATCTCTGCGAAATTGCGATGCACGACATAGCACAGCAAGGTAGAGTGCTCTGGCCAGGCACATCTCTTCCAGCTGAGAACATGCTTATCAGTTGAAGCGAACTCCTCAGATAAAGTGTTTATTCTAAGTGCAGCAAACCATAATACTCATTGCATATTCAGATACTCTAGACTTTTTCGGATGCGCGCGCAAGTCCAAGGGCGATATGGGGTGAGATACCTATGCTTTGAAAATTACCAGCGATTGTTTTTCCCTCTATTCGCGTCCGAAGAGGGAAAAAGCCAGAACCATCATTTTTGGCTCACCCAACGGGGCTGTTACATTTACATTCTTTCCAAAACATTCTTGGAGTGTTGTGTAATCAAGCGAACACGGACTAGAAAGAAGAGAGCCTGCTGCAACCGTTCAGGCGGTATTGAGCACATTTTTCACCGCCGTGGCCAGGCTGTAGAGAGAGTAGGGCTTGCGCACGAAACTGCCGGCGCCCAATGCCAGGGTGGCACGGACTTCGCTGTCCTCGGAGAAGCCGCTGACGATGATCCCCTTCTGGCCCGGTTCCTGCTCGAGGATGGCAGCATAGGTGCTGCGCCCGCCCATGCCCGGATTCATGATCATGTCGAGCAGCACCAGATCGAACTTCTTGCGCCTGACACGCTCGAGGGCGGCCTCGCCTGAAAACGCGCTTTCGGGGAGGTAGCCCAGGGTCGTCAGCATCTGGCAGGCAATTTCGAGTTGTTGGGGCTCATCGTCGATCACCAGGATTTTTTCGCCGTCGCCATGCAGTTCCTCTTTTACGGTTTTCTGCTCGGGCTGGCTCACCGGTTCGTCGGTGGCCGGCAGATAGAGACGGAAGCGTGCGCCTTCGCTGCTGTTGTCTGCCGTCACGCCTCCGCTATGATCCTTGGCGGTGTTCCAGACAATCGACAGTCCGAGACCGGTTCCGCTCCTCCCCATCTGCTTCCTGGAATAAAATGGTTCGAATATATGGGCGATTGCCGACTCGGCAATGCCGGCTCCCATATCTTGAACCTCGAAGACCACATAGTCGCCGGAGGCAAGATCGCAACCAATGTCCGCGGAAGAATCGTGACGTCTGTTAAATGTCGCAATGCTGAGGCTGCCCTCGGGCGGGGTGGCCTCGTAGGCGTTGGTCACCAGGTTCATGATCGATTTAATGACATGCAGGGTGGAGCAGTGGGTATTGGCGAGCTGCTGATCGAGATTGAGGGTGCAGCTTACCCTGGGATGGCGTTCCTGCAGTCTCCTGAATTCTGGAGATTCGAGATAACGGCCGATCAAGGTGTTGAGATTGGCCGTTTGGCGGACGGCGGCCACGCCGCGCGCCATGGTGAGCAGATCATCGACTATCTGCGCCGCCTGTTCGCCCGAATTCTTGATGGCCTCGATCTGTGGGCGCATGGGGTGATCGTCGTCGAGCTGATAGAGAAGCAATTCAGGGTAGCTGACGATGCCTGAGAGGATATTGTTGAGATCGTGTGCCACTCCGCCGGCCATGAGGCCTACGGCCTCCATCTTCATGGAGCGATGCAGTTTTTCCTCCATTTCCCTCTGTCTGGTGATGTCTTTGAAGAAAATAAAACGGTAATTGGCGCCCTGATAGGTGAAAGAGCTGACATGGAGCTCCACTGGCAGGGTGGAGCCGTCCCTGCGGTGAAAAACGGCCACTGGCTGTCTGTTTTCGCTCTTATCCCCTTTGAGTCCCGCCACTTCTGCCGAACTCATCAGGCTCTCGGCAATGGACGCGGGGTCGATGTCGCACAGTTCCTCCCGGGGATAGCCAAGACATGCAGCTGCCGCATCATTGGCGTGGACGATCTTGTTTTTATCTCGTACGGCGTCATGGTGAAGCCAGAAGATGGGAAAGGAGCAGGAGTCGACGGCGTACTGGGTCAACAGCAGTTGCTGCTGGGTTTTTTGCAGCAGCTCCGATTGCTCGACAATCTCCTGGTTGCGGCGGCGCAGTTTGCTGTTGAATCTCTTGAGGGTGATCTGCCGGTAGAACAACAGGAAAAAAAGAAGGGCACCACCTGCTAGGATGCCAAAGATCAGGCGATAATTGGTGCCTTCTTCATACTGTACCGATACCCAGCGGTTGAGGATTTCCTGGTGCTCCTCCGCCGTGATCGACTCAATCGCTTTGTTCATGGCGGAAAGCAGAAGCGGTTCATCGTTGCGAAGGCCCATGCGCAGTTCGAGATCTTCACCGGTGTTGCCGGCGATCTTCATATCACCGGGATAGTGTTTTTGGAGAGTGTAGACAAGTGTGGGCAGCGAACCGACGAAGCCGTGCAGGTTGCCGTCGCGGACCATGGTCAGTCCCTGCTGCACTGTGGCTACTTCCACGATTTCCACCTGCGGATAACGCTGTCTGAGCAGAGTACCGAATGCGTAGCCTTTCTTGACCCCCACTCTCCTGTCCCGCAGAGCGCCGAACTCAGCGATGAACGGTGCCGATTCCCTGGTGGCGACCACCAGCGGCGTGGTGAAATAGGGCTTGCTGAAATGAAGATAGAACCTTCTGTCAGGCGTCGACATGGCAAGGGATACCAGGTCGCAACGTCTGCTCTCGGCGAACTCCAGGGTCTGTTGCCACGACGTGGTGGGGACCAATTCCATCCTCACTCCAAGCCGAGCGGCCAAAAGGCGCATGTAATCGGCGGCCATGCCGATATGATTGCCCTGGGCGATGCCCTCCAGGGGCATCCAATCTGGATCGGCGCAGAGGTTGAAATGGTTTTTCTCGGCCAGATAACGGCGCTCCGCTTCACTTAGCCGCGGCTGTGTTCCTTTACTCTGGCTCATATACCATCTGGTGTGAAGTTGACTCAATTCCTCCTTGCTCAGAGAGGCGGCCGCCTTGTCGAGCAGGCTCAGGAGGATGGTGTTGTCGGGATGAACGGCGAGATGGTGCGGTGCCGAAGGGAATATGACATTGGCGGTAATCGGAATGCTCGAAACCTCGTCGAGCAGATGCTTGCCGATATAGTAGTTGAACACGCCATGCGCGCCTATGGCGGCATCGGCTTCGCCCGACATCACCCGGCGAATGGAATCCAGCAGATTAGCAGTGGTCAGTAGAGTGATATCGGGATAATAGCGTTCGAGCAGCTCCTCCTGGGCATAGCCGCGGGCCACGGCCACGGTGGCTCCCCTCAATTGTTCCAGATCCGTCGGTGTTGTACTGTTTTTACGCGTCAGAATGGAATTGAAGACGTCGACCACGCTTTTCTGGGAAAACAGAAACCGTTTTCGCCTCTGAGGCGTAACGGTCATGTTGGTTATACAGTCGATTTCTTGTGTTTCAAGCATCGACACGTATTCGCTCCAGCTGTAACCGCTGACGAAAGAGACCTCAATCCCCAGTTGATCTGCAAGCAGAAGGAGATATTCGTTGACGTAACCTTTCGGCTTTCCGTCTTCGACGTAGTTGTACGGGGGCCAGTCTTCAGCGAGTTGAACCCGGATTTTGGCATGGTTCTTCAGCCAACTCTTCTCGGCAGAAGAGAGGTGAAGGGGACTGCTCGCCATCGCAGTGGAGAAACCAAGGATGAGCAAGAGAATGAAACAACAGAGGCTTGCGGCACCAGAACGAAACAGATTTGTACAGAGTGCAGCCATAAAAAACGATGGATAAACATTGTCACAACAGGTATAAGGCATGAGTTTCCGATTCTCTTGCCCGGCGAGGATTCGGGCACCGATTACCACCAGTCCAACTTTCACCGCTGCAGACGGTATTAAGACGGTATTATCTCCTATCGGCGGAGTCCAGCATTTTCTTTATTACTTAATTCCCCACGGTCATGTATCAGCTGCCGTCTGCAAAAAAAGTTGATTGTATTGAACAGCGTAGTGGCAAATCAGCTCTCATCTTCTTCTTCAGGCTCATTATGCCAGCGCATCCACAGGATAGTGAAAGAATACGTATAGAGTGTCGCTGTAACGACAATGGCCAGGAGTGTGTGCAGGGTGGCTATAATATAGAACCCCAACAAGACGCAAAAAAGCGGAAAGAACTGGTAGAGAGCACAGGGAAGCCAGATCCGCATAGTATTGTCTCCATGCCATTTGATGAGTATCGTCTCAGTGTATCATCAAATGGAGGCGGCAACAAGTCGGGCTGACCACCAGGCGGTTGTGTTGACGGTCGGTTGAGATGAAGAGAATACACACTATTAATTCAAGGGAAGTGTATGGGGTTTGGCGATATACAGAACAGGGTGGTGGCAGAACTGGAGCATGGAAGGACAAAAACGCAGATCTTTGAGAGACTTGTGGCCGAGTCGCCTGCCAAATCGGCCACGATCGCTTACTGCATTGCCGCCGTACCCGACCAGGAACTGCGGCGAAAGTATCTCACCCACAATGCGATTCTCTGTGTTTTGC